>Ga0224748_10509_pt1 | contig 12153 bp, 6 predicted proteins | sample LIM_F_Water_Neg_FD_182074 | JGI IMG/M metagenome (GOLD analysis project Ga0224748, IMG submission 182074) | Enriched cells from gastrointestinal tract of the lab mouse from Pacific Northwest National Laboratory (PNNL), Richland, Washington... | ecosystem: Host-associated > Mammals > Digestive...
TATTCTACGGTTTTTCTTGAAAAAAAGACCTACAGCGATCTCCCTGAGGTAGAGGCCAGATTATCCGGGATATTGGATAATGAAAATCCTGACATTGTGTTTACCGTAAATTATTATCCTATGATTTCAGATTTTTGCCATAGGCACAAGATTCGATATATCTCTTGGATTTATGACAGTCACTTCCGAAGAATCTATTCTAAAACTGTAATCAATCCCTGCAATGCTATTTATATTCTGGACAAACAACTTTATCTGGAATTTCGCGAGGCAGGGGTTTCTACCGTCCGATATTTACCTATGGCAGCTAATGTAGAGCGGCTGGATACTCTGCACACAAAACAGTCAGATTTTGCTTATGATGTCTCCTTTGTGGGGTCTCTCTATCTGGAGACTCTCCAACCTTTCACAAAAATGTCTGAATCCCTGTCAGACTACGCAAAAGGTTATCTGGATGCCCTTGTCGCGTCCCAGTTGAAGATACAAGGATATGATTTTATTCCAGATGTACTGGGGCCTATAATGGAAGAGATGAGAAAAGCCTATCCCATCAGCCATGAGCCATGGAGTATCGAATCAGACGAGGATTACTACGCTCAACATGTCATCAACCGTTGGATCACCACTGTGGAGCGTGTGGATCTGCTTGACGCGGTGGCTCAAAAGTTTGGTGTTGACTTTTTTACTCATTACAAAATATTTACCCTGCCGAATCTGCGCAATCATGGGCCGGCCGGTTATATGACAGAGATGCCATTGGTTTTTAAGCAGAGCAAGGTCAATCTGAACATCAGCCGCCGGGGTATGAAAGGGGGGATCCCTCTCCGTGCCTTTGACATCATGGGAAGCGGCGGATTCCTTCTAAGTAATTTCCAGTCTGATTTCCTGGATCTCTTTGTCCCAGGGGAGGACTTTGTCTACTATGAGAGCAAAGAAGACATGCTGGATAAAATTGGCTACTATCTGTCCCATGAAGACCAGCGGCAGGCAATCGCTAAAAACGGACACGACAAAGTGGCGGCAGCTCATACATATAGGCATCGAGTCAGGGAGATGCTGAGCGGCATATAAAAATGAGGTGTTATATTGAAGAAGCAAATCATGATCTCTCAATGCATGATCGTAAAAAACGAAGAGGATAATATTGAACAGGCTCTCTCATGGGGAAAGGATATTGTCTCGGAGCAGATCGTAGTAGATACTGGTTCCACAGACCGGACCGTTGAATTGGCACAGCAGTTAGGCGCCAAAGTCTATCACTTCTCCTGGATTGATGATTTCTCAGCAGCCAAAAACTTTGCCATCAGCAAAGCAGAGTGTGAATGGATCGCTCTTTTAGACGCGGACGAATATTTTTCAAAAGAAGACGCCGGAAAACTAAAGTTGATACTGTCACAGCTGGAAGATAAACCTTATGACGGGTTAGCTACAAAGTGGATCCACCTGGAGGACGATAAAACTATAAAGATGATAGACGCGCAGGTTCGGATATTCCGAAACCGTCCTGGGTTGAGATATCACAGAAGGATTCACGAATATCTGGCATGGGAAGATGGTACAGGTATTTCTTACTGGCAGGATACAGAAGGGCTGTCACTTTTTCATACCGGCTATGGCGCGGCGGCGGAAAAGAAAAAACAGGGGGAAGGCAGGAATCTCAGGTTGATTCAGGCTGAACTTAAGGATCACCCTGATGATTTTGACATGCTTACTTATTTAGGCAACGAGTATATCGCTCTGGGGGAATTCGCTTTGGCGGAAGAATTATATGAAAAAACACTTGCTGATTTACCTCAGTGGGTGTATGGGGTGTATCATGTGGCTGGCTCGGAAATCCCCCTTCGCCTGATGTCTCTTCTGGCAGACCAACCAGATGTTCCTGAATCCAAAATGGAGGAAATCTATCAAAAAGCCATATCAGGCTGGCCAGAGGAAGGCGATTACGATTATTTTTTGGGGCTCTATTATTCCCGGCATGGCAATTACCAAAAGGCGGAGATCCATATCCGGCATGGATTAGAAATTATGGAGAGATATGGAAATTTTCAAAAGTCCATGGTCATATCAGGAAAGATTCTGGAAGTATATGAGCTGCTGGCTGCCTGCTGTCTCAATAATGGAAATCCGATGGAAACCGTTCGGGTAACCACATTGGTACTCAGAGATAACCACTATCTTATGGGAAGTCTTATTCTGTTTATCATGGCTTTCCGCGATGAGATGGAGAAAAATATAGGGGGCAGAGAGGGAGCGATTCAGGTTGCTTCCCTATTAGAGAAATCCTTCTATGATTTTTCATCGCTCAAAGACCGCATGTTCGTACTCCGGGCAGCACAGAAGTCCCAATACCGCGCTTTAATTCAGGTAATTCGGGAGCTATTTTCCGCGGAAGAGTTGGCCGTGATAGATGGGATTTGATATCAGGTAGTCATTTTGGAGCTGTGGCAAAAAGTGGTGCCATTCCACTTTGCGACAGCTCCCTTTCAGATTTCAATAAGATCTACAACCCCAACTGTTTTCTTTCATCAGAAGTAAAAAGGACAGATGACAGATATGTTCCAAAAATCTGGCAGTCTGACATCTGGGCAGCTTTCACTAAAAACAACCGATCCTTCAGGGAAGAAAAATCATATAGTTTTGATAAAAATCCTAAAACCGCCTGATTCTCCTGTGCTGAATTGTTCCCGCCACCGGGCAGGAGAGTTTTTAGGATCAAAGACAGCACAGCCATGTTGAACTTCTCATATTTAAGGTAAGTAACCCCGTATGTCAGACATTTTTCATTCTGTCCTGTCATGTGACAGCACCTGACCAGAAGGTCATAAACATCAAGAAGGTTAGCGGCCATATGTAAAGCCTTGTTATTACAACCATATTTATTCAATTTTTCCATAGCTGTTTCCAGATGAAAGACCGCTTTTTCCGCCTCTCCTCTGACAGCGTAAAAATGGCCCATAATGTAATCAAAGTCAGCCTCCTGGGGAAGAAGTTTTACGGCTTTGTGATACACTTCCTCCGCTTCCCGCCAGAGACTTTCTTCCCCATCAGTGAGGAGCATCAGCAAACTGGTAAATGTAACCGCGCTCCGCTGGTCATAATCCTGTAGCTTGGAAGGCATATGTTCTATAGCGCGGCGAAACCACATGACAGCTTCTTCTTTGTCGCCATCACTTTGGCAATCATCGCCCATATAGCCCATCATCTCATAATCCTCTGGATTGTTTTTCAGCTCTTCCAGAATCAGCTTTCGGTTTCTTCCGCTTTTTTTCTTCTGCTCAAAAGCCTGCCCCTGGTAGCCGGTATGAAAGATGGACAGTTCTTTTACCGCATCCCCCAGGCGAAGTTCTCTGCCTGACTTGCATTCCAGCTGCTCGTGGATACGCCTGCGATAGCGGATATCTGGAAGATTGCGGAAAACGCGTACCTGAGTGCCAGAGGAAAAAATCTTTCCCTCCCCATCCAGTTGCTGCCAGCCTGTAGACAGGCCATCTAGATTCCGACGATTCATCTCCTTTATATACCCTGGAAGTTTCTTCACATCCTCCGGCATCATGTACTCATCCGCGTCAAGAAGAGCGATCCAATCCCCCGCGCACTGCTCAATGGCATAATTTTTCGCGGCGGAGAAATCATCAATCCATGGAAACTCACAGACCTTAGCACCCATCTTCCTGGCCAGCTCCACGGTCCTGTCTGTGGATCCGGTATCTACCACAATCTGCTCATACATTATAGATTTGCCCCAGGATAAGGCTCTTTCTATATTTTTCTCTTCATTTTTCACGATCATGCATTGGGAAATGCGTGTGCCTGTTTTTGACATGATAACCCTCTTTTCTATTAATAAGCCAAATGTATTTTTGGTTGGACTTTATGGCTTATTGTAGCATGGTTAAGTCACTTTTATCAAGGAAATCTTTTCGTCAGGGGGACAGTACCATTATGGAGCCGAAGCATATGCTGTTACGTTTATAGGGCACCTGTGAACATTAACGTTACAGGTGATATCTCCAGCTTCTGTCATGCGCATTCATAGCAACTAGCGAAAATCCATGGAAACCAGCCTATAGCAATAGGATTTTTGCTTTCTGACTCCATTTATCATATCCAAAGCGAGTATCGTAATATATGCTCTTTTAGAGAAGGGACTCTTTGTGCCATAAAGTATACAATCAGAACGGAAAGTGTGTGGACTTATCTGAACAATAATCATCTAAGTTGCGGGACTTAATACGTCCACCTGTTTAAACGCTTCCTAACTAATCTTAGGCTCTGTCTAGTGCCTTCAATTCTTCTTCAGAAAACAACCCTCGAAGAATCTGAATCAATTCCTGATACTCCGCTGATTCCGCGGCCCGCAACACAAACATACGATCCTTTAATGACGTAAAATCATAAAATGATTTCTCCAAAAGAGAAGCAACCTGCAATGCGCCCCATTTTTCTTCCCCAGTTGTTTCCATCTCGCTTCGGAACGCTATCATAAACAGGATAAGCGTTCCCATAAGATAGGGATTTTGGTTTAACATTACTGTAGTAAGACGAACCGTCTCTCTCAAATTTCCATTGTTAAGGCAACAGACGGACAGCAGCTCATAGGCTTGCGTAATCTTTCCAGATAGAATCATGGATTTTTGGTAATTTCCATATTTCTCCATAATTTCCAGTCCACGTCGGATATACGGCTCCGCTTTAGAGTAATTTCCATGCCGAGAATAGTAGAGTCCTACAAAATAATCATAATCTCCTTCCTCTGGCCAGCCTGTCACTGCCTTTTCATAAATCTCCAAAAGATCAGATTCCTTTGTATTTGGTTGGTCTACCATTACAGACAGTAAACGCAGAGGAACCTCGGAAGCCGCCACATGGTAGACACCATGGGTCCATTTAGGCATTCGGGAAAGCACCTCCCGGTAAGTCTCCTCGGCCAAGGCATATTCCTCCAACCCCACATATTCGTTTCCTAAATAGGTCAGCATCTCAAAATCATCCGGGTGATCTTTAAGTTCTGCCAGAATCAATTTGAGATTTCTTCCTCCCCTTTGCTTTTTTTTCTTGGCGGCTTCTCCATAGCCAGTATGGAACAGTGATAATCCTTCCGTGTCCTGGCGATAGGAGATTCCTTTATCATCTTCCCATGCCAAATACTCATGAATCTTTCTGTGATACCGTAGTCCTGGACAGTTGCGAAAAATTCGAACCTGAGTATCTATCATTCCGATACTACCATTGTCATCCAGATGAATCCAGTTTGTTGCCAGCCCGTCATAGGGTGTATTTTTTAAGTTAGCTAATAATAACGGCAGTTTTTTGGCGTCTTCTTCTGAGAAATACTCGTCTGCATCTAAGAGAGCGATCCACTCATATCTAGCTTTGCTAATGGCGAAATTTTTGGCAGCCGAGAAATCGTCTACCCAAGAGAAATGATATACTTTAGCTCCTAACTGTCTTGCTATTTCTACTGTCCGATCCGTAGAACCAGTATCTACTACAATTTGCTCGGACATAATACACTTTCCCCAGGAAAGAGCTCGCTGAATATTCTCCTCCTCATCTTTTACAATCATACATTGGGAAATTTTGACTTGGTTCATGATTTAATCCCCACTTTCTTCAGGTATTAACCGGATTATCTCACTAAATGGCATGCAGATCTCGTCACATTCTTTCGCCCTTTGGTTCTCCAGGATTAGCCTGGCCGCCTTCTCCATGGCGGGAAACCCGCTCCTAGTCAGCTGGTTCGCGTAGATCACTATGTTCACCCCTATCGCCTTGAGTTCCCCCTCGGTCACCCCGCTAAAGGCGGTAGGCACCACCACCAGTGGGGTGTGGGGATCCCTCTCCCGGAACTTCCCCACGAACTCAAAGATCTCCCCTGGGTTCTCCTTACGGCTGTGGATCATGACCGCGTCCGCCCCCGCCTGGACATACGCCCTAGCCCTCTCCAGCGCATCCTCTATCCCCTTCTCCAGGATCAGGCTCTCCACCCGGGCGCAGATCATGAAGTCCCTTGTCTTCCTCGCCCTCTTCCCCGCCCGGATCTTGGCGCAGAAGCTCTCCACGCTGTCCTGGGTCTGGGGCACCCCTGTCCCGAGCAGAGAGTTCTTTTTAAGGCCCGTCTTGTCCTCTATGATCACCATGGACACCCCCATCCTTTCCAGAGATCTGACCGTGTACACGAAATGCTCCGCCAGGCCACCGGTGTCCCCATCGAAGATAATGGGCTTGGTCGTCACCTCCATGATCTCGTCCACTGTCCGGAAACGGGATGTCATGTCCACAAGCTCAATATCCGGTTTCCCCCTGGCCGTGGAGTCGCACAGGGAGCTGACCCACATGGCGTCAAACTGGCGGGCCTCCCCGTCCTTATACACTACCGTCCTCTCCGCGATCAGACCCGTGATCCCGCTGTGAGCCTCCAGGGCCGTGATAGTGCCCCTCATGGCCAGGGCCCTCCTCAGACGGGCCCTCCTGGCGTCCGGCAGGGACAGATCCGCCCGGGCCCTCTCCTCCAGGGCACGGTACTCCTCTCCCCTGGCGTAGGGGAACTCCACCAGAGTACCCCCGTAGCTGGCCAGCACCCTCACCGCCTCGTCCCTCACCGGCCTCTGGACACCACTGACCCAGTCGTCCCCATGAACCAGGTAGGCGGGGCGGTACCTCTCCAGGTTCTCCCGGTAGCTCAAGGTTCTCTGCTCCACCACCTGGCTCACGCCGGAGATGCTCTCCAACAGCGCCTTCCTCTCCGAGTAGGGCAGGAGTGGGAACCTCTTGTAGCTGGCCACCGCCTCGTCGGACAGCACCCCCACGATCAGCCTCCCTAGCCCCTGAGCCTTTTTCATGATAGCCAGGTGGCCGCCGTGTAAGATATCCGTTGAGAAACACATGTACGCGGTTTTGGAGTTGACCTCCCTAAGCCTGGCCGACACCACCTCCAGGTCCCCCGGGCTGTCCACCTCCTGGCACAGCTGGCCCTTAAGATCCAGGGGGTAAATGGGGCAGGCGTGGGTGACCTGGTTGAGGGCGTCCTCCGCGTAGCAGTGAACCTGCCCCCGCTCACAGAACCCCGCGATCTCGCCCAGCCATACCCGCCAGTCCTCCCTCTTAAGGAGGTACAGGGGCTGGGCGGCCAGGGCCCCCTGGAAGGGCCCCACCCCGATCCTCGTGACCCTGCCGTCCCGGACCACGGCCTTGAAGTCCTTTTCCGGCGGCTCCGCCGTGGAGCTGACCACCACGCGGCTCACGGCGCTCTCCAGGACCGCCCCCAGGACGGCGCCCTCAAAGACCAGGTCACCGTGGAGAAGGAGGATGTCGTCGTCCAGGAACTCCCTAGCCAGGTAAATGGAGTAAATATAGTTAGTGGTCTCGTACTCGGGGTTTGTCACGAAGGTGACATGGACAGGCAGGCCCAGTCCCTGGCAGTACCGGATCAGCTCCCCCTCCTGGTATCCGGTGGTCATGACCACCTCCGAGATCCCCTCATCCGCCAGGATCCTCAGCTGGCGGCTAAGGATTGTCTCACCCGGAAACAGCTCTGTCATACATTTGGGGTGGTGGGAGGTGAGTTCCCCCATGCGGCTCCCCAGGCCGGAATTTAAGATTAACGCTCTCATGGCGTGTCCCTCCTAAAAGTCAAGCATCTCCCGTACCCGGTGGCGGTAAGCGTGCCTGGACGCCACCTTGTCGTGGCCGTTCCTGGCGATCCGCTCACGTTCTTCCTCATGGGCTAAATAGTAATCAATCTTATCAAGCAGGTCCCTCTCATCCTCATAGAAAACAAAATCCTCACCAGGCGTGAACAGCCCCAGAAAGTCCGCTTGAAAATTGCTCAGCAGAAACCCACCGCTCCCCATGATTTCAAGGCAACGGAGAGGAATCCCGCTCTTAATACTGCGCAGGGTGATGTTCAGGTTGATCTTGCTCCGCTTAAATACCTGAGGTGTCTCCTCGTAGGGGTCCACCCGCCCATGGTTTCTTAAATTATCCATGGTAAACCCGTGGTCAAAAGTAAAGAGGTCGACGGTGTGCCTTTTGGTTATCCCCCTCAGAAGCCCTGTCCGCTCCAGCCCGGTAATCTTGCGGTTGATCACGTACTGGGCGTAGAGGAACTCCCGGGTCTCCGCCCCATCTGGGTTCGGGTCCAGGGGAAGGGCCTCACGCAGGTCAGCCATGACAGGCCCAAGGGATTCCTGGATAAAATTGTACCCCTGGATCTTCCTCTGGGTGAGCATTAGGGCGTCTAGGTATCCCCTTGCGTAATCGGGCAGGCCTCCCATGCGGTCAAACAGCTGATGGACCTCCGTGTAGAGAGCTCCCACAAAGGAGATGTCGTGACGGTATGATGGGTTTCCCGTCCTCCCCAGGGCGTCCAGCCTCTCAGTGTTAGCCGCCAGGGGGAGATAACGCACCGTGGGAACCCCGGCGTCATGAAACTCCCTGTATGTTTCCTGGTCAAACACATAGACATGGTTACATGGGTTAAGGATCTCGCGGGAGTACAATCTCACATGGGGGGAGTCGTAGACCCAAGAGACGTAAGGGATCACCTCTTTCTCACAGACCTTGGAGACAATGGGGAAAAAGTTAAAGGAGAACACGACGTCCGGGCTTTCCCCGCGGAGGGTGTCAGACAGCCGTTTTTCCGCCTCCGGGTTATTCCTGGCGTTCTCCTCCTTGGAAAATGGGAAATGGGCGACATCGTGCCCCTCCGCAAGGAGGGCGTCCACCATATCCTGGTCCCCGAAGGCCTTCCACTCTATATTCAATATCCTCATAATTCCTCCTGATATCAGTACCTAATTTTCTGGGGGTGCCATGGCGGCCCGTGCGACGACACAAGGTAACCTCGCCCATGACTCAAAGGTATCTGGCGAAATACTCGTCATAGGAGATTTCCGGGTCCAGGATGACGCTCTCATGGGCTGTCCCTCCCCGCACTAACCGATGGTAGTCCCCATAGCATCTGGTCAGGATCTTGTCATACTCCCTGGGAACAGGAACCATTAAATGCTCAAATGGGAGATACCAGGTCTCCTGGAACCAGTCTCTCCTCACGCTTTTGTAGTCACAGGGAACCAGATCATAAGTGATATAGTTTAAATCCTCCGTTTCCCCAAAGTGGGCCAGGTTGAAATCCTCAAAGACGCGGAACCGTTCCCGAATGTCCTTCTTGGCGATTTCCAGAAAAACCTGAAGCTCCTCGACTCCACGTTTTCCCTCCATCAGTTCCTGTTTTAACTCGATCAGGGTTCCCCCTGGGTTCACCACCAGCCCCCAAAGCAGTCCCTGGGTCTCCCGGACACCGTCAAACTCCTCACAGGCTCCATCCGCCACGCTGTCCAATGGGAAAATATCGATAAAAATCCCTTGATGGAAGTCCCTTAACTCACGGAACTCGATTCCCGTGGTCCGGCTGTCCCGGATCTTTGACAGGGCCCAGATCCTGCGGTCCGTGTAAGCGTCCTGGAAAAAGTAGGGCTCCCGAAACTCCCATGACGCCACGGCCTTGAGCCTCTCATAATCATCCCGGAACATCACCAGGTCAATGTCGTCATCCCACGGCACGAACCCCTGATGCCTCACCGCCCCTAAGAGCGTCCCATAGAAAGCCCAGTAAGTAAGGCCATGCTTTTTACACACTTGGTCAAACCTCTCCAGCATCTCAAGCTCCACGGCCCACACCTTTTTCCTCTTCTCGTCCACCAGGAAATCGGACCGGATCTCCTTTTTAAAAAATGATGGGTTTATTCCGCTCATGGGCTGACCACCTCCTCTTTTATGGCCTTTAGGATCCAGTCAGCGCAGTGGCCCCAGGTGAAGCTCCCCGCCGTCTTTTTATAACCATTCTCAATGATCCTTTCCGCCAGTCCCGTGTCCTCAAGCAGGTTCCTGGCGATGCCCGGGAGTTTTTCCAGATGATCCAGGTCATACAGGGCGATATCCACCCCGTCTGTATAATTGTCATCAATCCAGGCGCTGCTGTCGGTAAGGGGCACGGAGCGCTGGAGCAGGGTGTTAAAGATCCGATCGTGAGTCCCCTGTTTGAACCCCGGCATCACGTTCAGGTTGACTCTTGCGTCCGCCATGTACGCCAGGGTGTTCCCGTAAGGGATCCGGTCATCAATCCGGTGGACGTTGGGGGGGCTTGCGGAAGGGAGATTCTCCCAGCCCCGTCCCAGAAGGTAGAGATCCAAGCCAGACTCCGCCAGGGTCGTCACCACGCGTCCACGCTGGTACATGCGGATAGCCCAGTCCACGTAGTTGGAGATGTTCAAGACGGATTTTAACGCTTCTTCTGATAGGTTTAGTCCCATTTGATTTATAGTAAGGAGGATCCCTTGCGCCACAGACAGACCGCTGGCTTTTTTTAGAGTTTGGAATGTTTTTTCATAAAGGTGCCACATATCGCTGTTTTCTGGATATATTTTTAATATTTCCGCCATCTGATCCTCAGGACGGTAATAGGTGCCACAAAATAAAATATCATATTTCCTCTCCCCGTAAGGAGTGATCCGGTCTCCAGCCTCTGGCTTAACCCCCACATGAGGCATAAAATCAACTTTAGGGACCTTGTCTTTAAAGTACTCTCTCACATACCCCACATGCTCCCTGTCACAGCAGAATAGGTGGTACCGCTCGGGGGTGTTCTCCAAGGAGGGATGGAACCTCAGGGGAGGGTCCATGAGAATATCCAACACCAGTGTCTTTTGCCTATTCCAGATATCAATCAGCGCCTGATCCCGAATACACATCGCGTCATGGCAAATGGCCGCGTCAATCCCTGCCGCGGCGAATCGGGCGAAAGACACGTAAGAGTGAGGATCCTCGGCGGGGGGATTCCGCAGATCAAGAATAAAGATCTCATGTCCCCTTTTTTTCAATTCCTTTTCCAGCTGACCTGCGAAGAAATTGAAGGAATCTATTGGACAGTAAAATAGGGCGATCCGCAGGTGGTCACTTTTCTTCCTGGAGAAGGGCGGGGCGGGAATCGGCATCAATTGAACTAGGTTCCCTTGACTGACCAGTCTCGACAGTTTCCCGCCAAGGGCCTGGTCCACCGCCGTGAGTTCCTCTTGGGTGAAAGTCCTCTTCAATACCTCAACTAATTCTCCATATCCAGCGTCCAGGGCGGCTCGTAAGATAAAAAGTCGATCTTTCAGGGACTGGATCTGGTAGAAATTGTCAGCAAGAAACGTCAGTGTCTCAATGGCCCCGTCCCTCCCCCTACCTCCAGTTCCTGGGTCTTTTAGGAGGGCAGACAGCATTATTACTAGAGCGCTCATAAGATAAGAATTCTGCTTTAACATTATGGAACTAATTTTCACACAGTCTTCCAAATTTCCATTATTAAAGCAACACATCGCTAGCATCTCATAGGCTTTCAGAATATTTCCAGAGAGAAGAGCTGATTTAGAGGTATACCCATACTTTTCCAGCAACTCCACTGCTTGTTTCAGATGTTTTTCACCTAACAAATAATTTCCATGTGAGGCATAGTACTCTCCAATTATATAATCATAGTCTCCATCCTCAGGCCACCATTCCCTTGCATTTGTGTATACTTCTTGTAGTTGAATAGTATTTTTTTTAGGTATAAGTGTTAATACTCTTAAAAATTTCTGATATATCTCAGAGGTAGTTACTCCATAAGTCCCTTTCTTTTCTTCAGGTATTAAAGAAACCGCTTTTTTATAGGCTTTTTCCGCTTCCTCCCACGCACCTGAACCAGCATACTCATTGCCTAAGTACCCATACATCTCATAGTCGTCTGGATGGTCTGCCAATTCGGTCAGAATCATTTCAAGATTTCTCCCGCTGATCTTTTTCTTAAGATTTTCAGTCTTTCCATAGCCTGTATGATATATTGATAATTCTTTTGTCATGTCTACAACTTGAAAAGGCTGATCTCCTTCTTTACTTAAACTTTCATGGATTCTACGAAAATATTTTAATTCTGGAAGGTTTCGAAATATCCTCAAGTGAGATCCCACTTCCATGATATTTCCCTCATTGTCCAGATCTATAAACGCTGTTATAATGCCGTCAAAATCCTTCCCACAGAGTTTTTCCAAGCAAGAGGGTAACTTTTTTGCGTCTTCATGAGTAAAATATTCATCAGCATCTAAAAATGCGATCCATTCATATTTAGCTTTG
>Ga0224748_10510_pt1 | contig 12133 bp, 11 predicted proteins | sample LIM_F_Water_Neg_FD_182074 | JGI IMG/M metagenome (GOLD analysis project Ga0224748, IMG submission 182074) | Enriched cells from gastrointestinal tract of the lab mouse from Pacific Northwest National Laboratory (PNNL), Richland, Washington... | ecosystem: Host-associated > Mammals > Digestive...
GGAAGGGGGGAAGGACTACACCCACCCGGATCTGATCTGGCTGGCCCAGAATACGCCGTCCCCCAGGGTCTATATCGATGTGGAGGACGGACTGCTCAACACCGCGGGAGGCGATGCGTGCGCCAAGATGAATGATTATCTGCGGCGTACAGGGCAGCGCCTGCTGGAAACAGACGGAGAATTTATCCGCTGCATCTATGAAAGCATTGCGATGAAGGTTCGGTATTACGCGTATGCATTCCGGGAACTGAAGGAGGATTTCAGGCGGGTCTATGTGATCAACGGGGGTTCCAGAAACGGGCTTTTGATGCAGTTCATCAGCGACGCGCTGAATATGGAGATCTGCGCGGGCATGCCCTATGCGACCATTTCCGGCAATCTGCTGACACAGCTTTATGCCCGGGGCGAGGTGGCGTCGGTGGAGCAGATGCGGCAGCTTTCAAAGGAATCCTTTGAACTGAAGGTGTACGAGCCGCAGCAGGGCGCGCAGTGGAAAGAGGAATTTGCAAGATACATCACATTGAGATCCAGTCAATCAATCATACATTAAAGGAGGAAAAAACATGTTTAAGAAAATGGTAAGTGTAATGCTTGCAGGAGCAATGGTAATCAGCCTTGCGGCCTGCGGCGGAGGCGGTTCGGGCGCAGATTCGGGAAGCGGCAGCCAGAGTGAGACAAGCGGCGAAAGCAGCGATGAGGGCAGTGATGAGGGAGGCAGCGGCGAAGCCGGCGGTACGATCTCTCTGTGGACCTGGTCACCGGTTACGCGCACGGCGGAAAAGATGATCGCGGCATTTGAGAATGAAAATTCCGATATCAAGATTGACTATACGAATTACAACTACAATCCGGAATACTTAGAGGCAATCTCCGCAGCTTCATCCGCGGACAACCTTCCGGACATCATGGGGCTGCAGCCCGGTTCCCTGACTCAGACCTATTCCGATTATCTGATTGATCTGGGAGAATATGCGAAAAAGGAATGGGGCGACGACTGGACATCTGTGTATGACAACGTGACACAGAGCCAGCTCCAGCTTGGAAATAAAGAGGGAGACGAAAGCTACTACATTCTCCCCATTGAGACGCAGGTAATCTATATCGAGTACAACAAGACCCTCTTTGACAGTCTCGGCCTGAAGGCTCCGACTACATACGCAGAGCTGGTAGATTGTTCAAAGAAGCTCAGAGACGGCGGCTATGCTCCGTTATTCTTCGGCGGCGCTGACGGATGGCAGCATGTAAACCTGCTGATTATGTGTACTTCACAGATCGACAAAGATCTTTTCGACGCATGCCAGAACGGCGAGAAGGAATGGACCTGCGACGAGATGAAGAAAGCAATGAGCAACTACAAGAAGCTGTTTGACGACGGCGTGATCCAGGACGGCGCGCTTTCCTCCACAAGCTACAGCGACGGAACGACTTTGTTCCTCGCAGGCCAGGCAGGAATGATGGCTCTGGGTTCCTGGTGGGCGCAGGAATATACGGCAGAAGATGTGTCGGATGCGGTTGCAAACTGGGATTATGATTACTTCTATCTCCCGGCAATCTCTGACGATGTGGAAGACTCCAAGCCCATCGGCGGCGTAGACTTCGGATACGGCATCACAAAGAACTGCAAGAATCCTGAAGCGGCATGGAAAGCTCTGGCCAGCTTCGCGGCAGGCGCAGGCGGACAGGAGATCGCAAACGATATGAACAACCATCTGTCCTACCCGGATATGGAGCCGGATACCAGCGCGATGATCGAAAGGGACGGCTTGCAGAATGCGGTTGACGAGTTCAACAGATCCGGTAAGGATATCGCAGGCGGCCTGGTAAACCAGCGTATCGCGGAATCCACCATTGAGACGGCGGTTCAGGAGGCAATGCAGGGCCTGATCGGCGGAGAATACGATGTGGACAAAGCGGCAGCGCACATTCAGGAAGCGCAGGATGCTTTAAAGTAAGCCGAAAGATTATTTTGGAAATTATCATTGATTGAATGCCTGGATCGGAGGGGAGCCTTTGCGGGCTCCCCCATTTTTTTCAAGGAAGGAGGGTGTTGAGTGGAGAATACGAAAACAAAGAAAAAGCAGAAGATCAACTGGATCGCATATCTGTTTATCGCGCCGGCAATGTTTTTCTTCTGTCTTTATATTTTGTATCCTATTTTGTTTGTTTCGACACACAGTGTATATAAGTGGTCAACCCTGTCGAATATGGAATTTGCAGGGCTGTCAAATTATCTCAGCTTATTCAAAGATTCTACATTCTGGACGACCATTAAAAACTCGGCGGTCTGGATCGTGGTCACGGTGCCGATACAGGCCTGTCTTGGATTTATTCTTGCGTATATCATCGAAGAGCGGCTCGGACGAAAAAAGCGGAACGGAAAAGGAATTTCGAAGATGGTATTCCGTACCATTTTTTTTATCCCGGTGGTAACCTCGGTAACGGTCGTAGCGATCGTGTGGAGCAAGATTTTTCAGCCCTATCAGGGGATTTTGGGATATTACCTGAGCCATTGGTTCAATATGTCCCCCACCATCAATGTGCTTGGAAACGCGAAGGTGGCCCTGCTCGGAGTGATGCTGGCGAATATCTGGGAGTGGACGGGATGGTCCATGATCATGTATGTGGGCGGCCTGTCGCAGATCTCCGATGATATCAAAGAAGCGGCCCGGATCGACGGCGCCACAGTCTGGCAGGAATTGAGATACGTATATCTGCCTTCCCTGGCATCGGTGCACAAATCCCTGCTGATGCTGGGCGTCATCGGCTCTCTGCAGACCTACGCGCTGGTGGGCGTGATGACCAACGGCGGACCGAACCATGCCACGGAGATGCCGGGAACGTACATTTTCCTGAAAGGCTTTACCCAGAACCAGATGGGATATGCATGTACCATATCCGTAGCGATCCTGCTAGTCGCTTTGATCCTGACATTTATACAGGTGCGTTTCCTTGGTTCCGGTGATTTCATGAGGAAAGGAGAATGACCATGGCAAATTCAAATCATAAAACGGGGTCCCGTCCGCAGATGGGGCAGGCAGGATGGATACTGCTGCTGATATTTGCGACGGTCATGACGCTGCTGCCCTTGATCTTTACGCTCAGCCTGTCTTTTCGGACGCAGAATTCCATCTACGATCCGCGCCTGTTTGTGACAGAGCTGACCAACGGCAATTATATCAAGGCGATGAAGGACAATCCGACCATTCCCTACAATTTTCTTGCAAGCTTTGTGATCTCGACGGTTTCCACGGCTGCGACGGTACTGTTCGCTTCCATGGCGGTGTTCGGATTTTCCAGGGAAAATGTGAAAGGGAAGCTGCTGATGTACAATATGATCATGTGCGCCCTGATGGTTCCGATCAGCGCGCTGGTGATCCCGATTACCCAGCTCAACAGCAGGTTCGGGCTGCTTGACAACTATTTCGGGCTGATCCTTCCATATATTGCGCTGAACATCCCTTATGCGGTCACGATCCTCCAGGGGTTCATGTCGGGAATCCCGAAGGAACTGGAGGAGGCGGCCATCATCGACGGCTGCACCACCCCGGGGCTGTATGTGCGGATCGTACTTCCGCTGCTGAAATCCGGTATTGTGGTGGTGTCCATCTGGACGTTTTTGACATGCTGGAACGAATTTTTCCTGGCCCTCTGTACGATGACCAAGGCGACCACAAAGACGCTGCCGCTGATCGCGCAGCAGTACAAGGGCGTGTACAACAGTCAGCCGGGAGTTCTGTTTGCGATCCTGATTATTATTACGATCCCGATGATCATTTTCTATACCATTGTCCAAAAACAGTTTGTAAAGGGTATGACATCCGGAGCGGTAAAGGGTTGACAGCCTATGTGGATATTTAACAGTGAAGAGACGGCGCTTGGTGAAGCGCTGGAAGGAATGATATCAGCGGAACCGGAAACATACCGGAGGCTGGATACAAAGTATGGCTACGGTATGTTCCGCAGGGATCTGCCGCCGGACCGGGTGCGGATCATCGTGGACGGGGGCGGCGGCTACGGGCCGATGTGGGCGGGATTCGCCCGTCCCGGCCTGGCGGATGCCGCGGTACACGGCGAATTTAACAGCGCTCCGAATGCCTACGTGCTCTATGAGATGGCAAAGGCCGTTGATGCCGGGAAAGGCGTGCTGTTTTTGTGCAATCACTTTATGGGGGATTACCTGAACAACGACATGGCGTTGGAACTGCTGGAGCGCGAGGGAATCCGTGCAAAAGCCTGTTATATCACAGATGATGTATGCAGCTGCATCGGTGAGGAAAAAGAAGCGAGGGGCGGGCTCCACGGAATCGCGCAGATTGCCAAGCTTGCCTGGAACTGTGCGGCCCGGGGGGATTCTCTGGATCAGGTCTTTCGGCTGGCCCAAAAGGGAAACGACAGGCTGCGTTCCATTACGATGAAGGTGGAAGACCAGGGACAGATCCTGGTGGGGCCGGGATTTTCCGGGGAACCTCCAAAGGAGACCGTGCCCTTTGAATCGGCAGACCAGTTGGTGTCCCTGGCCCTGGAAAAGCTGCTGGCAGAGCTGGAGCCTTATGGCCCGAAGGAAGTTTTTCTTTGCATCAACCGTCTGCGGAGGATGTGTTTTACCGAGGGCTTTGTGGTGCTAAGAGCGGCGGTGCGGTATCTGCGGGAACGTGGGATAGGCGTGTGCGGGAGTTCTGTGGGAACTTATTTTGATGTGTTTAATTCCAATGGATGCATGATATCGCTGCTGGCGGCGGATGAGGAAATGAAGGCCTGCCTGGGCAGCGTATCCGGGTATGATTTTACGGTTTGAATGGAATGAGATGGGGCTGCTGCAGTGCGGTAACGACGGGAGTACAGCTTGAGCAAAATGAGACCTATGGATCTGCTGCGGTGCAGTAACGTCGGAAGTGCAGCAACAGCGGATATTACAGCTTTAGCGGAATAGGATGGACAGGGTTGAGGTGCCGCGGCAGCAGCGGACATTCAGTCAGAGCGAGGTGAGACAGATGGGGCGGATAACGGTAGAAACACTGCAGAAAATGTTTGCGGATGGGGCCCGCCTGATAATAGAGAAGGAGCCGTATTTGACGGAAATTGATTCGGTTATCGGGGATGGGGATCACGGGATCGGGATGAAGCGGGGGTTTTCCGCGGTTGCCGGGCTGCTTGCAGGGAAGTCATTTTCCTGGGCGGATGAACTCTGCCAGGCGGTCAGCATGGAACTGATCCGGAGTATGGGCGGGGCTTCCGGAGTGATCTTTGGAACTATGTTTTTCGGCGGCATCAGCAGGCTGCCGCATAAAGACACGGTATCCGGGGAAGAACTGGCGGATTATTTTTACGAGGGCGAGCAGGCTATTGAGCGGAGGGGCAGATCAAAGCCGGGCCAGAAGACGATGCTGGACGCGCTCTATCCCGCTGTCTGTGCCATGAAGGATCATGCGGAGGCAGAAATCCCGGAAATGTTTTCGGCAGCGCATCGGGCGGCGCTAAAAGGTATGGAAGAGAGCAAATCCATCCTGCCACGGGTGGGGCGCAGCAAAAATTTCCGGGAGGGCGCAGTCGGGCTTCCAGATCCGGGGGCTGTGTCTGTATGCTATCTGTTCCAGGCGTTTTCAGAGAGTGCGAGATAGGAAAGGGGTAAGAATTATGTTGGAGAGAGTCAGCAATATTTTGAGGCTTGCGGATCAGTGCAGCACGTCTGCGATTGCATTTATCTGCACGGATTATAATATGGTATATTCGGTCGTGACGACGGCGGAAAAAACAAACACACCTGTCATTGTGATGTTATTGCCGGAGCACGTGGAGACGAACAATACCATGAATGTCAGCGGATTTGCGCAGATGACAAAGGAACTGGCAGCCTCGGTAAAGGTTCCGGTGGGGCTGCATCTGGATCACAGCTATGATTACCGGTCGGTGATGGATGCCGTCCGGAAAGGATTTGACTCGGTTATGATCGACGCATCTTCTCATGAGCTGGAGGAAAATATCGCCATTACCGCGAAGGTGGTGGAAACCGCCCATATATTCGGCGTGGATGTGGAGGCGGAGATCGGGCACGTAGGGCTTGCCCAGGACTGCGACGGGGATAAGAGTGATTTTTATACAAAGGCGGATGCCGCCGAGAGATTCTGCCGGGAGACGGGCTGTGATTCTCTTACGATTGCCATCGGAAATGCCCACGGCGTCTATGTGGAAACACCCCATCTGGACATTGCGCGGCTGGAAGAAATCAATGCGGCCACAGATGTGCCCCTGGTACTCCACGGAGGAAGCGGCATCCCCCATGACCAGTTGGAGATCGCATTTACAAAAGGGATCAATAAGTTTAATGTGGGGACAGAATTTCTGGGAGTGTACTACGATGCAGTCACGGAATACGTGAAAAAAACGGAAGGCGACGGCAGGCCGCTGAAAATGCTGGAGGTTCCCATGTTCGTACAGGAACGGCTGGAGAAGTATCTGGAAGAAAAACTGAAATTATCCAGATTTTGAATCAAGCAGCTGTATCATATTGAATGCCCATGACGGCTAACCGTGCACCTGCTGCATGGTTAGCCGTCATTTCATGTCTCCTGTTGAATTTCTTGTTGCATATATGATCTAACCATGCTATACTGACAGCACATCAAAATCAAGGACAGCATTTTTTCAAAACTTCTATCTGTCCGCCGGATACGTTTATGTATCAGGATCTGTTTTTTCATGGCGTCTCAGCCGGAAAATACAAATTTGAAAATTTCACGGAAACCAGGTATTGACGAAGGAAGAACAGATGGAATTTATCATCCTGCCCCTGACTTACAAGGGAAAGGAAAAAAAGCAGGCATGTATCCGACGGTGCTTTGAGATGGCAAAGCTGCTGGATGACGACAATATGCAGCGTTTTCTATTATCCGGAATGCTGGTATTCGCGGACAAGGTTATCACTGCGGAAGATTCCAAACAGATCAAGGAGTGGATTATGATGACAAAGGTTGGACAGTTATTTGAAGAAGAAAAGATACAATACGGTAAAGAGATTGAAAAAAATGTTACCCAAAACGTAACCCGGCGTAAAGAACTGGAATTTACAGAAAAAATGCTTTGCGCCGGCTTATCTGTTAAAGAGGTCAGTGAAATGATGACTGTTTTAACGCTGGAAGATGTCCGGGAAATCGCCGGAAAGATGAGACATAATTCTAATACGGCGAACGGATGAAGCTTATCAGGGATAAGCAGGCCGTCAAAAGCTGAGGGGTAAATCCTGCAAAAAATACGTCGGGATGGCATTGAATGGATGCCGTGTCGGCGTATTTTTGTTTGGCATTATCTGTTACAATTCGCGGCTGACTGGTCTGTGATATTGTAAATAGCGGCCTTTTCTTGAGTGTCAAAGAATTTCTCTATATTTTTTCTATATTCCCTTGACAAATGCTTTATTTTGTGGTTATATGAACATATGAACAATCATTCATATGATATAGATTTGACTTGGAGGGAGATTATGGGAGAAGGAAAAATTCAAAAAGAAGAAACAATAGAAAAGGACAGAAAACATCAGCATCCCGGCTGGACACACGAGGGCCATACCCATGAGTCTCATGCACACAGCCACGCAGCCGAATCGCACTGTGGCTGCGGTCACGACCATGCTCATGATGGCGACAGTCATGAGTCCCATACACACAGCCACGCTCACGAGTCGCATTGCGGCTGCGGCCACGACCATACTCATGATGGCGATGGTCATGAGTCCCATGCACACAGCCACGCAGCCGAATCGCATTGCGGCTGCGGCCACGACCATGCTCATGATGGCGACGGTCATGAACCACATGTTCACAGTCACGCAGCCGAATCGCATTGCGGCTGCGGCCACCACCATGAGCCGGCAGAACGCCGTCCGGAGAACCATGCATTTGACGGTGTAAAGAAGCAGATCTACATCATCGAGAACCTGGGCTGCGCCAACTGTGCGGCGAAGATGGAACGGAAGATCCAGGAACTGCCCCAGGTGGATTATGCCAACCTGATCTATGCGACCAGGCAGCTTCAGGTGGTGACGAATACGGACGAAGAACTTCTGCCGGTCTTCCAGGGAATTTGTGCTTCCATCGAAGACGGCGTTACGTTGACAAAACAGGAGACAAAGCAGGCAGCATCGGAACGAAAAGCAGCAGAAAAAGAAAAAGCAAGAGAGAACAAAAAAGACATCTGGGAACTAGGAATCGGCGCAGTGCTCATGGCTGCGGGAATTGTGACGGAAGGGGATTTGCCGGCCGTATCCGCGGTTCTTCTGGTCATAGCATACTTAATACTGGGCAGGCACGTCCTGTTGACGGCCGGAAAAAATCTCACAAAAGGCCATGTGTTTGACGAAAATTTTCTGATGAGCATTGCCACCCTTGGCGCATTTGCCATACAGGATTATAAGGAAGCGGTCGGTGTCATGCTCTTTTACCGTGTCGGGGAGCTGTTCGAGGAGATTGCAGTCGCGCGCAGCAGAAGTCAGATCATGGACGCCGTAGACCTGCGCCCTGAAGTGGTCAGTCTGGTACAGGGCAGCGAAGTGCAGGTAATCCCGGCAGAGCAGGCAAGGCCCGGCGATCTCCTGCTGGTCCGTCCTGGAGACCGTATCCCGCTGGACGGGACGATCATGGAAGGGGAAAGCCGGATCGATACATCTCCGGTGACAGGAGAGCCCGTACCCGTTGCGGCGGGAATAGGGGACAGCGTAATCTCTGGCTGTGTGAATACCTCCGGCCTTCTCAGAATCCGGGTGGAAAAAGCGCTGGAAGATTCCATGGTAACAAAGATCCTGGATTCCGTGGAAAATGCGGCTGCAAGCAAGCCGAAGATCGACCGCTTTATTACACGGTTTTCCAGAATCTACACACCCATTGTCGTAGCGCTTGCGGCGGCAACAGCCATCCTTCCGTCCCTGGTGACCGGCGACTGGCAGTATTGGGTATATACGGCGCTGACGTTCCTTGTCATTAGCTGTCCATGCGCACTGGTACTGAGCGTACCCCTTGCGTTCTTCTCAGGGATCGGCGCAGGTTCCAAGCTGGGGATTCTGTTCAAGGGCGGAATTGCGATCGAAGCCCTGCAGAATGTGAAAGCGGTTGTTATGGATAAGACCGGGACGGTCACAGAGGGAAACTTTGAACTCCAGAGGATACTTCCCGCGAAAGGATTTACGGAGGAGCAGGTGCTTGTCATGGCGGGAACCTGTGAACAGAACTCCACTCATCCCATTGCGGCCAGTATTATGGCGGCAGTACAGAAACAGGGGATCACACCGTGGGCGCCGGATTCTGTGAAGGAAATCGCAGGAAAGGGCATCGAAGCGGCTGCAGAGGAAGGGACACTTCTCTGCGGCAGCCGTTCGCTCCTGTCAGATGCAGGCATAGCCGCAGACGATGAGCGGGCGGGAAGCGGCGGAACAGAAGTGTTTCTGGCGGTCAATGGAAAATACGCCGGCAGCCTGATCATTGCGGATACGGTGAAGGAGGACGCAAAGCCCGCGGTTACGGCAATGAAACGGCAGGGAATCGTAACTGCCATGCTGACCGGGGACGGGCCGGAGACCGCCCGGGCGGTTGCGGCAGAGACCGGGATCGACGAAGTCCATGCAAAGCTGCTTCCGGAGGAGAAGCTCCGGGAACTGACACAGATCCGCAGCACACACGGCAGCGTCATGTTTGTCGGAGACGGGATCAACGACGCGCCTGTGCTGGCCGGTGCGGATGTGGGGGCGGCCATGGGAAGCGGCGCGGATGCGGCCATCGAGGCGGCAGACGTGGTGTTTATGACCTCTGCCATGAGCGCGATTCCACAGGCGCTGTCCATTGCAAAGGCAACCGGACGGATCGCAAGACAGAATGTGATCTTCGCACTGGTTATCAAGGCCGCGGTCATGGTTCTCGGCCTGGCAGGGCTTGCAAATATGTGGATGGCAGTTTTTGCAGATACAGGTGTGGCGATGCTGTGCATCTTAAACTCCATCCGAATCCTCTATAAAAAACAGTAAGCTCGAAAAAACAGAAAGCTCGAAAACGAGCGTTATGTCTTCTGTATAAATTCCCGGTATTGGCCCGGCGTGTATCCGGTTTTTTTACGGAACAGTTGGCTGAAATACCGGGAATCTGTATATCCCACGTTGGCGGCGACCTCATAGATCTTCAGATTGATGTCCTGCAGATACTTTTTGGAGGCGTCAATACGCACATCAATGAGATATTCCTTGATTGAGGTTTTTTCGATGTTTTTGTACAGCGTACTCAGATAACAGGCCGACAGGCCGATCTCATCGGCAATGGATTCCAGGGAAATGTCATGCGCATAATTCTGGCGGATATACTCCTTTGCCTTCTCGATAAATTTCTGGCTTTTGTTTGTGCGCAGATGCCCGATTTCCTGTATGACTTCCCTTAAATAATCTGAAAAAATTCCTTTGATATCCTCCAGATTTGTACAGCCCGTGAGCCTTCGGATGATTTCATCCGAGAGTACGGCTTCCGACAGAGTAAACTCCTGGTTCAGCGCATTGGAAAGGTAATAGTACAATTCCAAAAACTTATTGGTCGCCAGTGAACGGTCACCGTGAAGCTGAAGCACATTCAAATAAAAAATATTCAGATATTGTTCCGTGTGGGGAATGTCGCACAGCTTTAAATATTTCAGGAGATCCTCCTGGATATACTTGAAATTCGGCAGGCTTTCACCGGTGCTCCTCAATTCTACATCCGTAATGCAGATGATCTCATTAAAGCCGATATAAAACGAATATTTGCTTGCAGATATGGCATCCTTCACCGACTGGCGCAGATAAGCGATCTCCTGCACAGCCGTGGACAGTCCGATGGAAAACGGCTGCTCATAATTAAAGTCCAGATATTGCCGGATTCGGTCTGCTATGCGGTACACCTCCTTCTGTACGGTTTCAATATCACTGTGGTCTGAAGAAAGCAGGATCGTGATGGAGCCGGTATCATAGAAATAGATCGTCTTAAAGGATAAAAACCAATACAGGCAGACTTCAGCAAGCGAACTTGCTCAAGTCTGCCTGTTTCTTTTCCACATGTGTGTGAAGTGGCTGTGAATAGAAATCTTCCAAAAGGTTATAAAAATTTAAAATCCGGTCTGCTTGACCCGCCTGCGTATTTCACGTATAATAAATTCGTGAAAAGGAGAATAGGCATATATGGGTAAGATAGAAGTAGAGCACTGTGATTTTGTGCATGTTCACGAAGATATTGTGAAGGACGTCCGGGAGCATATGCCGGATGTGGAGAAGCTGCAGGAGCTGGCGGATTTCTTTAAGGTGTTTGGGGATTCCACAAGGATACGCATTCTGTGTATCCTGCTCTGCGGCGAGATGTGCGTCTGCGACCTGGCCCAGACGCTGGATATGACCCAGTCCGCCATCTCGCACCAGCTCCGTGTGCTCAAGCAGATGAAGCTGGTCACCAACCGGAGGGAAGGGAAGACCGTGTTCTATGCGCTTGCGGACGGGCATATCAGGACGATCATCAATCAGGGTATGGAGCATATACAGGAGTAAGTGATGGCAAAGGAAGTTAAGATCAGGTTCATCGAGCTTGCGGCGGGACTGGCGGTATACATTGGCTGGCTGGCCGGGGCGCATTACGATTACTGGAATCTTGCGGTGACGGAGGAGATGAAGCTGGCATTGGTTCTGCTGGCATATGCGGTGCTTGCGGCAGATGCCTGCTGGCAGATTCTCAAAAAGCTGAGACACCGGCAGCTATTTGAGGAAAATTTTCTCATGCTGCTGGCTACCGGCGGCGCGCTGTATGCCGCGAGGTATGCGGAAGCCGTCGCCGCGATGCTGATTTTTCACATTGGAAAATTGATCGAGACCATGACGTTGGATCACACCAAACGGTCGATCGCAAAGTTTATGGATATTCGTCCTTCCTTTGCAAACCGGAAACGAGGGCTGGGGGAAGAGACAGTCAGTCCGGAGGAGTTAAGAACAGGGCAGATCATCGTGATCCGTCCCGGTGAGAAGATCCCGGTGGACGCGGTGGTCACAACGGGACTGTAAAGACGGGTAAACCATTCCGCGGAATTCTGGCTCTCGCCCTTATTTTTCATGGCGCTTTCCACCATGTTCAGGATCTTTGCGGCCGTG
>Ga0224748_10511_pt1 | contig 12122 bp, 9 predicted proteins | sample LIM_F_Water_Neg_FD_182074 | JGI IMG/M metagenome (GOLD analysis project Ga0224748, IMG submission 182074) | Enriched cells from gastrointestinal tract of the lab mouse from Pacific Northwest National Laboratory (PNNL), Richland, Washington... | ecosystem: Host-associated > Mammals > Digestive...
ATCTGCAGCCGGGAGACCTTAAGTTTCTCGTAACCCACTATCAGAAGCCTTTGGCGGCCATCATGATCCTTATGGGACTCTGCGTCATCTGGAGATATCTGTACGGCGGATTTCAGAAGCTCCTGGCGCTCTTAGGTATTTCATCGGTATGGTTTTCCCTGATCCATTACTGGATTATGGCCATCCCCCAGCTTGCCGCCGCCGTCTTCTTTATCTGGCTGGGCTGCAGGCTCTTCCGCCAAAAAAAAGATTCTCTAAGAGAGCCTGAGAGACTGGAAGTCAACGAAAAAGAAAGCGCCGCAGATTAAGGGCGCTTTCTTCTTTTTCATTAATAGATTCTAATCTCAAATACTCTGGCATCGGAATCGCCGTTGGTAGCTGTCACCACAAGCTCTACCTGGTCCGCCTCCATCTTCTCGGGCAAGTCGATGATATTGAGACGCTGGTAATTGTCCTTTACCTGGGTCTCCCATACAGTTTTCCCCTGACAGCTGATGACAATCCGGTAATCCTTTACCAGCTCCTTATCCACTCCTAAAGGCTCCTTGTCAATAAAGGCCTTTGACACGGAGATGCAGCGCTCCTCGGAAAGATTGGGGTCAAAGGTGAGACGGATCTGGCTGATCAGGGCTTTTTCTTTGAGGGCTACGCTCAAGGTCTCCCCCTGGGGGCCTATACCCTGGGAACACCACAGGTTAATGTCCTCATCCACATTCCTGGCCACGCCGTTGATTACTTTCTCTGCCTCGTAACCTTCTCTTTGGGAGGATGCGGTTACAGCGGCCTTCCTGGCAAAATCCTTCTCGTCCTGGTTTTTAAGGCCCATAATATAGCAGTCGTCCTTTAAAAGCTCCTGACGAAGCTCCTGGATATACTTCTGCCCAAATTCTCTTGGCGTACAGCCTGCCTTGGAAGCCATGGCCGCCGCGGTCCCTGCCGCCTGCCCTCCTACGGCGCAGGTAGCCATGACGCGGGTGGAGCCCATAGCCAGCTTGCTGGCGCCGATATCACGCCCTGCCATCATCAGGTTTTTTATGGTCTTGGAACAGTAGCATCCGTAGGGAATGGAATAGAATCCCGGGAAGCTTCTCACCTTGGATGGAATCTCCCCCTTGGCGGCAAAGCCTCCTGCCGTGTGCTCATCCATGGGCCAGCCGCCGTAGGCCACCCCGTCCTCATGGATCCGGTTGTTGATAATATCATTCTCCGTCAGCATGTAATCGCCTTCCAGCCTTCTGCTTTCCCTGGAGCCTGAAGTGCTGCCTACCCACACCAGCTCATAATTCTCTGCGCCGTGATCTCCTCCGTTCTTGATGTGGTCCCAGACGCCGTAAACACATTTATAAAGCTCATACCGGATATCCTCGGCTGATTTGATAATATCATCCCAGTCTCCGCCCAGCTCGATCCACCAGTAGCCGCTCTCCACGTCATATTTCTCCACCAGCTGGTCCGCGTGATCCTCATAGTCCTCTCCCGGCTTAAGCACCACCACGGAATCCGCATCATGATATACCACAATATCCCCGTGATAGCGATGAGCGAAAAAGCTTTCGTCGTAAGTGTTGGCCCAGCTGGGCTTTACGAATTTTACGGGAGCGCCTGTATCCCTGGCACAGAAGTAGATGGTGTTGCCCATGGTCTCCCCATCAGGTCTGTCCGGCGCATCCTTCTCTTTAAACTCCGTCTTCTCCTCCCGACCGATCCGATATTCCGCCCCGGCAAAATACCCTAGAGTCCCGTGGCCCGTGGCATCAATATAGATGTCCGCCGTCATCTCGTAGCGCGTCTCCGTCGTCATCTGATAGCACTGAAGGGCCTGAATCTGGGAGCCATCGGAGATAACCCTGTCCATGGTGGTGTTCATATAGCTGTCCAAATTCTCGGTGTCCTTCACCTTGGACCACATAACGCCGTCCCAGATGGAAAAGTTATAATTATAGTTTAAGTATTTATTGTCCAGCTGCAGCTCCATGAGGATTCCTGTCTCCGCCGCATTCTTCTTGCCCCAGTGGCAGGACGCGCCTGATATATGCATCCTTGTCTCGGAGCTGGCGTTGCCTCCGTACACGCTCCGGTCCTGGATCAGAGCCGTGCTGGCTCCGTGGCGCGCCGAAGCGATGGCCGCACAGATACCGCTCATTCCTCCCCCCACCACGATCACGTCATAATGCTTTTTCACCGGCGGGTTCTGGGAACTGGCTGGTATTTCATGATAATATCGGTTCATTGCTATCCTCCTGCTGTTATAATCATTTTCTTAACTATCTTGTCAAAGTATGGACTCGCTGTCAGAAGACCTCTTCCGGCTGTCCTTTGTATAAATATAAGGAAGCTCTATGGAAAGGAGCTCCTGCAGTTTTGCGGCCGCCTCCTCCTGGGAGGTGAAAAGGATGCCCTCGATTCCCTGGGCTTTGGCGGCCTCAAGATTGTCCCTTCTATCGTCAAGGAACACACATTCCCCAGGAACCAGAGAATACCGGCAAAGAAGAAGGTCATAGATCTCCTTATGGGGCTTGATCGTGCCGGCCTCAAAGGAGAATACCACACCATCCGTCTCGGAGAGAAATTCCAGCTCCCTTCGGTTGTCTGCGGCAGAGCGGCGGCTGAAATTAGACAGGATAAAGACCTTAAGACCTGCCTCCTTCAGGATACGCACCCATTCCCGTGCATAATCCCTTGCTTTGACCACGCCCGCAAAGCTCTTTAAAAATTCCCGGATCTCAGGCTCCATCTCCGGGTCTCCTGCGGCCATCTTCTTAAAGACCGCCTCCTCCTCCATCCCCTGATTCAGCAGAAGCCAGTCGCTGCTGGCGATGGTAGCCTTTCTGACCCTCTCCTTCCTCTCCCCAGAAAGATTACAGTGTCTGAAACGAACCTCCCAGTCCACGGAGAGAAGAACTCCGCCCAGGTCAAAAATCACATTGCGAATCATGCAGCCTCCTTTCCTTAAAACTGATCCATATAGTCGTATATGGGCTGCAGTGCGGCGCCGATGGCGCTGGTGTATTTTTTCAAACGGCAAATACTCACATAGGAACAGCTCTCCTCAAAGGGATTCATCCCCCGCACTTCCTCCTTAATCTGATTGAGATAGGGTTCTAACCATTCGCCCATATACCCGCCCAGTACAATATCACAGTCAAAATTCATTCTCAAATTAATAATGGCCATGGCAAGATGGTGTTTGTAATCATTCCACAGCCCCACGCACTCCTTATCCCCGGCCTGCATCTTCTCGAAAAATGCCCGGATGTGCCTTTCCTCGGAGAACCGATAAAACTGCAGTGTGGAGCAGTAGGCGTCCAGGCACCCCTTCTGCCCGCAGTAGCACTGCTTTCCTCCGGGGACAATCCGCATGTGGCCGAATTCCCCGCTCTTGCCGGTCATGCCTTTGTATAGATTGCCGTGTATAATCACTGCCCCGCCTACGCTGTCGCTTAGAGAAAGGTAAACCATAGTCCTGTCCGGGTCGGACAAGGCCAGCTCTGCCACCCCCGCGGCGCTGGCGTCATTGATCAGGATACCTGGCCATGGAAGGCTTCCTGCAATCCTGGTGAAAGGAATATTTTTTACCTTCAGGGCATAGGAATCCGTGACCATCTGCCCATCTTCACCGATAAAGCCCGGGAAGGAAATACCCATCCCCAGGATACGGTCTTCCTTTATCTTTAATTCACGTACCTGTTCCCGCACAAGGCGCTGAAGATATCCGTAATATTGATCCCTGTCCTCATACTCGGCCTGCACCCGCTTTTCCGCTTTGATCTCGCCTCCCAGGTTCACCAGCACGATCTTAATATGCTTTCTTGTAATATCAATGCCTATGGCGTACCGGTAATCCGGCACGGCGCAGATCACTGCCGCTTTCCGTCCTCCCGTAGATTCGTAGAGTCCGTTGTCCGCCACGATTCCTATGTCCTGAAGCTCGTTGATATTTACCAGAACCGTAGGCATGCTCATGTGGAGATTGGCGGCAATATCCTGGCGCGAAGTATGTTCTTTGGAAAAAATGTACTTTAGAATTAAATTCCTGTTGGTTTTCTTAACATCCAAGTTGGTGGAACCTACATTTTTTAACAAAGGCACAATATTTCCTCCCCTCTTAATTCAAGTAATTTATTTAAGTAGTTTAACTATATCTGATTTTGAGCAGGAAATCAAGGCCATTTGTAAATCAGCAGGGGATCTCTATGATCTGGTCATAGGATGTAAGCCATCTCCGGTTCTCGAACTCCAGGGCCCTTACAAGGATCCGGGTTCCGAATAGATAGACGGCATAACCGGTATGAACCGTGACGGGGCCGGATTCCTCCGACATGCCGTACCCCTTATTATTCTTGCAGAAAGAGGGCACGTCGATGACATGATAGCCAAAGCGGGTGCCCCAGGCTCCGCAGCTGTCCCCAAAGCCGTGGTGAACATGGCCGGTGCAGATCACCACATCAGGATACTGCTCCAGCAGCTTGTAGAATTTATCGGCCCAGGTGGAAAGTATAACCGCCCGTTCTCTGTAATTGCCGTCGGTCTGCCGGGCTAAAACCTCCCTGACCGCATTGTGGATAAAGAGCATGACCGGATGCCCCTTGCCGCTGTAGGCCTTTAACCGGTCCTCCAGCCATGTCATCTGCTTCTTTTTCAGATCCGCCGCATGGGCCCACATAATGTTGTAGCCTGTCACCTCATAGGTATCGCTGTACTGGGACAGCACCAGGAAATGACAGTCTCCTATGGCGTATTCAAAATACAGCTCCCCATATCCCTCAGGCACCATGCCGTTTTCTGCCAGCCTGCCGGTGTGGTAGGCTACCAACTCAGAGCAGGATTTCTCCAGGGTTTCGTGGTTGCCCAGGGCCACCAGGGCTGCCATAGTCCCTCTGCTGTCTCTCACCATGTTCCAGTAGCCGTCAAGCTCCGCGGCTTTTCCGTAGTTAGAATAATCCCCGCAGTCGGCAAAGGCATCCATACCCAATTCCCGGCCCCACAAAAGAGCCTTTCTGTAGGCCATGGCCCGCGGGCTGTCCTGCCCCTCCACATGGGCGTCTGACAGGAGAAGAAAGGCAGCGTCAGGCTTTTTGGTATCTAAAAGAAATGATTCGTAGCTCTCCTCCAAGTCCTCTTGAAGGCTCCGGACAGACTGGTATCGGTCTCTCCACACATCTTCCCCTGGATCCGAATCCCCATCCAGGGATCTCCAGGCCTCCTCCATCTCAAGAACCTTCTCCACGGCGGCCCCGGCCTTAGAAACCATATGAGCTGCGGCTTCCGGCTTATAGATGTCCCCAGGCAGCACACGCCCCTTAAGCTCCTCCCGGATTCTCTTAATGTCTCCTGCCGCAAACAGGCAGCTGATCTCCCATGGGCCCATGACCCCTTCTCGGATAGACAGGCTGCTTACGGCCATCTCCCCAAGTCCCATGAGGCCGTGTCCGTCCGCCCCCAGCATCAAGTGTCCCCAGTCTAAGCTTTCTCCCTCCATAAAGCGGATATCCGTCTCCTTTAACAGGGTGTCATCCACATAAACCTGAAGCTTTCCCTTCCTGTCAAACACGACGCTTAACAGGTGCCATCGGTCGTCGTCCGGCTCCTTCATCCCCCACAGGCGGACAGGGGCAGTGCTTTCGCTCCCCTGAACACAAGTGTTAAAATATACGGAGGGCTGAAGATTGGCCAGGGAAAATCCGGTCTCCCCCTTGTCAAAGAGATCGCTGTACCCTGTGTTGGCCAGAAGGACTCCGCCGTAGCGCTTCTGCCACCCATTGCGGCCTTTCCCCTCTTTAAAATCCGCCCCCTTTAAAAGCTCGTCAGGATGAGGCCATCCGTTGCACCCATCCCTGTGGGTCTTAATCCACAGATTCACGGTAAAGCTTTCTTTTCCAAAAGGAAACTTTCCGAAATCTATATACTGGGCCGCCGGCTCACCCGCCTTGTTGGCAAAATACAGGGCCTTTCTGCCATCATACCCCTTCACAACAGGGATACTGCCATGGATCTTTCCGTAGTTTCCCTTTAAAGATTTAACCTGTCCTTCCTCTATGTGTTCAAAATCCACATCCAGCAATCGTCTTCCCATCATCTTTTGAACCTCTCGTTCCCTTCTGACTCTGTTTTTACTCCCAGCGCCGGAGGGGCCCTCAGGCCGTTATGCCTTATGGACCCATCGGTATCTCTGACTGCTATTTTCTTGTATATTCCACCTGAACCATGGGATAAAACGCTTGGGTGCCGTGGGCTCCGAAAGCCAGCTTGCACAGCTGCCCCCTTCCAAAGACCGGCTCTCCCTTTCCGTCCCGTTCCGGGTCTGCGTAGGTGTCAAACCATCTCTCCATGTCCTGCTTCATCTCCTGGGCCTTCTCCTCGATGAACCTTGGGCCGTAGTAGAAATACCGGTTCTCGTTGAGAAGGTTAAACAGCTCCTCCGGGTCATGAACCAGGTCATAGAGCTCGTTAGGTCCTTCCGGATAGCGGTGAATGTATTTCCATTCCTTGGTGCGGACCATGCGGGCCGGTCCGTACTCGTCAAATACCATAATGCTCTCATGATAGTTGTTTTCCCTCCCTGTAAAGAGGGTGTCCGCAAAGCTTTTACCCGGAAGGCCGGCGCTGTCAGGATTCTCAATGTCCACAAGGTCTAGGAGGGTGGGCATAAAGTCATAGGCGCTCATGAGAGAGGCGCTGACCACGCCCTCCTTAATATACCCGGGACAGTTAAAGATACAGGGAACCTTCACGCAGGTGTCAAAGAGATTTAGGGGCGTGGTGCAGTTGCCCTTGCCCCAGATGCCGTGCTGGCCGCAGCTAAATCCGTTGTCGCTCATGTAGACCACCAGGGTATTGTCCCGGATCCCCCTCTCCTCCAGTTTGTCAAGGATGCGTCCCACACCGTCGTCTACCCCCTGAACCGCCGCGTAGTATCCGGAAAGAAGGTCTCTCATGGTCAGGTACTCTCTCTCCTTAGAGCAGAAGGTCTCACTGTACTGGATATCAATGGGATGCTTTAAGCTCCAGGCACTTCTGGGGTCCTGGCGCACATCGGAAAAAGTACAGTTGTCGTAATAGTATTTCACATACTCTTCCTTGTGCTGATCCACATGGGGGCTGTGAGGCGCCGTATAGGCCAGATTCAGATAGAAAGGCTGGTCCTTGTGCTCCTCGCAGCACTCATCAATAAACGAGAGGGCGTCGTCGGTAATCACGTCCGTCAAGTAGCCCTTGGTCTCCACCCGCTGCGTTCCTCTGTATGCCGGGGCGTCATGGTAGGTGCCGCTTCCTCCTGTGGTGGTAAACCAGTGGGAATACCCCTTCTGAGGCCGGCTCGTACATCCCATGTGCCACTTGCCGCTTTGCCCGCAGATATATCCGTTTTGGCTTAACAGCTCCGTATACCCTGTCATGCCCTCCAAGTATTCGATGTCAGTGCTATCTGCCTTGGAGTCGCCGTTGCCCACTCTCAGCCAGTCCAGAATCCCGTGCTGAGAGGGAATCCGGCCTGTGAGAAGGGATGCCCTTGCCGGGGAGCACACAGGGGAAGCACAGAAGAAATTCTCAAAGCGCACCCCTGTCCGGGCCAGGCTGTCGATATGGGGCGTGCGGATCTCCTTATTGCCCGCACACCCTAAGGACCAGTAACCCTGGTCGTCAGTAAGTATAAAAATAATATTTGGTCTTTTCATATTTATAGTTCCTCTTATTATCCCTTGATTCCGCTTTTGGTAATTCCCTGTTCAAAGTAATCCTGGGCAACGCCGTAAAGAATCACTACCGGAATAATGGCGCTGGAAGCCGCTGCCAGCATCAGATTATAATCCCTGGCCGTATTGGTGGTATACCAGCGGATACCCAGGGTAACTGTAAAGAGCTTCTTGTTGGCCAGAAAGATCAGGGGATTTAAATATTCGTTCCATGTATTGATAAAGCCCAGCACAGCCAGAGAGATCATCACGTTTCTTGTCAGCGGAAGAAGGATTCTGGACCATATATAGAAATGGCCTGCGCCATCAATCTTGGCTGCCTCCAAAAGCTCCCTGGGGAAGGACAGGTAAAACTGCCGGAATAAAAAAATCGATGAAATACTGAAAAAATGAGGCAGAATAATGCTCCACAGCGTGTTATAAATACCGATGCCGCGGAACAACACATAGCGCGGAATCAAAAGCACCTGGCCGGGAATCATCATGGTCACCAAAAACAGCATAAAGAAAAAATTCCGTCCTTTAAAGTCCACAATGGAAAACGCATAGGCCGCCATAGACGAGATAATAATCTGCCCCGCAACCGAAGCTATGGATACATAGAGAGAATTCCCATACAGCCGGAGAAACGGGAAATCCTCCGAGGTCCAGATCTCCACATAATTCTCCCAGTGGAGACGATCCGTAAACCACCGGAAAGGCGATTCGAATATCTGCGGGGATGTTTTAAAGGAAGAGGACAGCATCCACAAAAGAGGCATAAAAAACACCACGGATAGCATCAGGAAAAAGACTGTCCACACCACCTTAAATGTAGTCTGTTTCTTATTTTTCATATGTCATCCATGCCTCCTTTAATAGTTAACCCACTTCTTCTGCCCCCACATCTGCACTGCGGTTACGGCCAGAATAATCGCCACCAGAACCCAAGCCTCGGCGCTGGCATATCCAAAGTTATAATGCTGGAATGCCTCATTATAGATCAAAAGCACAAGGCTTACATTGCCTCCGGATCTTCCTGTGGTATTGATGATATTGATGGCAGAGAAGATCTGGAACACGTTGATCATCCTTACAATCAGCAGGTAAAAGGTTGTAGGCGAGATCAGCGGAACCGTAATGGAGAAGAACTGCCTCAGAGGCGAGGCCCCATCGATGGCGGACGCTTCATACAAGTCCTCGGAAATATCTTTTATGGCAGCGGTATAGATCAGCAGGCAGTACCCCAGGCCGGAATAGATCATCACGCAGATAATGGGGATCCTGCACAGGGAATTGTCCGCCAGCCAGTTGGGCAGTTCCGATTCCGCCAGGTGGAACACATTTCTTAAAATTTCGTTAATGGGTCCGTCCAGCTGAAACAGGAAGCGGAATATGGAGCCAAGAGCAACCATGTTGGATATGTATGGAATAAAAAAAGCAAAGCGAAAATACTTTTTGCAGAAAATATTTCCATTAAACGCATGGGCCAGCAAAAGGGCCATAAACACGGTAATCGGAACGATGGAAACCGCATAAACAAAGGTATTGATCAGCGCAACTTTAAAGGAACGGTCTCTGGTAAACAGTCTTTTAAAATTATCCAGACCAATCCATGAAATTCCCGACCATCCTGAAAGGAAATTCCATTTTGTAAAGGATAAATAGATGGACATGCAGATGGGAAAAGCAACCAATGCAAAGAAAATGACCAGAGCCGGCGCAAGAAACGCATATCCAACAAGAGTCTCTCTTTTTTGCCTCATTCGCAAACCTCCTGGTTCATGTTATCTCATTTTCTCCTCAATGGCTTCGTTGCAAAGCTCGTTCATCTCCGCCAGTCCGTCTTCGATGGACATGCTTCCGTTGAGAATATAATCGGTATACTCCTGTAAAATCGTCTGGATCTCGGCATATGCCACAATTCGTTCCTCATGGTAAGCCGGAGCGCCTACTGCCAGTACGTTGGCGATATAGGAATCCACGTCGATCCACTTAGACGCTTCCTCTGCAGAGCCGAAGATTAAGTCTACGATCTCATCCGGATTGGTCTTGGTCCAGGTCGTGGTATGACCTGCCATGTACAGATATTTGCCGCCGTAAGTAGACGCAAACTTAATAAATTCATAGGCAGCGTCTGGATCCTGGGCATTCTTTGGAATACAGAAGAAGGAGTTAGGCATATTGCCCTGGGCATAGTTGGTCTCTCCCGGCGCATTGATGGGATAAGGAGCATATCCAAGGATAAAGTCATGAGGATATTTCTCCGTATCAGTTACGAAACGTGTAATAATAGACTCCACACAGCTTGCTACGGTTTCATTCCACAGAAGGTCTCTGGATTTCTGTCCGTTACTGATCAAATCCATCTTCTTGAACCAAATGCCTTCATCCTCACAGTCTTTATATCTCTGAAGGATAGTTGCGCACAGAGGATTATCGAAGTCGGCCATACCCTCCTCGTTGTAGAACACATCCTTGCCTTTTGTCTGGCGGACGGCGTAGGTCCAGTAATCCCTCTGGTTAAAGTCTGTTCCTCCGTATACCAGGGTCTCGCCTGCGCTGTCCTTTTCTGTCATCTTCCGGCATGCCTCAATATACTCATCCCAAGTCCACTCTTCTGGAATGTCTCCCAGTCCTGCCGCGTTCCATCTGGTCATGTTCAATGCAATAAACACAGAAAGTCCGCCGGATGGAATGGCATAGGATCTTCCGTTATAGAGGTAGCCGCCTCCGGCCCACTCTTCGTCCAGATCCAGATTGTCTGCGGCCAGCTTGTCGGTAATATCAAGAAGCATGTTATTCTCCCAGCGGGCGGATGTGTTAAAGGCTCCGAAGCTGAGAAGGGCATCAATCTCCCCTGCCATCATGGCAGTATCCGCTTTCAGGTTGCCTTCTGAGTTGTTGGAATATACATCGTATTCAACTTTTATATTGGGGTAATACTGGTTAAAATCTTCGATCAGCTTCGCTGTCCCGTACTTTCCGTCAAATGCAGTCCAGAATCGAACCGTACCTGTCATGTCAGCCGCATTAGGCGCGATGTACACCGGATCCCCTGTGGGAGCCTCCTGCCCGCCGCCTGAAGCCGCCGTAGTCTCCGATGCTGCTGCTGTGGTCTCAGGCGCTTTAGAACCATCTGAAGGGGCCGGTGCAGAACTCCCGCCGGAACATGCGGTGAGGGAGAGAATCATGGCAGTACTTAACAGTGAACACATCACTTTTTTCATAGTATATCCTCCTTTTTTTAATACTTTTAAATATATCTTTATTAAAGTGATTATATATTACCACACTTTACACAATAGCACAATAGTAATTTTCAAAAAAATATAAATAAATGCACAATAGACTTTATATTTTCCTGAAATGGACTGTTCTCTCCCGGTCTTGACAATTCTCTTTGAGGGTGATATGATTTCCCGCATAACAGGAAATCCAATACATAAGGAAAGGTAGGGTATCTCAAATGACCAGAAAAATTCTCTGCTACGGTGATTCCAACACATGGGGGGTGATTCCCCGCTGGGAGACTACTTCTCTTCCATCAGAGCGCTATGATAAAAAGACACGCTGGACTCAGGTTATGGCTGCGGATTTAGGACAGGAGTGGGAACTGATCGAGGAAGGGCTGGGAGGACGGACTACTATGTATCAGATTCCCGGCGAAGACTACCGCCGGGGAGACTGGTATCTGACTCCCTGTCTTTTAAGCCATCGGCCCCTGGACTGCATTGTTCTTATGCTTGGAAGCAATGACCTTCAGCCCCGGATGCATGAGCAGCCCTTTACCAGGGAGCAGATGTATGCAGGTCCCCGGCGTCTTTTGGATCTGATCCTGGCACAGCCGCAGTGCGGAGTGGGAAATCAGCCTCCGAAGATTCTCCTTCTGGCTCCCACGCCTCTTAAGCTGCCCCAGGTTCCCCCCAGGGTGCCCGGCGCCATAGATGAGACAAGCGTTCATCTCTCCCATGAGTTTGCTTCTGTCTATGAGGAAATCGCCAAAGAATATGGCTGCGGATTTTTAGATGCAGGACTCTTTGCCTGCCCGGATGACTCTGATGGAGCTCATTTTACAAAAGAAAGCCATGTCCGGCTGGGACATGGCGTGGCGGCGGCTGTAATAAGCATGGTAAAGCAGGAGTCATAAGGAACGAGAAGGCCCCGCCGAAAGGCCGCCTGCAGGGGAGCCCGGGGCTCCCCTGCAGAGGCTGATTCCTGCCAATTAATGTTCACTGTCCTGCCGGCGATACTTCATATTTAGAAAAGCCTGTCTGTCGCTCCGATACAGATACCCGTATTCCGGGTTGTTGCCTGTAAGGATATGGGGGTAAGAGGTGTACATGTTCATAACCTCCTCGCATTTTTTCGCAGAAGACATGGAGGCCCGCATTACGGCGCCATCTACAAGATTAAAGTACACCAGGAAAGAGACGGTTCTCCCGGAACGTT
>Ga0224748_10512_pt1 | contig 12117 bp, 8 predicted proteins | sample LIM_F_Water_Neg_FD_182074 | JGI IMG/M metagenome (GOLD analysis project Ga0224748, IMG submission 182074) | Enriched cells from gastrointestinal tract of the lab mouse from Pacific Northwest National Laboratory (PNNL), Richland, Washington... | ecosystem: Host-associated > Mammals > Digestive...
AAAAGGAGATTACGGCAGTACGCCGTATCGTGAAGGCGCAGACGGTAGAATATGAGATGAAGGACTCCCAGGTGGGATACATCCGGGTCACGGAATTTGACTCGGTGACCTATGAGCAGTTCAAGGCGGCTCTGGCGGAACTGGATGGGAAAGGGATGAAGGGCCTTGTCATTGACCTGCGGAGCAATCCGGGAGGGGATCTGGACACGGTTCTGGATATGCTGCGGCTGATCCTGCCCAAGGGAACGATCATTTCCACGGAGAATAAGGACGGCAAGGAAGAGGAGTACACCTGCGACGGGAAGCAGGAGTTTGACCGGCCGCTGGCGGTTCTGGTAAATGGATACAGCGCCAGTGCGTCCGAGATTTTTTCCGGTGCGGTTCAGGATTATGAAAAGGGAAAGATCGTAGGCACGACCACCTATGGAAAAGGGGTGGTGCAGGAGATCATCAGCCTTCTGGATGGATCCTATATCAAGGTCACCACATCTGAGTATTTTCTGCCCAGCGGGAGAAGTATCAATGAGGCCGGGATCACTCCTGATGTGGAAGTGGAATATGAGCCGAATGAAGAGGACGAAGAAGCGGATAACCAGCTTGACAAAGCTTTGGAAGTGATCCGAGAAGAACTTTAAAACACATTTTTGAGAAAAAAAGTCTTGCAAAGGTAAAAAAACTGTGCTATTATTGTAAACAATTTTAGCATAGTGAAGTGCAAAATTATCAAAGGCAGAGAACAAGACTCTGGTCATCAGAACCTGACAGGAAGGCGGCGTCACCGACTGAGAGCGCCAGACAGGGGAGAAGATCAGGAGCTGTGTCAGGAAGGGATCTTTCCGGCAGCTCCGTAAGGGAACACTTGGGAGCCGACCGGCTGAAGGAAGAGTAGGCCGGTACGCGAAGCAGGCGTTATATGCGATGACGAGAGGGATAGTTTCTGATCTGCAAGGGGGCAGGCAGGACTGTTCAATGCGGGTGGTACCGCGGATTTTATATCGAAATAAATTCCGTCCCGGGATGCGCAGATGGCATCCCGGGACTTTTTTTGCGCAGCGGAAAGGAGAGAAAGAGTATGGAATTTGTAACCGGAGTAAAAGAAAAAGAGACATTGGAATTGCATGAATTAATGGCAAAGGATCTGGCGGGGAATACCGTAAAAGTAAACGGCGCCATTCATGCGATCCGTGACATGGGCAATGTGGCTTTCATCATCCTCAGAAAACGGGAGGGACTTGTTCAGTGTGTATCCGATGAAGAAATTACAAACTTTTTCTTGAAAGATTTGAAAGAAGCGGATACAGTAGAGGTAACAGGAATCTTGATCAACTCAGAGAAGGCGCCGGGCGGGATTGAGATTCGGATCTCGGCAGTCCGTATCTTAAGCGAACCGGCAGAGCCGCTGCCGCTGGCAATCGGAAAATGGAAGCTGTCCACCTCCCTGGAGGCAAAGCTGAACTACCGCCCCATTGCCCTGAGAAACCTCCGGGAGCGCGCCAGGTTCAAGCTCCAGGAAGGGCTGGTAAGGGGATTCCGGGATTTTCTCTATGGGGAAGGATTTACGGAGATCCATACGCCGAAGATCGGTGCGAAAAGTGCGGAAGGCGGGGCAAACGTCTTTAAGCTGGATTATTTCCACCGGCCGGCGATCCTGCAGCAGAGCCCCCAGTTCTATAAGCAGATGATGGTGGGGGTTTACGACCGGGTATTCGAGACAGCCCCGGTATTCCGTGCGGAGAAGCACAACACGAAGCGGCATCTCAATGAGTATACCAGCCTGGATTTTGAGATGGGCTATATCGACGGATTTGAAGAAATCATGGCCATGGAAACCGGATTTCTGCAGTATACCATGAAGCTGCTGAAACAGGATTATGGGACGGAGTTAAAGCTTCTGGACGTGGAGCTGCCGCAGACGGACCGGATTCCGGCTGTAAGGTTTGACGAAATCAAGCGCCTGGTGTCTGAAAAATACGGCCGGAGGATCAAAAACCCCTTTGACCTGGAGCCGGAGGAGGAAAGCCTGATCAGCCGGTATGCAAAGGAAGAGTGGGATGCGGATTTTGTGTTCGTCACCCACTATCCTTCAAAAAAACGTCCCTTCTATGCAATGGACGATCCGGAGGATACAGCTTTTACTCTGAGTTTTGACCTGTTGTTCCGGGGAATGGAAATTACGACCGGCGGCCAGAGGATTCATGATTACCGCAGGCTGCTGGAAAAGATGGAGGCCAGAGGGATGACCGGGGAAGGCATGGAGCAGTATTTAAGCGCTTTCAAGCACGGGATGCCTCCCCATGGCGGCTTGGGAATCGGCCTGGAACGTCTTACAATGAAACTGATGGAGGAGGACAATGTGCGGGAAACTACATTGTTCCCAAGAGATTTGAGCAGACTGGAACCGTAGAGAACACGGCGGGAAGGCCGGATGCAGTCTCTGGAGCGTTCCCTGCTCGGAAAGAGATGGTGAGGGAGAATGGCAAACAAAAATGAATGCTATTTGTGCGGGGGAAAGCTTCGCGGCGGATACTGCCCAGCCTGCGGGCTGGATAATACCAAGATCCACAGGAAGCATTATCATCTGAACGAAAGCTATACGGTGGAGAGTATGAACGGGGATGCCGGGCAGGCTTCGGAGAAATGCGGCTACAAGGCAGAGCAGGATACAGGCAGCTTTGAGACGGAGAAAAAAGAGAAAAAAAGCAAGCCTGTTTTTAAATACAATGCTCAGTTCCAGAATACAAAATTTGGAAACAACGGAAGAAATACGGCCTGGAATGCACACTCGTCCGGAAAGTCAAAAATAGCCGTGGCCGTGATTATATCTGTGTTTGTTCTGATGGGAGGCGTGGCAAACTACATTTCTGAGAACGGCCTGCATTTCGGAGGGCTCAGTGAACCGGAGGCAGACCCTGGTTATGCGGGACCCTACGAATACGCCGAGAGGGAGCTGGCGGAAACAGGGGATCACTATGAGACGGAACTGATCCAGGGAGAATATCTGGTGGGCGTCCATCTGCCGGAGGGAAGTTATACGGCGGAGCTTCTGGAAGGGAGCGGCGGGCTGAGCCTGGAAGATATGGAAAACGGAATCTATATCTGGCAGTCCTTTGGAACCGAGGAAGAGTATGATGAAGTGCAGGTTCTGGAAGACATCCGGCTCTATGAGGGGGCGCATGTGACGGTCAGGGATCCTGTTATCCTGAAACTGACGACGGAAAACGGACAGACGGATGATCTGGAATTTACGGAAAATCCGCTGACAGAGACCGTAACCGTTAAGAAGGATGAAACACTGACAGTCGGAGATGAGATCGTCCAGGGCGTGTATGACCTTCATGTGGAATCCGGCTGGGGAATCCTGCGGTGCATGATCATAGATGAAGATTATGAGGATGGGTATTATGAAACGTCCTACTGGCTGAGCGGTGAAGAAATGGACGATACCTACCGAAATCTGTACCTGCGGGAAGGTACAGTGGTAACGGCAGAGGAAAATTCTCTGGAACTGGTTCCCAGTGAGGTGATTGGAACCGGGGACTATTGGGAATATTATCAGTATGATTAACAGGGCGGCGCCAAAATCTGCAGCAGGGGACTGCCCGCGTTTACAAGCATTTACGGAGGCGTATGTATGGCAAACAAAATATCAGACGAAACCATGGAGTATGTGGGAATCCTGGCAAAGCTGGAATTGTCCCGGGAGGAAAAAGAGGCCGCAAAGGCAGATATGGAAAAGATGCTGGATTATATCGACACGCTGAATGAGTTGGATACTGCGGGGGTGGAGCCCATGTGTCACGTGTTTCCGGTACACAATGTATTTCGGGAGGATGTGGTAACCGGCGGAGACAACAGGGAGCAGACTCTGGCGAACGCGCCTCTCAGGAAAGAGGACAGCTTTGTGGTACCGAAAACGATTGGATAAATGAGAAAAAAGGCGGTGTAGGTTATGGATCTGTTAAAACTGACAGCCCTTGAGCTGGGCAGGAAAATTAAGGATAGAGACGTGTCGGTCAGGGAGGCATTGGAAGCCGTGCTGGCACAGGCAAGGGCAGTGGAGCCGGAGATCAACAGCTATGTGACTCTGGACGAAGCAGGAGCCTTAGCCCAGGCGGAGGCAGTACAGGAGAAGATTGACCGGGGAGAACTAAAGGGGCCTCTGGCAGGCGTCCCGGCGGCCGTCAAGGATAACATAAGTATCGAGGGGCAGCTTACCACCTGCAGCTCCAGGATTCTTTCCAACTATCGCCCCACCTTTACGGCGGAGGCGGTGAAAAATCTGCAGAGGGAAGGGGCGGTTGTCATCGGCAAGACCAACATGGATGAATTTGCCATGGGGAGCACAACAGAGACCTCCTGCTTCGGGCCGACGAAAAACCCCCATAACCTGCTGTATGTGCCGGGCGGATCTTCCGGCGGTTCCTGTGCGGCCGTGGCGGCGCAGGAATGCTGGTATGCGCTGGGGTCGGACACCGGAGGTTCTATCCGGCAGCCAAGCTCCTTCTGCGGTGTGGTGGGGCTGAAACCTACTTATGGTACGGTTTCCCGCTATGGGCTGATTGCATACGGATCTTCTCTGGATCAGATCGGGCCGGTGGCAAAGGATGTGGCGGACTGTGCCGCGATCCTGGAAGCGGTGGCGTCCCGCGATGAGAAGGACAGCACTTCCGTGGAGAGACAGGATTATGATTTTACATCCGCCCTGGAAAAGGACATAAAGGGAATGAAGATCGGGATTCCCAGGGATTATATGGGGGAAGGGCTTGATTCGGAAGTGGCGGACGCCATCTGGAGGGCGGCCCGGGTGCTGGAGGAACGGGGCGCGGTGCTGGAAGAGTTTGACTTAAGCCTTGTGAAATATGCGATTCCGGCCTATTATGTGATCGCGTCGGCGGAGGCCAGCTCGAATCTGGAGCGTTTTGACGGGGTAAAATACGGTTACCGCGGGGCAGACTGCGAGGGGCTTCATAGCATGTATAAAAAGACCCGGTCCGAAGGGTTCGGCGCAGAGGTGAAACGCAGGATCATGCTCGGCTCCTTTGTGCTCAGCTCCGGGTATTATGATGCCTATTATCTGAAAGCGCTGCGCACGAAAGCACTGATCAAACAGGCATTTGACAAGGCGTTTGAAACCTATGACCTGATCCTCGGCCCGACGGCTCCGACTACGGCGCCGAAACTGGGTAAGAGCCTGCAGGATCCGCTGAAAATGTATCTGGGCGATATCTATACCATTTCCGTGAACCTGGCGGGACTGCCGGGCATGAGCGTTCCTGTGGGGAAAGACAGCAGAGGGCTGCCCATCGGCATGCAGCTGATCGGCAACAGTTTTCAGGAGAAAAAGCTGATCCGTGCGGCGTATGCTTATGAATGCGCGACAGAGAAGGAGTACGAGGCGCCTGCGGATGTCAGAATCGGAGGAGAAGCAAAAGGACGTCAGGACGGGGATTTTCGGGAGAGCATCAGCCGGGCGGCAGGTACAGAGAATCCGGCATCAGGAAGGGAGGCGTAAGCGCGATGGCAAAACAGTATGAGACCGTGATCGGGCTGGAGGTACATGTGGAGCTGGCCACAAAGACAAAGATTTTCTGCGGATGCAGCACGGCATTCGGGGCAGCCCCCAATACCCATACCTGCCCGGTCTGCACCGGGATGCCGGGGGCGCTTCCGGTTCTGAATAAACAGGTGGTGGAATATGCCATGGCAATCGGGCTTGCCGCAAACTGTGAGATCACCCGGATGTGCAGGTTTGACCGGAAGAATTATTTTTATCCGGATAATCCCCAGAATTATCAGATCTCCCAGCTTTATCTCCCCATCGCAAGAAACGGATATGTGGAGATTGAAACGGGGGATACAAAAAAGCGGGTGCGGATTCATGAGATGCACATGGAGGAGGACGCGGGAAAGCTGGTTCACGACGAATGGGACGACACGTCCCTGGTGGACTACAACCGAAGCGGCGTGCCCCTGGTGGAGATCGTGTCCGAGCCGGATATGCGCTGTGCCGAGGAGGTCATTGCATACCTGGAAAAGCTCCGCCAGATCATACAGTATCTGGGGGCCTCGGACTGCAAGCTGCAGGAGGGCTCCATGCGTGCGGATGTGAACCTGTCCGTGCGGGAGGTGGGAAGCACCCGGTTCGGAACACGCACGGAGATGAAAAACCTGAACTCCTTCAAGGCCATTTCCCGTGCCATTGAGGGGGAAAGGGAGCGTCAGATCGAGCTTTTGGAGGAAGGCAAGGCCGTGGTTCAGGAGACCCGCCGCTGGGATGACAACAAAGAAAGCTCTTATGCCATGCGTTCCAAGGAGGACGCCCAGGATTACCGCTACTTTCCGGAACCGGACCTGGTGCCTGTCGTTATCAGCGAGGAATGGATTGAGGCAGTCAGAAGCCGCCAGCCGGAGCTGCGCACGGAAAAGCTGGAGCGGTATAAAAGGGAATTTGACATTCCCCGGTACGATGCGGAGATCCTTACAGAGTCCAAGAGCATGGCGGATCTGTTTGAGGCCGCAACAGCCATCTGCAGAAAGCCGAAAAAAGTATCCAACTGGCTGATGGTGGAGACTATGCGCCTGATGAAGGAACATGGAATGGAGCCGGAAGAGCTTCGTTTTTCCCCGGAAAATCTGGCAAAGCTGATCGAACTGGCGGATGCGGGCACGATCAACAGTTCCGTGGCGAAGGCGGTGTTTGAGAAGGTCTTTGCAGAGGACGTGGACCCGGAGAAGTATGTGGAAGAACAGGGGCTGAAAACGGTTCATGACGAGGGAAAGCTTAAGGCAGCGCTGGAACAGGTGATCGCGGACAATCCCCAGGCAGTGTCGGATTATAAAGGCGGAAAAGAAAAGGCGCTGGGAGCTCTGGTGGGACAGACCATGAAGGCCATGAAGGGAAAGGCGAACCCGGGAATGGTGAACCAGATGCTGCGGGAAATGCTGGGATAAAAAGTTCTGTTTTTATAGACTTTTAATAAACACTTTACGAATTTATTAGCACTCACCTAAAAAGAGTGCTAATTTTATGTTGACTTTTTAAAAAACCTGTATTAGAATATCATCTAGACAAAGAAAGCGGATACAGAATGGTTTACAGGAGTGTCTGTTTCAGGTTCATATATCAATGCATGAAAATCATAGAAAAGGAGTGTTTTACATGGGAACAAAAAGAGGCAATTTATCCATTGACAGTGAGAATATATTTCCAATAATCAAGAAGTGGGTATATTCTGACCACGATATTTTTATGAGAGAGCTGATCTCCAACGGCTGCGACGCGATCACAAAGCTGAAAAAGCTGGACATGATGGGTGAATATGAGATGCCGGAGGACTACAAGGCAAAGATTCAGGTGATCGTCAACCCGGAAGAGAAGACGCTGAAGTTTATTGATAACGGCCTTGGCATGACCGCAGAGGAAGTGGAAGAATATATTACGCAGATCGCCTTCTCAGGCGCTACGCAGTTCCTGGAGAAGTATAAGGATAAGACCACGGAGGATGAGATGATCGGGCATTTCGGCCTGGGCTTCTATTCCGCATTCATGGTTGCCGATGAGGTGCACATTGATTCCCTGTCCTACCGTAAGGATGCCGTACCGGTACATTGGGTCAGCAACGGCGGCACAGAGTACGAGATGCAGGACGGCAGCAAGCAGGAGGTGGGAACGGAGATTACCCTGTTCCTGAATGATGACAGCCTGGAATTTGCCAATGAGTACCGTGCAAGGGAAGTGCTGGAGAAGTACTGCTCCTTCATGCCGGTGGAGATCTTCCTGTCCAAGGCGAATGCGGAGACAGAGTATGAGACCATCGACGAGGCAGACGTGCTGGAGACAGACGAAGTGGTAGAGCATATCACGGAGGAACCGAAGGAAGGCGAAGAGGGCGAGCCGAAGAAGAAAGCGAAGATCGTGAAGCGCCCGGTGTCGATCAGCGACATTCATCCGCTGTGGGGCAAGAATCCCAGCGACTGCACGAAGGAAGAGTATATTGAATTTTACCGCAAGGTATTTTTGGATTATAAGGAACCGCTGTTCTGGATTCACCTGAATATGGACTATCCGTTTAACCTGAAGGGAATCCTGTATTTCCCGAAGATCAACACGGAATATGACTCCATAGAGGGAACCATCAAGCTGTATAACAACCAGGTATTTATCGCGGACAATATCAAGGAAGTGATTCCGGAATTTCTGATGGTATTAAAGGGTGTCATCGACTGTCCGGATCTGCCGCTGAACGTATCCAGAAGCGCGCTGCAGAACGACGGTTTTGTGAATAAAGTAGCGGATTATATTTCCAAGAAGGTGGCGGACAAGCTGAACGGCATGTTCAAGACCGACAAGGAGAACTATGAGAAGTACTGGGATGATATCAGCCCGTTCCTCAAGTTCGGATGCTTAAAGGACGAGAAGTTCGGGGACAAGATCAAGGGCTCGATCCTTTATAAGAACCTGGAGCACAAGTATCTGACTCTGGAAGAATATATTGAGAATGCAAAGAAAGCCTCCGGTGAGGAGGAAGCTATAGAGACTGTGGAAAATCCGGAGACCGTAGACGCAGCGGCGCAGGAGGAAGCGAAAGTGTCGGATGCTGACGCACAGGACAGTAAGGCCGGCGACGGGGCAGAGGCCGTAGAGGCGGAGGTTGTCGGAGACTCCGAGGAGGAGAAGAAAAAAGAACCTCTCAACGTTTACTACGTGACGGATGAACAGCAGCAGAGCCAGTATATCAAGATGTTCAAGGAACAGGGACAGGATGCGGTGATCCTGACACACAACATTGATTCCGCGTTTATCACCTACCTGGAGCAGCGCAATGAGGATGTAAGGTTCCAGAGGATTGATGCGGAGGTGCATGATTCCCTGAAGGATGAAGTAGATGAGAGCGACAAGGAAGAATTTCAGAAGCTTACAGACGAGCTGGTGGAGCTGTTCCGCAAGGAACTGAACAACGAGAAGCTGGAAGTCAAGGTTGAGAAGCTCAAGGACGACAGCATTGCTTCCATGGCTGTTCTCTCCGAGCAGTCCAGGCGTATGGAGGAAATGATGCGCATGTACAGCATGGGCGGCGGCATGGATATGGGTCTTGGCGGACAGGCGACGCTGGTACTGAACGCAAACCACCCGCTGGTGAAGTTTGTGACGGAGAACAAGGAGGATACACATACATCCATGATCTGCAAGCAGCTCTATGACCTGGCAATGATCGCGCATAAACCTCTCAATCCGGAGGAAATGACCGCATTTGTACAGAGAAGCAACGAGATCATGATGCTGCTTACAAAATAATCATCAGACACAGATTAAAAGGGGCTGCCGGGAAATGACGATTTATGCCCCTGATAGGTAAGAAAAAACAGTCCGGTAAAAATTCAGGCTTTTTCAAGGCACTGGATTTTTACCGGACTGTTTCCTTCTTTCAGCAGTATCTATCTTAGGGCGCACAATCCCCTTGTTTTGATATGTACATATCATCAGAGGAAAATGTCCGCCTTCTTGTCGCTCTGGCATGCCTTGTTCAGCTTTCCGGTGAGCAGCTTCATTTTTGTGCCGCTGACATAACGGGCCTTCTGCTTACAGATCCGGAGACACTTCTGGCAGCTAATACATTTCTTTTTATTCGTCTTTTTCGGGTCCTTCGCGTCTATAGCGCCTGTGGGGCAGCTTTTTGCGCAGGAACCGCACATGGTACATGCGGTAACATCGACCTTGGGAGTCAGTTGGGCAGCCCCGGCCTTCCGGTAAGGCATATTGCCCGGAACCGCAATATGGAACTGGTCGAAGGATGTCTCGGAGTGGACACGGCGGTTTAACTGCATGCCGAAGTCCGCAATTCCTTTCAGATCCTGTTTATTGGGACGGCCGAGCCCGATGGAGCGGACGATGGAGTGCTCGGTGGGAAATGCCGCCGCGCCGATGACTTTAAAGCCCCGGCTTTCTACTTCGTTTTTCAGCTCTAACAGCGCGTCCTCGTATTCCCGGCAGCCGTAGGTGGCAACCAGAGCAGCCGGCGTACCCTGTCCGGAAAGATTTTCAAAATATTCCAGAAAAGTGGCCGGCACACGGCCCGCATATACCGGGATTCCAAAGAGCACCAGGTCATTGCTCTTAAATTTCAGGGAAGGCTTTTTTTCCTTATGCACCGTCAGGTCGTATGACACGGATTTCAGGTTAATATTGGCAGATATTTCCATGATGACCTTCCTTGTGGTTCCTGTAGGGCTGAAATAGACCAATTTCAGTTCGTTCATCTTCATAGTAAAAACTCCTTTATCCTTTGATATGTCCATCCATACCGGGCAGGTGAAAAGAAAGCCGGCATGGTGAATTTCGCGCGTAAATAGATTATAACATGGAATGGGGAAAATTGCATGGGATTCCGGTGAGATTTTGTGAGGATAGTAGTTGTATTTTTTCAACAAATAGGTTATAATACTCTCAGAAAAGAAAAGTACTACCTGGAATGTTCGATACCCCTGTAATTTTGAACCTACAAAACTTTAAACGGGATTCTTATATTTCTGTAATATGTCAGGCCTCCGTTCAGCAGTGGAAGACAAAAAAGCAGATGCGGTTGCCCACCTAGCCAGCGGCTAGGAGTCAAAATACAGGGAACGGCATTTTGGGCATATACGACAATCCGACAAAACGCGTCGCTGGCGCGTTTTGCTGGATTCTAAGACAAGAAAGGCGGCTGCGATACAGCTGCCTCTTTTTAAGTATAACCGGTTTCTTATAGTTTATAAAAGAAAGAGAAGATTCTTCTAATAATAAAAATCAAAATTTCCAGAGGTGGTTTATGAAAGAGAGTAAAAAAGGGCGGATCAGAAACGTGCTGGATGTAACGAGGCAGTTCAGTTCTCACCATACCAGCGCCTATGCGGCACAGGCTGCCTATTTTTTTGTGCTGTCCCTGATTCCGATCATTATCCTGCTGCTGACCCTGGTACAGTTTACGCCGGTCACGGAGGAGGATGTCATGCAGGCGGTGCTGCAGGTGTTTCCGTCTTCGGTGGAGGGGCTGATCGCCATGCTTGTGACGCAGGTCTACAACCAGTCGGGCTCAATCATCCCGTTTACCATACTGATGGCGCTGTGGTCGGCGGGAAAAGGCGTACTCTCCATGACGTCTGGCCTGAACTGTGTATATGAAAATACAGAAACCCGGAACTATATCTTTCTGAGAATCCGCGCCTCCATATACATGGTGATCTTTATACTGGCGATTGTCCTTTCTCTTTCGCTGTCCGTATTCGGCAACAGCATCAGCCTGTTCATCAATGAGCATGTACCGCTGCTGCGGCATGTGACAGATTTGATCATCCGGATTCGGACGCTCCTGATCCTGGGGGTACTGACGGTATTCTGGGATCTGGTATACAAATATCTGCCGAACCGGAAGAACGGGATCAAAACCACCATGAAGAAGCAGCTTCCGGGAGCCGTGTTCACGGCCTGCGGCTGGCAGTTGATCTCGTTTGTATTTTCTATTTATCTGGATGTGTTTACGGGATTTTCTACGATGTATGGAAGCCTGACCACGATCATATTGATTCTGCTGTGGTTCTACATGTGTATGTATGTGATCCTACTGGGCGGGGAGATCAATGCCCTGCTGGAGAGATATGAAGACCAGGGCATTCCGGTCGGCTGAGAGGCAGATCCCGAACCGGGATCTGCCTCTTGGCCGCTGCATTTTGCCTGGGGGTGCTCTGTTTTACAGAACCGCGGAGTACATAGCCGCATCCAGCGCGGCCAGATCATCCTCGTTGATGGTCTGGATTCCGTCGCCGTCGGGCTGGATATGTATGGTAACGGTTTCCGGATCTCCGTATTCCGGCGCATCCAGCTTGGAGGACATCAGCTCGTACATCTTCTGGTAAATATACTGCTCAATCTCCTCGTCCGCCAATGCCTGGGCTTCCTCGGATTCCAGCATGGGCCCTAATTCCTGCTGCAGGTCATTGAACATGATAAAGGGCTCTACGGTCACTTCAACGGTGAATCCGTCGCCGTCTTCTTTGGCTTCTCCGACTTCATATTTGCTGATACTCAGTAAATCGGCAAATAATTGGCGATATTGATCCTGCAGGTCGGAGCTGACGGAGGAC
>Ga0224748_10514_pt1 | contig 12100 bp, 9 predicted proteins | sample LIM_F_Water_Neg_FD_182074 | JGI IMG/M metagenome (GOLD analysis project Ga0224748, IMG submission 182074) | Enriched cells from gastrointestinal tract of the lab mouse from Pacific Northwest National Laboratory (PNNL), Richland, Washington... | ecosystem: Host-associated > Mammals > Digestive...
TGTGTGACGTCCACAACATTCCGTTAGCAACAAATGTAGCATCTGCGGAACTGCTGATCAAAGCGCTTGAGCGGGGCGATCTGGACTGGCGCGAACTCGTCCGCTCCTAAGTGTCCGCTCTTGAGTGTTCGCTCATCAGCGTTCGCTCCGAAGGAAAGGAATGATCGTTTTTGGAAAATAGAAAGATTATCCAATATAAAAAACCATTTCGGCCCAAAGTTGCCACGATGATCTTATGTATTATCATTGTCTATGTCGCAGTGGTTGCGTGGAATTATTTCAGCAAGGAGCACATCAGTATTTATGAAGTAAATGAGACGAGTATCGCCGACGACAGCACCATCACAGGATTCATTACCCGGGAGGAAACTGTAGTGGCGGCAGATGAGAGCGGCTATGTAAATTTCTATCATGCCGATCAGAGCAAAGTTGGAAAAAATGAAGTCATTTACACGATCGACAGTACGGGGGCTGTCAATGAACTGCTCAATGAGGTGGAAACTGGTTCTGCTACGACTGCGAGCGATATTACAAAACTGCGTGAAGTCATCCAGGATTATTATGTCAACTATAATCCCGCCGCTTTTTATAAAGTCAGGGATTTTCATTATAGTATAGAAAATTCTATTTTTGAGCAAAGCCGCAATAATCTGTACAGCGATCTGAAAAAAAGGATGTCGGAAAAAGACATAAAAGGTGATTTTATCCGGGCACGCGCTAAGTCATCCGGCATCATTTCGTACTGTATCGACGGCTATGAGGGTACAAAGGCGGACGATGTCACCGCTGATTTTTTTGAACAGGGCTCGGAGGTCGGCCGGACACTGATCCGCTCTTCTGAAAAGATCGAGGCGGGGACGCCGGTGTACAAACTAGTTACGAATGAGGAATGGAACATTGTCATTCCGGTCTCTGACAGTTTGTACGAAAAAATAAAAGAATCTTCGACACTGAAGATAACGGTAAAAAAAGACAATGTCTCTTTTCCGGTCAGCCTGTCGCTCGAAGAACACGGCGGCTATTCGTTTGCTGTCCTTTCGACCTCACGATTTATGGAACGGTATTTGAGCGACCGGTTTCTTGACATCGAATTGAACCTGAATGCGGCAAGCGGTTTTAAGATCCCAAATTCCTCCATCCTGACAAAAGAACTGACACTTGTCCCGGAAAACTTGACGGAAGTCGGCGGAAACGGAGAGGAAAAAGGCGTGATCAAAGTCTTATACGACGAAGAGGGCGGCAGTAAAGAAGTATTTACTTCCTTAAAAAACTGTTCTGTCTCTGAGGGAAAATACTGTGTGGATCCGTCCGTACTAAAACCCGGAGATGTGATCAAGGATCCAGCGGACGACAGTCCCTATACACTCCGGGATGTACTTGCTGTTGATGGCGTCTATTGCGCAAATACCGGCTACTGCCAGTTTAAGAAAATTGAAAAGATATATGAAAATAATGAATATACGATCATTTCCTCGGATACGAGAGGGGGGATCTCAAATTTCGATCATATCATAGTGAATCCAGACAAAATAAATGAAAATGACTTTGTGGATCAATAAATGGAGGGAAGACAGGATGGTAACAGAACATTTAGAAATAGTAGAACAAAACATCACGCGCGCCTGTGAGCGCTGCGGCAGGAATCGTGAAGAAGTGACCCTAATTGCCGTGAGTAAAACAAAACCGGTCGAAATGATGGAAGAAGCAATGACCGCCGGTATACGCACATTCGGTGAAAATAAAGTGCAGGAGATCATAAAAAAGAAGCCATTACTTCCGGATGATATCAACTGGCATATGATCGGTCATTTACAACGGAATAAAGTGAGACAGATCGCCGGAAACGTTTCGATGATCCACTCGGTTGACTCTCTCCGTCTAGCGGAACAGATCCAGAAAGAATATGAAGCGATCGGTAAAATGGCAGAAGTACTGATGGAGGTAAATATTGCTAGAGAGGAAACAAAATATGGCCTGATGCCAGAAGAGGCCGAGACCGTTATCCGTGAAACCGCTAAATTGAGTCATATAAAAGTGCGCGGGCTTATGACGATTGCCCCATATGTGGAAGATCCAGAGGATAACCGCATACATTTTCGTAATTTACGAAAATTACTAGTTGACATAAACAGCAAAAACATTGATAATATTAGTATGACGGAACTTTCCATGGGAATGACAGGTGATTATGAGATTGCAATTGAAGAGGGGGCTACGTTTGTAAGGGTAGGTACCGGCATATTCGGAAGCAGGCACTATGCTAAATAAAATAAAGGGTAAGGCTTTCGTTAATACAGTTAGGAAAGGGTTAAGATCATGGGATTAAATTCACTTTTGAACTTTTTTAAATTAGATGGAATTGACGATGAATATGAGGATTATGAATATGACGAGTACGATGAAGAGGAAGTGCCTTCTGTCAAAAAAACTTCTGTTCCGCGAAAAACATCTGCTGCAAGGGAGATACCAGAAGACTCCGTAAAATCAAAAAACGGCTTTTTAAACAACTCCAAGCCGAAAGTCGTCTCGTTAAACCGTTCGATGATGGAAGTAAAGATCGTACAGCCGACTTCATTTGAGGATTCACAGGAAATCTGCAACACACTTTTAGAATCGAAACCGGTTGTCGTGAATTTAGAGGGATTTGACCCGGATGACGCCCAGCGCATTATGGATTTTATTTCTGGATGTATCTATGCTATAAACGGAAAATATCATCAGATTTCCAAATACATTTTTATCTTTACACCTGAAAATGTTGATATTAGTGGGGATTCTCTGTCACTTGGTGACGGGACGGCGACGATGCCGACGATCAGCAGGGAATTTTAGCGATCCCATGTAATGGCGTTGGGGCCGGAATATCGGTTCATCCACTTTCGTTCCTGGCAAAAAGACGAGTAAGGAGGAAACTGTATATGTTATCTTTGATAGAATTGCAGCGAAAAAAGGTAGAGGCAAAAAGAAAGAAATACGATAAAGACGAGATGGACAGCTATTTAGAGCTGGTTTATGAAAATTACAGGGAACTTTTGGATCAGATCAAAAAGCTGGAAGCGGAAAAAGGGGAATTGAACCAAAAGGTAAAAAAGCTGAGTGATGGCGTACAATATTACCGCTCCATTGAGACTACGCTGCAAAAGGCGCTGATCTTAGCAGAAAAGACATCAAAAGAAACGAAGGACGCCGCTCTGTTAAAAGCGGAGGCCATTGAAAAGGATGCCAATAAACGGGCAGATGAGATCCTTCGGAACGCGGAAGGTGAATATAACATAATCAAAGGAAAGTGTGTTCATCTAGTACAGCAGTTTAACCAGTATAAAACTCGTTTGATCGAAGCGGCGAGTGCCCAGCTCGAACTGGTAGAGGGGGACGAATTTGACATTGCCGCTCCGGACGAATACGGTCAGGCACCGAATTCGCCTGTAAAACAAAAAGAAGCGGAATTCGTGCCGAAACCAGATCCCATACCAGATCCGGAACCAGTGCCGGAAGTCGAACCAGAAGCTCAGGCCGTTTCACAGGAACTGGCGGCTTCAAAAAAACCAACGACGGAAGAGATCCTGCGGGCTGATACGATCGATCTGAGAACGACGCTTGATACCATCCAGTCATTTGAACAAGCGGCTGTTACAGAATCATCGTTCCCAGAAGCAGGGCAGCCGATCGAAATGATCGTAAATGATCCGATGTCGGAGGATATGATTTCCAATGATAGAGTGATAGAAGAAGAGGGCATTACGCATATTCCAGTTCGGACCTTTGAGGATACGCCAGTACAGGAGGCAGTTTTCGAACCGGTCGAAAACCAACTGCCAGAACACGCTGTTTCCCATGTCAAAGAAGATAACCGGATCGATACGGTGAACGTCAAACATGCACAGCCAATTGATGCGACATTTATCGAACCCATACAGGCAAAAACAGTTGAACCGCTCGACGCCATTTTTGAAGATGAGCTTGCGGCAAATGAAGAGCGGGCGAAAGAGCCGATCAAATTAAATCCGACGGCGAAAGAACCAGAAACAGTGCCGACACTGGATGCCCTGCTCCAGGATCTGAATATCAATAACAGGGGCAATCAAAAATCCGATGATCCATTTGAATTTTTAGGATCCATTGACGACGACTTTTAGAGGTAACTCATGGAACGTAACAGATCTGACAACACACATGAACTTCATAGGGGCAGTAAAACAAACCTTATATTTGCTATCCTGTTTGTTTTCCTTGTTTTCATCGACCAGGCTGGGAAGAGAGCAGCCCTCCATTTTCTCCGTGATTCCGATATAGAGTTGATTCCGGGGGTTTTAGAACTTCACTATTTAGAAAACAAAGGCGCTGCCTGGGGAATGATGCAGAACCGGACATGGATTCTCATAACTGTCACGGCTATCGTATTGATCGTGATCGCCTGTGTTTTTTACCGGCTTTCCAAAGGGAATCAGTTTCGTTTCCTGCGGTTTTGCCTTGTTCTGTTAGCAGCAGGAGCATTGGGAAATCTGATCGACCGTATCATGAATCATTATGTCATTGACTTCATATATGTTTCGCTGATCGATTTTCCGGTCTTTAATTTTGCAGATTGTTTTGTATGTATATCCGCCGTGCTGATCTTATACTGTATCCTGTTCCGATACAAAGATTTGGACGTTGTGGTACAGGCACAGGAAAAAGAAGAAACTGTACAGCATAAGTAGTGGAGGAAATGATGGAACAAATTATCACATTACAAATAGAAGAGTGCGATGCAGGCAAGCGGCTGGATCAGGTGATCGCTGCAAAGTGCATGAGTTTGTCCCGCACCTATATTCAAAAGTTAATAAAAGAAGAAAACTGCGTAAGTGTAAACGGGAACTTTGGAAAAAAAACGAAGTATCCCGTTTCTTTTGGCGACGAGATCCGTATTTGCCTGCCAGCCCCCAAATCGCTCGAAATCGAACCTCAAAATATCCCGTTGGACATTTTATACGAAGATGCTGATCTATTAGTTATAAACAAGCCCAAAGGCCTTGTTGTACATCCTGCAAACGGACATTATTCGGACACCCTTGTCAACGCCGTCATGTATCACTGTGGAACTCATCTATCCGGTATCAATGGCGTCCTGCGTCCTGGTATCGTCCACCGGATCGACAAAGATACGACCGGTTCTCTCGTCGTATGCAAAAATGACAACGCGCATCTCGTTCTGTCCCAACAATTTCGGGCGCACACGATAAACAGAACGTACCGCGCCATTGTGTACAACAATTTTTCCGAGGAGGAGGGAACGATCGATAAGCCGATCGGCAGACATCCCGTAGAGCGGAAAAAGCGAAAAGTGATGACAGAAACCGGAAAAAGAGCTGTCACCCATTACCGTGTCCTAGACCATCTGAACCACAAATTCAATTATATCGAATGTCGGCTGGAGACAGGGCGCACGCACCAGATCCGGGTACACATGGCTCACATCGGTCATCCTCTTCTCGGGGATGCCGTGTACGGCCCAGACAATGTAAGATTCAAACAATTACAGGGGCAAACACTACACGCTGAGACTCTTGGCTTTGTTCATCCTACAAGTGACGAATACATGGAGTTTCACGCACCGATGCCCGAATACTTTGAAAAACTGCTAAAAACGCTGGGATAAACCGGTTATAAATAGTAGGCTAAAAATGAAAAATTATTTTCAAAATATTTCAAAATTTATTTGAATTTATCATTGACTTCGCATTTCTTCTGTAGTAGAATATAGGTAATTTCCCCTCATGGCCAGTAGAACGAAAGGGATACGATAGTAGAACAATGGTACGCCTTGCTTTGCAATGAGGGATGTTGTCGGGGGTCTGTTTACTACGGAGGAAGAACGGAGTTTGTTGAATTCTACTAAAGAAGAAAACTATGTATGCGAGGAGGTTTTAGAAAGAAATGGGCCAGCTGAAAGGAAAGGAAATCCGTCTGCATGAAGGTGAATTAAATGTCATGGAACTCCTGTGGAGCAATAAAGTTCTTGCTGCGAAAGATATTGCCAAAATCATAAAGGAATACATTGGATGGGAAAAAAATACTACATACACCTACATCAAGCGACTGATTGACAAAGGTGCGATCACAAGGGAAGATCCAGGTTTTTTGTGCCGGGCGGCAATCTCTAAAAAACGAGTTCAGGAAATTGAGACAACCGTCCTGATCAAAAATTTGTATAACAGTTCTTTGACCAGTTTTATTCATGAATACTTTGATGGACGGAAATTGTCGTCAGATGAGATTTTAGAGTTACAAAAAGTTGTAGATGATAACCGGTAAGAAGCGTTCAAATGATCCAGCAGACTAATATAAAAAAACGGCAAGGTGTGCCGTTTTTTTATTTCAGTTATTTCGATATATATGGTATGATCATGAAGGGGCAGCATCTATACTAGCCAATCACTCTCTTGGACAAATCCCAGTTTTTCAAAAAGATATTTACAAAAGAAGCCAGATATGCTATACTAGATATATTAGGAGGATTTATAAATGGATCAGAAAACGACTTATCACGAAGAAAACACGCGAGCAAATACGTTAAAACTGCGTGAGGTGCTCGCCACGATGCCTGGCTTTGCCAAAGACTATTTTCGTGCCATTGAGCCAAATACCTCTGCGAAAACAAGGATTTCGTACGTTTATGATGTGAGGATCTTTTTCCGTTATTTGATCACGGCGAACCCTTTATTCAAAGAGAAAGAAATCACGGATATCCGACTGGATGATCTGGAACGGCTTCAGCCGGTAGACATTGAAGAATATTTGGAATACCTGAAATTATATACCGATGTAGACGGAAAACTGCATACCAATACCGAACAGGGACTTCATCGGAAACTTGCCGCGCTGCGGAGTTTTTTTGCTTATTATTACAAACGTGAACGGATCCAAAGTAACCCGACGCTGATCGTGGACATGCCCAAATTACATAAAAAAGAAATTACCCGCCTGGATTACGACGAGGTTGCCGAGTTACTTGATTATGTTGAACATGGCGGCGAACAGATGTCCGGGATGAAGAAAGTGTATTTCGAAAAAAATAAGGAGCGCAATCTAGCTCTCTTTACTCTTCTGCTCGGAACCGGGATCCGTGTTTCCGAATGCGTCGGATTGGATTTAGAGGATATTGATTTTAAAAATAACCGGATCAAGATCATACGGAAAGGCGGCAAAGAAGATTTCGTATATTTTGGCGACGAAGTCGCCGAAGCACTATCCCGATATATGCAGGTTCGCAGCGGCATTATAACAAAAGAAGGACATGAACACGCACTCTTCCTCTCTGCCCAGCGCCGGAGGATCTGTGTTCAGTCTGTGGAAAATCTTGTGACTGATTGTGCAAAACAGGTGACGACGATAAAACATATCACGCCGCATAAACTCCGCAGCACATATGGAACATCGCTCTATCAGGAAACAGGAGATATTTACCTGGTCGCCGAAGTGCTCGGCCATAATGATGTGAATACGACGAGAAAACATTACGCCGCTCTTGGAGACGATCGGAAAAGACGTGCGGCATCGGCTGTTCGGTTACGGAATGAATAGCAGCCGTTCTCTTTAGAAATTGGGTATTTCTGCCGATATAATATATTAAGATAATATTTTTATGGGGTATAGCAGGCGGGAAATATAATAACATCATAGTTGCCGCTTTTGCGGCGGAATGAGAGGAAAAATGGTTAAACGCTTTTATGTACGTACCAGTTCCCTTCGTGAAGGAATGAAGATTGATCAGGTGATCAAAGACCGGCTCGACCGGACTCTGGTTGCCCGTGGCACACGATTGGACAAGTATCTCATAGATGGTTTGAAAAAACGAGGTGTTACGGGGGTTTACATCTGCGAAGGTGAAGAAGATCCGGAATCTGAAAAAAAAGAGAAACCAATCTCACCAATGGTAAAGAAAACGATAGAAAAATATCGTACGAAGGACGCTGCAAAAGTAAAGCTTACGGAAAGTGTAAAAAAACGTGTATCGGAAGGAATCCAGTATCTCTATAACAATTCGGATTCCCAGCAGTTTACTGACACGTCGACAAAAATTACAAACGATCTGATGAAGGCGATCAATGATAACGACGCTCTTGCCGTGGACATCAGTGCCCTTAAAACAAGTGATGAATATACGTTTAAACACAGCGTGGATGTGGCTACGTTGTCGATGATCATCGCCAGAAATCAGGGACTTTCGCAGGAAGATGTGTACAAGATCGGGATTGCCGGACTTCTTCATGACATGGGAAAATCAAAAATCCCTTTGGAGATTTTAAATAAGCCGGGCAAGCTGGACGATGAAGAATTTGCCGTTATGAAGCAGCATTCTGTTCTCGGTTACGATATATTAAGAACGAAAAAAGAATTTTCCGGCATGATCTCGCTAGCCGTGCTGCAGCACCACGAAAAAATGAACGGAAAAGGATACCCATTTGGTTTTACCGCGGATAAAATCTGCCCTTATGCGAAAATACTTTCTGTCACAGATGTATATGACGCGCTCGTGACAGAGCGGCCATACAAGAAATCATTTTCCCAGCGCACCGCAGTAGAAATGATCATGTCCATGACAGAAGAACTTGATCTGAAAGCGATGAAGACATTTCTTTCCAGCGTGATACTCTATCCGGTTGACACCACTGTCAAACTCAGTAACGGTGAAGAAGCGCGTGTTGTAAAAAATAATAAAAATTCTGTTCTGCGGCCGGTCGTTGTTGGACTGGAATCTGGAAAAGTATATGATCTGACCGGTGATATTGAATGTGCAAATGTTATTATTTTATAAGATACGTCCTACTATTTATGTTCAAAAAAGTCACTATATACGGGCTATATAGTGACTTTTTTTCTGTGCGATCCTCTCCACGCTATCTCCGTATATGACTCCATTACCGCTATTTTACCGCTATTTTTTAACTTCCATCCTCGGTATTACCGGTACAAGTGTATCGGCGTCCCACAACATTAAGGACGACGGATAGGTTTCCGTATTCCATTCTGCTGGGATCGTTACATGGACATATCCGTTCGTATCCACTTCGATCCTCTTCTCAGACATGCCCGCCATGCTGCCAGACCCGTCATAAGCCGCCCAGACAGCACGCAATTTCCTCTTCTGGCCATTGTTTGAAAAGCAAAAATCCAGTTGTCCATCCGACAGTCCTGCGTAAGCCATAAATGGCTCTTCTCCGTCCGCAGAAGCCGATGCTTTCGCAGAAACATGTAACATGATCTTATTCGAAGAAACTGCACCGTCTTTGGATGACGCATATACTTTCAACATCTTTCCCTTCGCGCTCTCATTTACGGTCAGTACACCTTTGTCCGATATGGAAGCACCCTCAAATGGCAGGTTATCGATGGCATTTACGACATGCCAGCTGACATCTGATGTGTTTCCTGAAAGGGAATGAACTTTTGCTGTAAACGGTATCTCACTCCCTGCATAAATACGCTGCTGCGTATCCGCCGAAGTAGAAATTTGGATCCGGTCACCGAGCACAAAGTCCACGGTTATGGTTTCATTTTTGTCAAGATCAAGGGCGATGTACGCTTTGTTCTGCTGATTGTAATGAATGGCCTGTTTGCTTCCTCCCACCGATGCACTGCTCCAGGATGGGGCACACGACAAGGCGATCTCGTTATTGTCCCGATCTGACGTGATCGTTACCGACGCACGTTTTTCATCCATATTCCATGTGATCTTATTTACCTCTGCCCGACACCGCGCCATCAGTCCCGTAATACTGCCCGCTCCGACGGAATCTAAAAGAGCTGGTAGTATTTCGATCTCTCCTGTATTCGAGTACAGAAGCGATTCATTGACAGCCCCCATGATACCAAATGCCGAGTCGGTACAATATGTGGACGAATGGTTATCGTTATGTGACGTCATCATAGAACTGTACTGATAGTTATTTGTCATCAGGTAAAGAAGTACCGAGTTCAGGCTGTCAGGATCTTTCAAACGCGCTGCCACGAGCGCCTTATGCGTCGGACCGTGGGACTCGGATGCTTCTTTTCCGCCGTAGGCGGCAGAACGCTGGGCCATCGCTTCTAATATTCCCTCACGCAATGTATCATCGGTTTGCGTTTCATAGCCGGGCCATGCTGGATAAGCGTGGCTGACGTGCCTGTGCTGGTGTTTTTCACCGAGATTTTCGGTTGCCCATTCCTTCAATTCCCCAGAATCCGCATAGAGGTAGTTCGGGATCTTGCTTTCAAAATCAGCCCATTTTTCCAGTTTTCCCGTGGCATCCATCGGTCCTGCTTCCTTTAAGATGGCCCTTGCCATAAATAACGTGTCGCGGGAGGCGGAAATATCCATCGTCGTATTATATGTCAGTGCATATATGGAATTATCTGCGCTGCCAGCCGGTGAGTTCTCCGGCGAATATCCAGGTGAAAACAAATACTTTGCTTCCGTATCTCCTGCTGCGATCGCTTCAGACAGCGTGGTTCCATCATCCAGGTGGATCGTTCCCGCTCCGTCCGTATAATAGCGCTCATCGACATACTGAAGCCAGAAATTCATCGTCTTATCTAACATCGGATACAGAATATCTTCCACGAGCTTCATTTTTCCCGTGCTGCGGATCCGCTCCACATCGGCGTCGGACCAGTCGAGTACGTGCCGGTTCCGGTCGAGGTCAATATCTTTGCCGAGCGGAATCTCCTGATCTCCATAACACTGCCAGTACTCAAACATCGGCAGTATGAGCCAATCCGTAATGCCGTTTACATAAATGTGCGGGTATCCGCTCAGGAAATGGTAGCTGCCCGCCTGCCCAGTACCATCCACGCGCGGCGGCGCTTTGATCGCATCGGTCATGCCGTAAATATGGTTCGCATCCGTTTCCCAGTCCGCTACCATACGGACGATAAAGTTGATGTACCCGTCACCGGCGCCTTCCATATTACCAGTATTCATACCAGAAACCTGAAGGTTCGTGTTCGCATCCAGCGTAAAGTCCCCGCTCCAGTCCGGATTCCACGCGCCGTTCCAGATCGCTCCCAAACGGGTCGTATGGTATCCGCTTGCACAAATGAGGCCAAAGCGGCCATTGTTGTAGATCCTCTCTAAAAACGCCTTGTTGACCACGGTTTTATCACTGTTTTGTTTGGCGATCAGCTCGGTGTTCGTCAGCAGACGATCTGCCTTTTCCTCTTCTGTCTCACACAACTCGATCCGAACGTTATCAAACATCCCGCCATGTATGCTCACATGTGGATCCAATAACGCCCGGTACGATTCCTCATTGCTTGTTACGTTATATTTTGCGATAACGGCGTCAATGTCACGCAAGAGGCGGTCATACAGCTTCTCTTTTACGTCCTCGGTGCTGTTACAGCCATCGTCCTGCCGGTCAACCTTTGAGATGAGCATTACGGATTTCGTTCCAGTGATCGTAATTTTCGGATCATTGGCATCAATAATGCGCCCCGTGCCAAATCCATTTGATTTTTCAATCGTCCGCGTATCGGCAACATAGTCGATATTCCCGTCTGTAACGATACGCATCGCCGTCCCCCATCCGCCGTTCGCAAATAATACCTTTTCGCGGTTCTTATTTCCTTTTCGGTTCTGATCTGCGTATTTTCCGACCATGCCGACGGCATATCCGTTCACATCCTGTGTTACGATGTAATCAGAATCCGGACGTGGATTTACGGTGCCCTGATTTCTCATCTCTACCATATGATCGATACTGAGTGTAAGATCCAGCTCTCCATGATCCGGAGCTTCAATATATGTAACAATGACTTCATCACTGCGCGAAGCAAACGAGCGTCTGTTCCATTCATTGCCATCCTTGTCCTTCCACTGCGCTCCGACTTCACCCGTCTCATAATTCGTGTAACGGTTGTACCTTTCTTTATTTTCTTCGGTAAAATGATTGTTTTTAATACGGAACTGACTGGCTGGCTGATACGGTCTCGACCATGTCGTCCCCCACGAAGCCCCATACGAATCCGTAGCAAATTTGTTTACCGCATTGATCCACGGAAAATCATTCTGCCCGGATCGGTTGACAGCGCCTTTGCGCTGTTGTTCCAAAATATCACTAATCACAGGTGTTTCATAGAA
>Ga0224748_10516_pt1 | contig 12071 bp, 11 predicted proteins | sample LIM_F_Water_Neg_FD_182074 | JGI IMG/M metagenome (GOLD analysis project Ga0224748, IMG submission 182074) | Enriched cells from gastrointestinal tract of the lab mouse from Pacific Northwest National Laboratory (PNNL), Richland, Washington... | ecosystem: Host-associated > Mammals > Digestive...
CGTTTGTTCCATGCAATGATGCAATAAGTTGTAAAATAATGTACTCACATATATCAAAGTTGCTCGCCCCAGTAATGGCATCTATGCCTTTCAACCCTTTAAAATTTATTTTTACCGGTGTATTATCGGAGTCCAAACTTGATAATGTACTGTTGTTAACCCATGGTGGATTTCCGACAATTAATAAGTGGTCTTTTTCTTTCGCTATTGTTTTTAAATCAAAAGTAAAGAAGTCAGCATTTACGATTCGTACCCGAGAATCAAGAATACTTTTTTCACATGTTTTGCAATATTCCGGGTTGATTTCGATACCTATAATTTGTGATGCATTAAATATTAAACTACTTTTTATAAAATTGCCTATTCCGCAAGTTGGTTCAATAATAACGGAGGGTGCAAGATGCCTTTCATTTTTAAGGTACTGGCAAATAGCCAGAGAAAAATATTCTGGTGTTTGATAGTCTCCATACTCCCTTTTACCATTCATAATTGGTTACCCCATCAACTGTATTATTTAGTTCAATTACTCTTGAATATTGCAACCGCCATTGAAGCGCATTGCTAATAGTTAAATCCCCTTGCTCTGGAGTTAATTTCAGAATTTCCTCTGCTAACTCGTTGAAAATAATTTCATCGCCGGGAATATTTCTATCCTCCAAGAATCCAATAATATCCTCTTTAGATGCACCATCTTTCTTCATTTCTCGAAGACGTTTGGTAATAGTAAAATCAGCAGTTCTCTTTTTGTCGATGAAAGCACAATGTTTGAATTGTAGAAAACACTTATTGTTTTTATCATGTTTGTCATATACAAATATTAAGAGATTATAACCTAAACCATATATTTTTTGATGGGCATTTTTAAATGGGCAACTTTTTTACCGTCTGTTACTCCCAGCAATTCCGGGTGGTTTTCTTTGGACATAAAGTTACAGAAAATTTCAGCCTCCCGGATTAAATGATTAATTGATAATATAGGTTTCATATCTGCATTTCTCCTTTTTCTTCTTTAAATTTCCTGAAAGGAAGCATAGCGGCGATTGTTCTTTTGATAGGCGGGTTTGTTGCCATAACTAAGATAAAGCCCAAATCCGTTGTTCAAATGTCTTGGGCTTTAATGTTATGGATACATATTTCCCCTGTATGGTTTCATTATACAGGAAAATGACAGAAATACAATTCTTGAGCCACAGATTTGACAGAAATGAAATTCTCACAATAATTTAAGGGTTTCTTTCACAAAGTTGCTTTTTCTTAAAAAAAGTGATACACTTAAGAAACTACTTTAATAAAGTATAGGTGATGATATGGATAAGAAAAAAATAACAAATATGGAAGTAAAAAAGAAAAATAGAAATGAGGTTTTCCGTTATATCTGTAAACACGGAACAGTATCAAACCCGGATATCTCATATAATATGAAGATTAGCCTGCCTACAGCAACACAGATTACAAAAGAACTGATAGCGGAAGGCTTATTGGAGGAAAAAGGGGAACTTGAGTCAACCGGCGGGAGAAGGGCGAAAGCGTTATCGGCAGTGGTGAATGGCAGATTGGCGGTTGGGCTGGATATTACCAAGAACCATATTGCATTGGTACTCACCAATATTGTGGGTGAAATTTTAAAATATGAGCGCATCCATCAGCCATATGCTCCCGAAGAGGCTTATTATCAAACAGTCAGTAAAAGGCTGGAACTTTTTTTGGATGAAAGCGGCGCTGACAGGAGCAGAATTTTAGGGGTGGGTATATCCTTCCCGGGAATCATAGATTTGGATATAGGGCAGATAACTTATTCCCATATATTGGGCGTAGAAGCCGTACCATTTCATACGATAAGCGCTTTTTTCCCTTATCCATGTTTCTTCCTCAATGATGCTAACGCAGGGGCTTATGCGGAGGGGTTTCATGGAGAGGAAGAAGAACATTTTTTCTATCTTTCATTAAGCAATACGGTAGGCGGTGCGATTTATAACGGAAGTGAATTGATACAAGGCAAGAATTTCCGGTGTGGCGAAGTCGGCCATATGACAGTAGTAAATGATGGGGAAAGCTGTTATTGTGGAAAAAGGGGATGTCTGGATGCGTATTGTGCGGCATGGCGTTTGTCCGATGCGGCAGATGGGAAACTGGAACAGTTTTTTTGCCTGCTGGATAAAGGGGATGTGGAGGCGGTGAAGATATGGAACACTTATACCAACTATTTGTCCATTGCAGTGAATAATATCCATATGGTTTTGGACTGCGATATTGTTTTAGGCGGCTATGTCGGGAGCTGCATAGGTACGCATCTTCAGGGGTTATGGGATAAAGTGGCTAAAAGGAATACCTTTGAGGAAAAGGAACCCTATGTGAAAGCCTGCAATTATAAAGTGGCGGCCGCTGCATTAGGGGCAGCGCTGAAAGTGATAGAGACGTTTGTTAGCAAGATATAAAATTAGGGAAGGATAGTTTAGAAAGAGGCTTCAGGAATGAGGCCTCTTTTTTTGCCATATAGGATTCGGGTGTCAAAAGGTCTGTCAAGCGGCACTGCCGGGAAGACCTTTTGATACCCTAATCTATATAGGAAAGTTCTCCCAATTTCCCATATAGTAAAAAGCAAATATCGCACTGTATCGGAAGGGAAGTATGTCGTTGCCACGCCCCGCCTCAGGCGGAGAATCCTGCAAGCAGGATTCTTTTTTGTGTGAATTTTTAATAAAAGCTCAGATGGGATTTTGGCAGAAACGACGAAAGTGCAGGATTTGGCAAAAATAAGTTGACAAAATAAGGTTGCGACAATAAAATTATATACATAATAAAACTATTTAATTAAGTAATAAATAAAGTAATATGTAAAGAAGAATAAAAAGAAATATAAAAACAAAATTATTGTGCTGAAATGGATGAACGCAGCGGGATGACAACAAAAAAATTTATGGAAAGTGGAGGAAACGGTCATGGAAGGAAAAATGAAAGTAGCGGTAATGCTGGGGATTGGCAAGATGGGATTTGAGGAGAGGGATATCCCGAAAGTAAAGGATAATGAAGTGCTTGTCAAATTGGAGTATGTGGGAATCTGCGGCAGTGACCTGCATTATTACGAAACGGGGGCAATCGGCGATTATGTGGTTAAGCCGCCCTTTGTACTTGGGCATGAGCCGGGCGGAACGGTTGTGGAAGTGGGGAAAGATGTGAAGAATCTGAAAGTCGGCGACAGGGTGGCGCTGGAACCGGGCAAAACATGCGGCCATTGTGAGTTCTGTAAAACGGGAAATTACAACCTTTGCCCGGATGTGGTATTTTTTGCAACACCGCCGGTGGACGGGGTATTTCAGGAATATGTGGCTCATGAAGCAGGTCTTTGTTTTAAACTGCCGGATAATGTAAGCACGATGGAAGGCGCTCTGATTGAGCCTTTGGCAGTGGGCTTTCATGCCGCCATGCAGGGAGGCGCAAAGGCAGGACAGACAGCGGTTGTCATGGGGGCAGGCTGTATCGGGCTCGTGACAATGATGGCATTAAAGGCAATGGGCGTGTCCAAAGTTTATGTAATAGATATTATGGAAAAACGTCTCCAAAAAGCATTGGAGCTTGGTGCAGACGGTATCATAAATGGGGCACAAGCAGACGTTGTGGAAGAGGTAAGGAAATTGACAGATGGAAAAGGCTGCGACCTGGCAGTGGAGACCGCAGGCACACAGGTGACAACAGTGCAGGCAATACATATGACGAAGAAAGGGGCTACAATCGTGCTGGTGGGTTACAGCAAGAGTGGAGAAATGACGCTTCCCATGAGCTTGGCGCTGGATAAGGAGCTGACGTTCAAAACTGTGTTCCGTTATCGTCATATCTATCCGATGGCGATAGAGGCTGTTGCGGCAGGCAAGGTAGACTTAAAAGGTATTGTAACGGATATCTTTGAACTGGATGAAGCGCAGAAAGCTATGGACTATAGCGTGAATAACAAGGCGGATATTGTAAAAGCGGTAATACGCATTGCCGAATAGCTGAAGAACAATGTAAGAGATAAGATGAACGGCATATCGCGTAGGGCGGCTGCTTTCAGGATATCTGTGCTGGGGTTTTAACAAATAGACTGAAAGCAACGGCTGCCTTTTTACAACGTCTGGAGTTCAGGTTACGTTCCGGGCAGTGAAGGGAGCGGCAGATAAGAGGGGGGCAAGTGTAAAACAAGTATAAAACGAGGGAACGTAACGATTGGGATAGGAAAAAATAGGCAGGCTGCGCCAGTTTATAGCGCATTTATCCATGTTATACGGAATGTGAAGGAGATTAAGGGAATGTTTTGAATGGCAGAAGAGAAGGGGTGTTGTATATTGGATGGAGAGGTTGACTTTCTGCCTTTTGGGGAAAATGGGATAAATTTTTTGCGGTTATGGAACCGGATAAAGGAAAAATGGAATTTGACCAATGTTTATAGCAAATAAGGAGGATTGGAATGGAGCGGAAGAATACGGATGTCAAAGTGCCGTTGATTAGTAAAATCGCTTATGGCATGGGGGATGTGGGATGTAATTTCAGTTGGATGTTTGTGGGGAATTTCTTGATGATATTTTATACGGATGTGTTTGGGATAGGGATGAGCGCAGTGGCAGGTTTGATGTTGTTTTCCAGGTTTTGGGATGCCATTAATGATCCTGTGATTGGAGGGTTAAGCGATAAGACGCATACAAGATGGGGGAGATACCGTCCGTGGCTTTTAATCGCTGCGCCATTGACCGCTATTGTATTGATGCTGACCTTCTGGGCGCATCCTGACTGGTCATCCACTGCTAAAATTATTTATATGGCAGTTACCTATTGTATCTTGGTCTTAGGGTATACCTGTGTCAATATCCCTTATGGGACTTTGTGCGGTGCGATGACACAGAATATCGAAGAACGGGCGAAGATTAATACGTTCCGCTCCGTCAGTGCGATGGTTGCTATCGGAATTATCAATATTATAACAGTTCCCCTGATTGCGGCGCTTGGCAAGGGGAATGACAGGAAAGGCTACCTTTTAATAGCTATCATCTATGGATGTATTTTTGCAGCGTGCCACATCTTTTGTTTTGCAAAGACAAAGGAAGTCGTGGAAGTGCCGGAAAAAGAAAAAACATCCCTGAAAGTGCAGCTATCTTCCGTTGCGAAAAACAGGCCTTATATGATTGCGGTGGCAGGGCAGTTTTTGTTCGGGATAACGCTTTATGGGAGAAATGCGGACGCGCTCTACTATTTTACATATGTGGAAGGTGACCAGACATTATTCAGCACCTATTCCCTTTTTATCATTATCCCTTCCATCATTGGTGCAGCCTGTTTCCCAATTGTATTTCGCCTGACAAACAATAAGGGGCGTTCGGCTTCGATATTTGCGCTGCTTACGGGAATCAGCATGTTTTGTATGTATTTCTTTACGGTTGGGGAATCACCTGTTCCGTTTTATCTGTTTTCCTGTTTGGCACAATTCTTCTTCTCGGGATTTAATACGGCTATCTATGCAATCGTACCGGATTGCGTAGAGTATGGGGAATGGAAAACAGGGCTCCGCAATGACGGTTTCCAATATGCGTTTATCTCTTTAGGGAACAAAATAGGGATGGCGATTGGAACTTCTGTATTGGCAGGCGTTTTGGGCAGCTTCGGATATGTGGCGAATCAGCAGCAGAATCCGGCAGTGCTGGCAATCATCAAGCATTCTTTCACCACAGTGCCAGGAGTATTGTGGATTGTAACAGCAGCCGTTTTGTTTTTTTACCGTTTAAATAAGAAAGCCTACAACAAGATTGTCCAGGAGATTCAGGAAAAGAAAAAGAGTGGAAAAAATATATACCAGGTCGTTTCTGAGTAACAAGACGATGGATGCGGCAGGAACCGGGGATACTTTTTGCAGCTGTATGCCCGGTTTTCTGTTTTTACCCATGTTTGTGGGAGGATACTTTGAGGGTTCTTTGCGATAGGTTACATAAGAAACGGCTTTTAGCGATATAGACATTTCCCAAATTCCCGACGGAGTTCACGTTGGAGAATATGATGTGAATTTTATTCCCGCGAGCAACGAGCCAAGTGGCTGCTTGCAGACATTTGGCGACTGCCGCGAGGGTCAAATACCCCGCTGCTCTGCAGCACTGCAAGTTTGATACCCCGCTGCTCTGCAGCACTGCAAGTTTGATACCCCGTTGCTTGCAGCGGGGTCTTTGATTTTTGCTAAAGTGGAAGTGACGGTTCAGGATGGAGCGGTGATAAACATTGACATTCTGGAGCATAAAAACGGGTGCGGAAAACCTGCAGAAATCGTTGTAGACAGAATGGTTGAGGAACAGAAAATTGATGTTGATGCAGTGTAAGGTGCGACAAACTCAAGCATTGTCATAAAAAAGGCTGTTGAGAATGCCCTCACAGGAATCCTATAGAACCTATAGAAAAGGAAACGATTTTGTGATATGATGTATGGCATTAAGGATAAGCGGTATAGTGGATGTATGCCAATAAGGATAAACGGTATAGTCAAAGCCTGTCATTAAGGATAAATAGTTTAGCCAACGCATGGCATCAAGGGAGGGAAAGGATGATACACGAAACATTGGACATTCAGACAGAGCCTTTATTAACACCGGAAGCAGTTTATGGAAAACATAAAAAAATATGTGATGTGTGTGTGGTGACTTTTTCATATAAAGTGATTGAATGGGCTTTGCAGCATTTGGAATGTGAGCAGGCAGCGGAAATTAAATGCTGCAATGGAAACCATCCGATTTATCTTACGGAGTGGAAGGGGAAAAAAGTTGCGTTTTATATGACTTTGGTTTCCGCTCCGGGAGCGGCGGCCTGTCTGGAAGAAGCCCATTGTCTGACTGGATGCAGGGATTATGTGTTGTTTGGTTCCTGCGGAACCTTAAATAGCCAGTTGACAGACGGAAAGATGATTATACCAACGTGGGCTTACCGTGATGAGGGATTGTCTTACCATTATATAGCAGCGTCTGAATATATTGAGATGAAGGGCTGGAAAAAAGTTGCAGCTTTTTTGGAAGGGAAAAAGGTACCGAATGTAACAGGGCGCACATGGACTACGGATGCCGTGTACCGTGAAACTTCCGGGAAGGCTGAAAAATTGAGGGAAGATGGATGCATTGCCGTAGAAATGGAACTTGCAGGCATGCAGGCTGTATGTGAGTATTATGGTTTCGCATTAAAGGCATTTCTATTTGCCAGTGACTGTCTTGGAACGGAAGAATGGCATAATGAATTGCTTGGAAGTGAGCGTGAATGGGACATACAGGTGAAATGCTTTTTGCTGGCTCTGGATTTGGCATTGTTGCATGACTGACAGAATAAGAAAACAGGGGCAAAACCCACAAATTTTAACGATATGCCAGAGCGGAATGCTCTACAGGGCTTTGCAAAGATAGATTTGATATTTCTTCGTGCGGGTTGAATTGGGCTTTATGCCCTGTGCGAGGAAAGGAAAGGCATATTGTATTGTGATTGCGCAAGATGGCAAAGTGAAATATGCAACGGATATTTGCTTTTTAGCGCTTTCCGTATTCTTTATTCTTTTTTCCTTATGCCTTATAATGGCAATAAGGAGAGTGATTTTATGAATATGGATATTATATCGAAATACTTACAGTTTTTGCGTAAAAGCCATAATTATACGCAAAATGATTTAGCAAAAAAATTAGACATTTCAAGGCAGGCAGTTTCAAAATGGGAAACGAAAACAGCTATCCCGGATTTAGAGGTTTTGCTGAAAATCTCCAAATTATATGGCATCACAATAAATGACATATTAGAGCCAAAGATACAGCCGCAAAGGATAACCGATTTTGAGCAGATTACTGCAATTCCTGAAAAAGAACTGAAAGAAGCTCTGGAACAGTTTGACGTTAATTCTCTTGTAACAGCCCTTATGGGGGCGTCTCCTGAAACGAATTGTTTTTGTGAAAGAATGTATCCCGATATCAATTTTGAAACCATCAGAAATAGTATTGGCAGGGTTAGGATAGAAACTGTTGAAGATATGCAAAACCAAATAATTGCTATGATAAATTTACAGGCGGTTGACGGGAAGATATAGTATATGAAAAGCTTTCCATGCTAAAACGCGGATTGTATTGGAGGTTCCAATGAAAGGGAAAGATAGAGTTGATATTTTTTTGGACAAATTGAAGGAAGACTTTAAAGAGTATAAAAATATGGAAACGGCAGGGTATAGCCTGGCGGAAAAGAAAAATACAATCCGCTCCCTTATGAATATCCGTATGCCGGGAGCAATTTCCGGCGATTTACTGGATTTGCAGGATAAATATTTACAGGAAGAGCTAGGGGAAAAAGGCATCGTGGAGTTATCGGATATACCTACGGCGAAGGAACAGTTTGGCAGCAGGTTGCTTTTTGCAGAAAAAATATCGCTTTGGCAGGGGGATATTACAAGATTAAAAACAGGCGCAATTGTAAATGCCGCTAATTCCCGGATGTTAGGGTGCTTTGTGCCATGCCACAGGTGTATTGACAATGCCATCCACAGTGCGGCGGGTATGCAGCTTCGGGAAGAGTGCAGCCGTATTATGAGCCGCAGGTGTGCGGAATTTGGGAAGAATTATGAAGAACCTACCGGCACTGCTACTTTGACGGAAGGTTATAATCTCCCCTGTGATTATGTCATCCATACGGTGGGTCCCATTGTATATAATGGGATAAATGAAGCGCTTTGTCAGGACTTGAAAAATTGTTATGAGAATGTATTGAAGTGTTGTATGGAAAATGATATCCAATCGGTTGCTTTTTGTTGTATTTCCACAGGGGAATTTCATTTCCCGAACAAAAAAGCTGCAGAAATTGCAGTAGAGACGGTAACGGCTTTTTTAAAAGCCCATGACAGTGTGATGGAGCGGGTGATTTTTAATGTTTTTAAAGATGATGATTGGGAAATCTATGAAAATATATTAAGAGGGATAGTGTGAAAAATCAGTTTGATAGCTGATTTTATCGCATGGCTATTTGTGCCGGAGCGTCACCAATAAGCCTTGATGGCAGACGCGAATTTGAGATTTGCATCGCTTTGCTGCGTAAACAATCCGGAATGGAGATTATCATGTTAAAAGCAATTGTTGTTGGATGCCCTGGGGCAGGGAAAAGTACATTTGCCCGTAAATTGCGGGATGCGTCAAATCTTCCGTTGTACTATTTGGATATGCTATGGCATAAGCCGGATCAAACCAATTGTTCCAGGGAAGAGTTTGACAAAGGGCTGAAGGAGATAATCAAAAAGGAAAAATGGATTATTGACGGGAATTACCAGCGGACATTGGAAATCCGTTTAAAGGAATGTGATACTGTTTTTTTGCTGGATGTTCCGCTGGAAGTTTGTTTGTCGGGCGCAAAATCCCGTATAGGGAAAAAGAGGGAAGATTTACCGTGGATAGAAAAGGAATTTGATAAAGAGTTTATGCAATGGATTATGGATTTCCCCAAAAAGGAACTGCCCCCAATTTATAGGCTGCTGGACCAATACAGGGGAAAGAAGGACATTGTTATTTTCAAGTCGAGGCGGGAAGCGGAAGAGTATCTGGAAAAAATGTATGGGAACAGTGCCTTTTAATGTTTTTATGTTCAGTTCCATGCAAAGGAAATATGCCGCTATGCGGCGCATGAGGCGCGCAGAAAATAGGGGAAGATGAATCTTCTCTACTCGACTAATTAGGCGCTGGAATTTTTCTGTGGAACCTTTATTGCCAGATAATTGCAATTGCTGTACAAAGCATGTTATAATTTATTATTAACGACATTTTTATTCAGGCGATAGGAAGGGACTTACATGAAGAAAAAGAGTATTTTCAGGCAGATGATTGTTCCCATGATGACGGTAATCTGTGTGCTTGCGGCAATTATTCTCATAGTATTTATAACTGCTTATGAGGAAGATATTTATTCCAGAAACAGGGATATTTCCAATTTATTGGCTGGGGAGATATCGGTTTTTATGGACGGCGCATACGGCATTAATGAAGGGCTGGCAGAGAACCCCAGTATTTTAACAATGGAGACGGATATTCAGACGCCTATTTTGGCGCAGTGCGTGAAAAGGAATACCTATTTGGAACAGATTTACATATAAGGAACGGATGGATTGCAGACGGGGCGTTCCCAGGGGGAGCTGGCAGACCGGTCTACAAGATGGTGGTTTGTCCAGACTATGTCGGAGAAAAAGCCGTTTATATCAAAATCATACTATTCCGTTGCGACCGGAATGCCTTGCGCTTCTATTTTCTTTCCGATGTACCGCGGGGAGGAATTGGTAGGCATTCATGCGGCGGATTTGAAGCTTGATTTTTTACAGGATTTGATAGGGGAATATTTCAGGGAGGAAGACGGAAGAATTTCTTTCGTGATTGACAGGGAAGGGGTAGTGGTGGATCATCCCGATACCACACAGATAGAAGAACAATATAATTATCAGGAAATGGTCAAGACGGTTCCGGTTAAGGACGGGGCAGGAAATGCCAAGAGGGATGCGGAAGGGAATATTGTGACGGAACAGCTTCCGCTGGAGATTCCGGAAGACTTTAAACAAATCATCGATAAGGTAATAGAAGGGGAAGAAGGAAGCGGGAAAGTTTCTTATGAAGAGAAGCCGTATTATGTCAGCTATACGGCAATTCCGCTAAAAGGGGAATCGGATTCCTGGTCGTTGATTACTTTGCATAAGAAAAGTTCCGCTATGGCGACGGTGAACAATATGCTAAAGGCCGCAGCATTTATTCTGCTGGCCGGTATGGGGATAGCTCTTTTGCTGGTGATACTTATTGCCAGGAAACTGACAAGACCCCTTATTTCTATTACCGGGTTAATAAAGGAAGCGGCGGAGGGCGATTTTTCTATCCGTGCAGAGGAAGGGAACGGGAATGAAGTAGGGCTTTTGGCAGGAAGCTTTAATATAATGGCGGATAAAATTTCCGATATTCTGGGAAGGATTATGGCATCTGCCGAAGAATTGTCCAGATGTTCCGGCAAGCTGCAGGACATTGAGGCAAATGTAGGGAATATCGGTACGGCATTGAAAGAGATAGCGGAAGGCACCGTGGAACAGACGGAGGATGTGGGCAGCGTTGTAGAACAGATGGCGCATATGGAAGAGCATTTTAAGAATTTGAAAGATAAAAGCGGCATGTTGCTGGAAGAAGCCAAAGATGCTATGGATTCCGGTTTACAGGGCGAAGGAGGCATCCAAGAATTAAAGGAACAGAACCGGTATGTGGAACAGAATGTGAAGCTTTCTTATGACCGGATAAAAACGTTGGAAAAGCATTCGGCAAAGATTGCTGATATTGTCAATGTGATTAGCGATATCTCTTCCGAAACGGAACTTTTGTCTTTAAATGCCAGCATTGAAGCGGCAAGGGCAGGGGAGTCCGGGCGTGGGTTCGCGGTAGTGGCGGAATCTATCGGCAAACTGGCTGCTAACTCCACATCTGCAACAGGAAATATCGAACGTATTATTGCAGAGTTATGTAAGGACATTGAAGCGACGGTTTCCGATATCGAAGGGGTGAAAAATTCGGTAGCGGTGCAAATGGAAGCGGCGCAGAAGGTAGAAGAAATTATTAGCAGTTATAAAGAATTGGCAGGTCAGACAAGCAGTTCGGTAAATGCTATTGATGGGTTGGTTGCAGAAATGTATGAAATTGACAATTCCATCCTTGTTGCAGTGCAGAGGATTTGCGATATTTCGCAGAAAACGGAAGGGCTGTCGGCGGAGGTAATAAGAGCTTTGGAAAAGGAGCTGACGACATCCGAAGCGAGGTAGGCAGCATTGAGGAAGTTTCCAAAGAACTGGAAAAGGAAATGAAGAAATTTAAAATATGAAATCGCTGTATTTTCACATGATAGATAAGTCAAATTAAATCCAAAAGGCTACCCAATCAAAACGGGCAGCCTTTTTCAATTCTCAACTTTGATTTTTTCAATATTCAGTAGATGGTTTTTAAGTACAATTGCTTAAAGCGCGTGAAGAATTAAGAATATATGAATATTCATCAAATTTTGGGAGATGAACAGTGGGAACACTTTTCCGAAAAGGGAGT
>Ga0224748_10518_pt1 | contig 12047 bp, 8 predicted proteins | sample LIM_F_Water_Neg_FD_182074 | JGI IMG/M metagenome (GOLD analysis project Ga0224748, IMG submission 182074) | Enriched cells from gastrointestinal tract of the lab mouse from Pacific Northwest National Laboratory (PNNL), Richland, Washington... | ecosystem: Host-associated > Mammals > Digestive...
TCCCAGTAAAATAATTCATGTCCCTGGCTTTTTAACGCGCATGCAACATAATTTTCCGTAAATATTCCCCTGAAAAACTCACTTTCATTTCCCAAAAGCCGCTTTAACGTCATTCCGGTACGGGCAGACAATAAACCCATATCACTGTAATAAAGTTTAAACGCTGTCAGATCCTGATATGCAGCAGAAGGCAGATACCCTTGTGAACACCTTGTACACTTGTAAACAATTCCGGCTTTGATCAGCCAGTCGATCGAATCGCCATACTGCGAAGCCCTTGCCCCCTGTTTGATCAGCTTATATTGAAATTTCTTACTGTCTTTTGCAAGCTGCATCGGAAGCGAATCGTATGCCGCGTAAATCTTCACCGTATCCCCTGCCTGCGCATATTTCGCCATATCCGCAACATAGGAATCCAGTATCATCTGACGTATTTCATCCTGCATCAACGTGGGATGCTCAGACGTATCTGACAATACTGCCGCCGGCATACCGCCGACAATACAATAATGATAATATTCCTGCAGCGCTTCCTGATGAAGCATCTCCTGCATCTGCCTGTTATCGCTGAAATGCTCCCTGATCGTGTCCGCAAGCATCCCTTTCCCCTTCGCCCACAGATACTCTTCAAAATCCATCGGATACATTGTCAGCATCTGTACTTTGCCTACCGGAAAAGAATATCCCTCTCTGTTTACCGCCACTCCAAGAAGGCTCCCGGCAGCAATCACATGATATTCCGGCGCTTCCTCCGCAAAATATTTCAAAGAAGCCAGCGCCCTTTCACACATCTGTATTTCATCAAATATGATAAGTGTTTCATCTGGTATAACAGGCTGATGATAATATTTTTCCAATATGCCGACGACCGCATCCGCATGGATATCGGTCTGAAAAAAATCACTTATTATCTCGTCCGCTTCAAAATTAACATAGATGGTATTTCTAAAATACTCCGCCCCGAGCCTTTTCATCATATATGTTTTTCCGACCTGCCTCGCTCCATAAATCAGAAGCGGCATGCGTCCTGCAGTCATCTTTCTCCATTTCAGCAGCCCGGACAATATTTTTCTCCGCATAAATATCCCCTTTCAGATGCCCTGTTATACTGATATCATATCAACCAAAAGGGGATTCGTCAAGTTTAATGTAAATTTTCACATTTTTTCAAACTAATAAATGCAATTTTATGCTTTCATCTTCATTCAGCCCGCCCAATCCATATCCTGTCTATCTGCATCCCGCTCTGGGCAAAATACAGCTTCAGGTAATTACGGGTATTTGTGAAGGACTCTGACAACTGTTCTATCTCCACATATCTTCCCCCTGTCCCGTTCAGGGTAAAGGTTCTTTGCAGCGTTCCGTTTACAAAAATGGACATCGGCACCTGCGCAATGTCAGAGGCATCCACTTTTACCCTGAAACGTATCAGATACCGGCAGTTTTCCTCCGTCTGTATCCCGCAAACAAAGGAACTTCCCATCCGGGTATCGATATCCTTTCCGTCCAGTTCCAGCTTTCCGTTCAGCGTATACCACTCTATATCAGGATCTGCCTGATCCTCTTTCGCCAACGCCTCGGCAGCCTCGAGTTCCTCCCTGCTCTGCCGCCCCAGACTTCTGTCCATCACGGGAAGACGCATCAGCACACGCAGGATATTCCCTGCGCACCTTGCCAGATCACCCCGCTTTAATGTACCGTTCTCAAGGCTTTCCTCCAGATCATCCCCGTTGGAATTATGCTCCGCATCCTGCGCCACCATATAAATGTCATTCTGGCTCCGCACCATGGCGGCGGTATTTTTTATGGAAGGCTCTCCGCCCTCCTCATTGATATCCGCCCACCAGTCCGTCATGGCAATACCGTCAAACTGCCATTCGTTCCTGAGGATCGTCGTGAGCAGATCATAATTCCCGGCAGTCCAGAGGCCGTTGATCCCGCCGTAGGTTGTCATAACCGCAAAGGCACCGCCTTCTTTTACTGCAATCTCAAATCCCTTCAGGTAAATTTCCCGCAGCGCCCTCTCCGAAACCACGGCGTTATACTTTTTACGGTTAAATTCCTGATTATTTGCCGCAAAATGCTTCAGCGCCCCGGTAACCTGATACCGCGCCATCCCCCTGAGCTGTGCCGCCGCCATCTTCCCGGTGAGCAGGGGGTCTTCCGAAAAATATTCAAAATTTCTTCCGTTCAGAGGATGCCTGTGGATATTCATGCCCGGCCCCAGCAAGATATCAATATGGTTCTTTCTCAGTTCCGCCCCTTCCAGCGTATAAAGCTGCTCCACCAGTTCCTCATTGAAACTGCACGCCAGACAGGTCCCGTTGGGCAGGCTGAAGGCATAGGCGCCGCAGTCCATCCGGATACCGGAAGGCCCGTCCGCACAGCATCCGCATGGAATCCCGTACTCCTCCAACGCTTTCGTAACGCCGCCGAACGCCGCCGCCGTTCCCGGCGTTACTTTAGCGGAACACATTCCCTCTCCCCGCACGATACCGCACAGCTCCTTATCGCTCAACTGCGCGAGAAACGTATCAAGAGCCACCCTCTTGTCATAAACATCAAACAGCTTATACCCCTTATCACCGGTACAGGGCAGTTCCGTCTTCTGCTCCCTGCCGCTCCTTTCCGCCATACTGTAAGTACGCAGAGGCGCTTCCTCCCAAGAAACAGCAAACTTTCCGTCCTGTTTTACTTCCGGCTTCATCCGTTCAAAAGCTTCCACCGGCGCCAGCGCTTCCGTGCACCGCTCTGTCACCTCAGGCTTCTCTATTTCCATACTGCCCAGACAGACTGCACTTCTGACATCGGTTCCCGCATAAAACCGGTAAGTCCCCTCCTCCAGCACATAACAGGACTTATGTCCTGTCACGCCGCTGTCGTCGTAAGAAGCGATCGAACTGTTCTTTATCTCTATTGTCAATTCCTGTTCTTCCCCCGGCAAAAGACACCCGGTTTTGGCAAAAGCCGCCAGTGCGCGCGCCGGTTTTCCAAGTTTTCCCTGGGGTGCCTCCACATAGATCTGCACAACCTCTTTTCCTGCCGCATCGCCCGTGTTCTTTACGCGGACATAAAACATGCCGCCCTCTTTTCCGGCTTCCATCCTGCCGCTCAGTGCAAAGGAAGTATAGGAAAGCCCGAAGCCAAAGGGATAAAGCACCTTCTCCTTCGCCTCCCGGAAAGTCTCAAAATAGCGATAGCCCACATAAATATCTTCCGCGTACCGATCACCGTCCGCACCGCCGAAATTCGCCGCGGAAGGATAATCCTCCACAGACAGGGCGATCGTATCCGTCAGCTTGCCGCAGGGATTCATCCGCCCCATCAGCACCTCCGCAGCCGCATGTCCGCCTTCCATACCGCCCTGCCATACATATAAGACCGCCTGAGGGTCATAGGCTTTCACCCATTTCATGTCAATGATATTTCCCACATTCAGCACGACGATCACTCTGTCAAAAGCGGCGCACACCCGCTCCATCATCTTCTCTTCCTCCCCGGAAAGATAAAAGCTGCCCGCTTCCTTTTTGGCATCCCGGTCCTCCCCGGCAGTCCGCCCGATGATCACAAGCGCCGCATCATTTACTTTCGCCGCCCTTTCCACGATCCCACCGCTCAACGGCATCTCCTGCTGGCTCCACGGCTCCTGCGCCCATCCGCTTCCGAAATCATAGGGATGTTCCATGATCCAGTCTCTGTATACCTGTTCCAGTTCCTGATCGATTTCCAGATTTTCTTCTTTCAAGGCATCCAGTATCCCCACCACATATTTCGTATTGATCATTCCGCCCGAACCGGTGCCGCTCTTATAATAATCAAACTGAATCCTTCCGAATACCGCCAGCTTCATTCCCTCCTGCAAAGGAAGCGCTTTTTTATCATTTTTCAGAAGCACGGCGCCCTCCGCCGCCGCTTTTACCGCCGTCCCGGCATACGCTTTCCAGTCTATCACATATCTGTTTCCCATTTTTACCGATCCTCCCTGTTTTTATTTTACATCGTATATACATTTTCGTATGGCAAAATACCACTTTCCTCCAACTTACAATATCATTTGATATATTTCCGAAAGTTACCGTGATGATTTAGCCCAAAACAGAACTATTACAAATTACTGCTCCCTCAGATTCCCTCTCCTGATATTCTCTTTTATGATCTGATCCGTCACCTCAAACAGCTTCTCGGATCCCAGCTTTGTCTTTCCCTGCCTTCCGTACACCTGCTTTGCGCTCACATCATGCCCTTTCCAGTCGCCGCCTTCGTTGCTGTTGTTTAAAATAAGCGGCTGCAGATTATCCATCGCATGGGCAAACTTCGCCTCCGCCGTCTCATACGCCTCAAACTCGTCAAACAGAGCGATCAGTTCCTGCTTCTGATCCTCCGGCAGAAGGGAATATATCTTTTCCTTCGCCGCGTCTTCCCGGCTTTTCTGCGTTTTCTTTGCCTCCTCATCATAAGTATAGGTATCCCCCGCCTCGATCTCCACAATATCATGAATCAGGCACATCAGCATTACCTTCGTGATATCCACTTCCTCATTGGCATATTCCCGCAGCAGATACGCCATCACCGCCATATGCCATGAATGTTCCGCATCGTTTTCATTTCGTCCGTGCCCCGATAAATGAGTCTGCCGAAAGATATTCTTTTCCTTGTCAATCTCCAGCGCAAAATCCAGCTGCTTTTTTAATCTCTCGTCCACTTTCCTCCATCCTTTCTACAGAAAAACAGGGACAATCCTGCCCCTGTCGCCCTTCTGTTATTATTTCTTACAACAGCCCCGAAAACCCGCAGAACGCGATTGCCATCAGACCCGCCGTAATCAGTACGATAGGCATCCCCTTAAAGGATTCCGGCACATCATTATAGACCATCTTCTCCCGCAGTCCCGCCAGGATCACGATAGCGATCGTAAAGCCTACCGCTGTCGCAAAGCCGTTGACAACGCTCTTTAAAATCCCGTACTGCTTTGTCACATTGGTCAGCGCCACGCCGAGCACCGCACAGTTTGTCGTGATCAGCGGCAGGTAGATCCCCAGCGACTGATAGAGAGACGGAATGAACTTCTTTAAAAACATCTCCACAAACTGCACCAGCGCCGCAATAACAAGTATAAAAACTATAGTCTGCAAATATTCAATATGCAGCGGTACCAGCATAAACCGATAGATTGCTGCCGCCACCAGGGAAGATATCGTGATAACAAATATGATCGCTGCTCCCATGCCTGCCGCCGTCTCCGTCTTCTTGGACACCCCGAGGAACGGACAGAGCCCCAGAAACTGACTCAGCACAACATTGCTCACCAAAGAGGAACCGATCAAAATAATCAATAAATCTTTTACTGTTTCCATGCGTAACCTCCATTCCAGTACCGCATATTCTCTCCCAGCGCCTCTCCACTCAGAGTAATTCCCGGCTGCTTCGCATCCGTAAATTCTCTGGGGCGCTGTACGTTCATATGCTGTATTCCAGTACCGCATATTCTCTCCCAGCGCCTCTCCGCTCAGAGCAATTCCCGGCTGCTTCGCATCCGTAAATTCTCTGGGGCGCTGTACGTTCATATGCTGTATTCCAGTACCGCATATTCTCTCCCAGCGCCTCTCCACTCAGAGTAATTCCCGGCTGCTTCGCATCCGTAAATTCTCCGGGGCGCTGTACGTTCATATGCTGTATTCCAGTACCGCATATTCTCTCCCAGCGCCTCTCCGCTCAGAGTAATTCCCGGCTGCTTCGCATCCGTAAATTCTCTGGGGCGCTGTACGTTCATATGCTGTATTTACTCTGCTTCCGTATCATAAAATTTCCTTCTGCCGCAGCCTTCTTCCCCGCAGTTCATGCAGTCCTCGCTGCAGCCGGAACCGACCTTACTCATATCTTTTCCTCTCTTCTCCCCCGCAATCTTGATCTTGTTCTGCAGGGCGGTCAGCGCCGCCAGCACAAAGAACGCGCCGGGAGCCATGACGAAGATCGCGCAGGGCACATAGGATGAAGGCATCACGGAAAATCCGAAGATCCTGCCGGAACCGATCAGTTCACGCACCGCACCGATACAGGTCAGCGCAAAGGAAAAGCCAAGCCCCATGCCGATGCCGTCAAACAACGAAGGCAGCACCGGATTTTTGGAAGCGTAAGCTTCCGCCCTTCCCAGAATAATGCAGTTTACCACGATCAGCGGAATATAAATGCCAAGTGCCTCATAAAGCGAAGGCAGAAAACCTTCCAGAAGCAGTTCCATCATTGTCACAAAAGAGGCGATGATCACAATAAAAGCCGGTATACGCACCTTATCGGGAATGATATTCCGCAATAAAGAAATGATCATATTGCTGAGCGCCAGCACCACCATCGTGGTCAGCCCCATCCCCAGACCGTTCATAGCGGAAGTTGTCACCGCCAGCGTCGGGCACATACCGAGCATCAGTACAAAGGTGGGATTTTCTTTAAACAGGCCGTTTACCAGCCTGGATTTTATTTCACTCATTTCGCCGCACCTCCCAATTCATTCTGAAAGTAATACAGTCCGGCATTAACGCCATTCACCACTGCATTCGTCGTGATCGTAGCGCCGGAGATCGCATCGATCTGACTGTCCGACACAGCGCCTGTCTTAGTATATTCATACTTCTCCGCAGACTTTCCGGCAAACTGAGGCTTCAGCACCTCGTCCGCCCGCATGCCGAGTCCCGCCGTCTCCGAAATGCTCAGGATGGAAATACCGTTTAAAACCCCATCGTTTGTGATGCCCATCGTAAACTGGATATCTCCGCCATAGCCCTCATGGGAAGTCACTGTCAGCACGTAACCGACCGTACCGCCTGTCCCGTCTTTAGCCTCCATCACCTCATCGATATCCTGAGCGGAATAGGGAACCTCGGAAGATGCCAGTACCAAAGCCGCCGCCTGCGTATCAAAACCCTCCACTTCCGCAAAAGAATCCGCCTCCGCAAAAACCTCCTGACAGGCTTTCTGCTTTTTGATCCTTTTCTGTTCCGCGATAGGCTCCTTTGTCAGTTGATAGACACCGCCCAGCACCAGGCCGGCGATCAGGGTGATAGCCACGATAATACCCGCATCCCTGAACATGGATCGTATCTCGTTATTCATACCGCTTCTCCTCCTTTCCCGAATGCTTTTGGAAGAGTGACCTTCTCCATCAAAGGCACAAGCAGGTTGCCGATGATGATCGCATAGGAAACGCCCTCGGAAGAGGCGCCGAACACCCGGAAGATACCTGTCAGGATACCCAGAAAGATACCGTACAGATACTGCCCCTTCTTCGTAATGGGCCTTGTCACATAGTCCGTTGCCATAAAGAACGCGCCCAGCATCAGGCCGCCGCCTGCCAGATGCGCCGATATGTATGCGGGGTCCGGTCCGTGTCCGCCGAACAGACAGATAAATACCACAAAACTGACGATATAGCTGCCCGGGATCTTCAGATCGATGATTCCCAGAAGGATCAAAATACATGCCCCCGCAACGATCGCGATCATGGACGTTTCCCCGATGGTTCCGCCTGTCCTGCCGATCACCATGGAAAACACATCCGGCGTAATACCGGATTTCAACTGCGCAAGAGGCGTTGCCCCGGTATAAGCATCACAATCAAAATTCGTCATAATGGAAGTAAAGGAGATCAGCAGAAAACACCTTGCGCCCAGCGCCGGATTCATAAAGTTCTGCCCGATGCCGCCAAAGAGCATCTTTACTACGAGGATCGCAAAAATACCGCCCACCACGCCGATCCACCAGGGCGCCATCGGGGGCAGGTTCAGAGATAACAAAAGCCCCGTCACTATGGCTGAGAAATCCCCGATGGTCACCGTTTTTTTCATCAGTTTCTCATAAACGAATTCCGTTGCCACACAGCTTGCCACCGTCACGCAGATCAGCAAAAGCGCGTGCATTCCGAAATTATAAATACCAAACCCGGCAGCAGGAAGCAAAGCAAGTACGACCGCCAGCATAATGGAACTGGTCGTTACTTTGGATCTGACATGCGGATTCGATGATACATGTAACATATCGCTCACTTTTTATTCCCCCTCTATTACTTTTTCTTCTTCGCAAGTTCTATCTTACGCATGGACTTGATGGTCTGCGTCAGCGGCCTCTTCGCCGGACAGGTATAACTGCAGCAGCCGCATTCCACACACTCCAGACCGTTCAGCCTTAAAAATGTCTCCGCATCGTCATGGATGGATGCCACCATCAGCTTATTCGGCACAAGACGCTGGGGGCAGACCTCCACACATCTCCCACACTTGATACACGCCGTGGGCTCCATCTCCGAAACATCGTCCTTTGTCAGACAAAGCAGCGCCGATGCCGTCTTTGTCGTCGGCACATGCAGGTCAAACATGCCGAATCCCATCATCGGTCCGCCGGAAACCACCTTCGCCGGCTCCTGCACAAAGCCTCCCGCCTCCTCGATCAGTTCATCATACATGGTCCCGATCCGGACAATAAAGTTCCGCGGATCTCTGACCGCATCCCCGGTCACCGTCACAATGCGGTACATCAGCGGTTTCCCGTCCGTCACCGCATGATAGACGGCAACGATCGTGTCCACGTTATCCACGATACAGCCCGCGTCTGCCGGCAGCATCGAAGAATTGATGGCACGCCCCGTCGTGGCATAGATAATGGAACGCTCCGACCCCTGCGGGTACTTCGTTTTCAGGGGCGTCACCATAATATCCGGCTCATCCTTCGTCAGCTTTTTGAGCAGCGCGATCGCATCGGGCTTGTTCTCCTCCACAGCCAGAATCCCTTTGGCGTGGTCAAACAGCCGCAGCATGATCTTCAATCCGCCGATCAGCTTCTCCGGCTCCTCGATCATCCTCCTGTAATCCGACGTCAGATAGGGCTCGCATTCCGCGCAGTTCGCTATGATATAATCGATCTTATCCGGCTCCTTCGGAGAAAGTTTGATAAACGTCGGAAATCCCGCGCCGCCCATGCCTACGATACCCGCTTCCCTGACGATCCCAATGATCTCTTCCTTACTCAATTCCCCGTAGGGCTTATGTACCGGATATTCCACCTCTTCATAAAGTCCGTCGTTTTCTATGACGATACTCATCACTTCATTGCCGGTAACCACCCTGTGCGGCTCGATCGCCTTGACAGTTCCCGACACGGTCGCATAGACAGGCGCCGATACAAACCCGGCGGCCTCCGCGATCTTCTGTCCCTGCAGCACATGATCGCCTTTTTTTACGATCGGCGAAGCCGGCGCGCCGATATGCTGAGACAGCGGATAAACCAGATCTCCCTTTGGCAGCACCGCTTTAATGGGCTTGTCCTTGGACAACTCTTTTCCCTCAAACGGATGAATCCCGCCTACAAATGTTGATTTAGCCATTTGACACCCTCTTTTCTATCATTTATCTGTTTTTACTGTTTTTATATACACCGGTACACTTCTTTTAACCTGATACAGGCATCCCTGCCCGCGCGGATATCTTTCCGTAATGTTATTGCTGACGCTTCTGTGCACAAAATACCCGCCTCTACCATTTTACTATCTTTATGCACAATTTGAAAGAGTAAAATTACTTTTTTATTTATTATTTGGAACAGTTCAGCTTTCGGTATTTCTGCCGCCGTTGTATTTTCAGCGCGTTGCTTTATCGTTGCATTCCTCTCTCCTTTTATGTTATACTAGTCCCAAATAAAAAAAGAAAGGACACCCCTATGCGTATCATCCGACAGAAACTGAATCTGCCTGCCATTCCCTATCCGGTAGAGCAGATCGCCCCGCTTAAAAATATCCTGTTTTTTGATATAGAAACGACAGGTTTTACCGCAAAGCGCTCTTCGATCTATCTGATAGGGTGTGCCTTTTTTGACGGCATTTCCTTCCGTCTGACCCAGTGGTTTGCGGAAAAATACAGCGAAGAGCAGAAGATCATCGAAGCCTTTTTCAATATGTCAAAAAACTATACCCATATCGTCCACTTTAACGGCAATAATTTTGACATCCCCTTTATGCAGCAGAAATGTGAGGCATACGGGTTTTCCTATACCTTTGACCATTTAGCTGGTATCGATCTGTACAAACGGATCGTACCCTATAAATATTTCCTGAAAATGTCAAACTGCAAGCAGAAATCCGTGGAGCTGTTTCTCGGCTTTCAGCGAAACGATACCTACGACGGCGGCAACCTGATCAATGTTTATCACGGCTATGTGACCGCCCCGTCGGATGCCGCGTTTAATCTGCTGCTTCTGCATAACGCCGACGACATCCGGGGACTGATCCGTATCCTCCCGGTGCTTGCCTATTACGATATGTTCAACAAACCCTTAAAGGCAAAAAAAGTACAGGCAAACACCTATACGGATTATTTCGGTATGGAGCGCCAGGAACTTCTCCTGAAGGTTTCGCTGCCCGCCGCCCTCCCTGCGCCTGTCCGGTTTCATGCAAATTCCTGTTATTTTAACGGCGAGGGAAAGTATGCAACCTTCCGCATTCCGATCTATCAGGAAGAAATGAAGTATTTTTATGCTTCTTATAAAGACTACTACTATCTCGCAGACGAGGATATGGCGGTCCATAAATCCGTATCCTCCTATGTCGATAAAGAATACCGCACACAGGCTACCGCGGAAACCTGCTATACCAGAAAATATTCCTCCTATCTCCCTGAGTGGGACCTTCTGGTGCAGCCCTTCTTCAAGCGGGATTACAGGAGTAAGGAAATATTCTTCGAGCTGACCGATGATATCAAGACCAGCAGAGAGACCTTTTCCCGCTATGCGGAACATATTCTGCAGATGATGGTGGACACGTACTGATGACCGGCAGGGCGTACTGTTTCCCTGTTTTTCGATCTTCCATACAGTTTTGTGCGGCTCAACAGTTAAATTTTCAATATCCGGATAATCAAGCAGGGAAGCCTCATCTTCCCCTGCCCGCCACGCCGGGTACGGGCAGTTCATGCTGCATCCCTCCTCTTTGCACCCGCGCGCACATACAAAATGCCCGCTTGCAACTATCAGCGGGCATTTCCATTCTTATACATTACATTCGCACCTGATCCTGAATCTATTTCCACTCAGTCTTTCTCATGTACCTGATCCGAATATACTCAACCGGCAACCGCATGTTCCGCAAGCGGCATCTGCCGATCGAATCCACAGCGGATCATCAAAAAATCTCATCTACCTTGATCCCCTTAATATCCTCCGCCATCAGATTCATCTTCCGCATCATCTCTTCGATCTCACGCTGATAATCTTCCTTATGGCCCTCAAGCTGAACCACGGCTTCCGTCATCTCATCGCCGGAAGGCGGAGCCGCCTGTGTCGGCGCCGTCTGCTCCGAAGAAACATTCTCCGGCTTCGCCAGCGTTTCCATCTCCTCCTTCTTTTCCTTTGCGGCATCGATCTTTTCCTGCCGGTCTTCCTTTTCCTCGGCTCTTTCCTCCGCTTTCTCCTGCAGTTCCTCGGATTTCTCATCCATATGGTTTTTCGCCTCGTCTACCAGCATGCCGATGATCTCTTCGCTTGCCGCAGCCAGTATTTCGTTTTCTTCCTTCTGTGCCTTACGGATATAATCCTTCTTTAAGCGTTCCAGCCTTGTGGCGCGGACCGCCGCATTATCCGCAATGATACCGGCGTCCGCTTTCTGCACGGTGTCCGTATGGGGCGCTTTTTTCTTTTCCATTTCCAGCGCTCTTTTCTGGTAGTCCGTATACCCCTGCTTGTCAAGCTCTGCAAGGCGTTCTTTCTCTTCCTCTGTCAACTCCTTCGACAGATCGCCGTTCTCATAAGCCTCTCTTTTTTCCAGAAGTTCCAGATCCTTCTGTTCCCGGGAATCCTCTGCCACACCGCATTCCTTGCGCCATTCCTCTTTTTCCGCATTGATCTTCATGATCTCATCCTGCGCCTGTGACCTGTCATTTCTGAGCTGTTCGGCATGGTCTTTGACCTCCTGCACATCGGCATCCCTTTTCAGTTCACCTGCCAGTGCATCCCTTATGATCTTGTACGCCTGCTTCTTCGCCAGCGCTTTTTTCTGTTCTATGGGATCTGTC
>Ga0224748_10519_pt1 | contig 12034 bp, 8 predicted proteins | sample LIM_F_Water_Neg_FD_182074 | JGI IMG/M metagenome (GOLD analysis project Ga0224748, IMG submission 182074) | Enriched cells from gastrointestinal tract of the lab mouse from Pacific Northwest National Laboratory (PNNL), Richland, Washington... | ecosystem: Host-associated > Mammals > Digestive...
CCTCCCCCCAGGCTGTCCACCACTTTTCCGTTCAGGTAAGCTCCCGCCATCTCATACCCGTTTGCCTTGGTAAACGGACTGATAGCCTCATAGGCGGAAAAAGTATCCCCTGGATACAGCAGCGTCCCGTTAATCAGCCGGGCCCCGTTGCTCACGTTCTGGGAACGGTTTCTATTGGAAGTGGCATAGCTGGTGGAAAAGGTACCCAGCACATCCCGGACCTTACTCAGCTCCTCCTCTGTCCCCCGGGGATGCTCCACCTCCGCCGGAAGAGTCACCGTGCCGTTCTCCTTCTGCCATTCATTCTGCATAAAATCCAGGACCGCCTGCTTGGAGCCCTCCACATTAAGCTTCACGCCGGTAGCTCCTGGAATCACCCGAAAGGAGCCATTCTCCCGAACCAGCCCGGCATCCTTGGCATCTACGTCAAACTGTACGCATTCCTCTTCAATCACCTGAGACACCTGCCGCTCATCCACGGTCCAAGCAAGCTCCAGCACCTTATTGCTGTGCTCCAGCTCCTTTCTCTCCTTGAACCGGCGGATAATATCGCCGCTTTTGCCGATTCCCAGGGCCTCCTCCACAATCTCCGGATTGGAACATGTAAGCCCCAGATCCGAAAGCTGCACCTGTACCTCATGCTCCTCCACCTGCAAGGTCAGCGTCTCCTGACTCAGTTCCCTGGCATAATTTTGAATCTCCTGCTCCGCCTCTTCCCTGGTCATGCCGGAAACGTCGATCTCGTCCAAATAAACTCCCGCGTGGATCAAAACATCCTCTTTTGCATCTGTCTGCATCCCTGCGCTCCAGAAGAAAATGCCGCATAGCAGCATACTCCAAAGAAATTTCTTCATATCTCTCACTCCTTCTCCGTATTGTCTCCGGCATTACAGCGCATATGACAATATGGGGATTACCATGGCTAAAATGATGACTACAATAATGACCGTTGATATAATCTTTCTCGTCTTTTTATCGTAAAAATTCATCTTCTCCTCCATTTCTGCCGGCATTTGGCGCTCAGCGCAGGATTCGTCCATGCTCCAGAATAATCCGGTCAATGATACGGGACGCCTCATTTTTCGTCAGACTGTCTACCTTTACCGGCAACTCTATTTTATGATATTTTAGCAGATCATTCAAGTACCCTTTTTGCGCCGGGGTAATGGGGCTTTGTTTTTTTACCTGATATACAAGTGGGCCGGGGAGAAATATCCCCTGGGGGCAGTCCGGAAACTCCTGTCGCAGCCGCTCATAGAGACATCTGGCAGACCGGGCGTCGTCCTCGGCCCGGTGCTTCCGCTCCTGGGCGATCCCATAGTGGGTACAGAGATATTCCAGACTTCGATGCTCCAGATCCGGCAAAAGTCTGCGGGCAATCTTCAGGGTATCCACGCCCTCCTTCTCAAAGGTCAGGTTCTGGTTCACGGCAGAGCGCTTTACAAAACTGTAATCAAAGAGAATGTTGTGTCCCAGAAGGGGCAGATCCTGACAGAATTCCACCAGCCGCTCTACTGCCTCCTTGTATTCCATTCCGCCTGCAGCCATCTCGTTTGTGATGCCGGTCAACTCCTGAATCCGGGGCGTCACCTGACGGCCGGGATCCACCAGAGTGGAGAAAACCTCCGTCTCCCTGCCCTCCACAATCTTCACCGCCCCGATCTCCAGAATCCGGTCGTCCGTGGGATTCAGTCCCGTGGTTTCCAGGTCCAGGGCTATATAGGTATGTATCATAGGTATCTCTTACTCTCTTTCCTCTTTTCCGCCCTCTGTACGTACAGACGCTATAGGCGGTTCTTTTGTTGCACTTTCAGGGACTCCCCTCTATTTTCTCCGGGAGGCGCCCATTTGTCAACCCCAAGTATATGGGAAACTACCTTTTGGAAATTCCCTTTTTACAATTCCGCCGCAAAAACTGCCGCGTCCTTTGTCAGCGGGCTACGCCTTTGGTAATCAAAAACAACAAATGCAGGCTCCTGCCTGTTCCCCCCTTCATCAAACGCCCGCACCTCCACATGCTTTTCCTTTCCATACTGCTTTTGCAGCAGCCGAATCTGTTCCTTCCAGGGAGACAGATCCCGGGAAAAGCCGGGCCTGGTCTTAGCCGCCTCCCGCAGATAATAGTCCATGGTCAAAAGCTCCTGGAAATGTTCCTCCTCCAAATGACGTTCCCGGATGAAATCCAGCAAAATCTCATACCGTCTTACCCTGGTATGCTGAATTCGATCCCAGCCGTGATCCTGGTAATAAGCAGCCAGCTCCTCAAAAAAGACAAAGGCGGATTCCCAGAAAGTCATTAGCCTGTCCAGGGTCAGGGAAAATTGTCCACTGTTGTAGTAGAGTTCCACCATCTGCTCCACCTTCTTCAGGCGAAGCAATTCCCCATAGTGCAGCCAGCGGGTGGAAAGCACCTCATAGGGCGGCTTGTCCCGGTACAAAATCCCATATTTTTCCGCATCCTCCTGCATCCTGGTTCCTTTCAGCACCTTTAGAAATCCCAGCTGCAGCTGCTCCGGCCTCAGGGCAAATACCCGATCAAAGGAACGGGCAAACCGTTCCAGCCCCTCACAGGGCAAACCGGCAATGAGATCCAGATGCTGATGGATATTGCCAAAGCTCTTCACCTGCCTGACTCGTTTTTCCACCAGGGCCAAATCCATGCGGCGGTAAATCTGCTCCAGGGTCTCCTTGCAGGTGGACTGGATACCGATTTCCAACTGCACCTGTCCCGGCCGAAGACGTCTGAGAATCTCCAGCTCCGCCTCTGTCAGCAGATCTGCGGCGATCTCAAAGTGAAAGTTGGTCACCCCGTTGTCATGGTCCAGGAGATACTGCCAGACGGCCAGGGCGTGGCTCTCTTTACAGTTAAAGGTCCGGTCCACAAACTTTACCTGGGCCACTCCTGCTTCCAGAAAAGCCATTAGCTCCCGCCTTACCAGTTCCAGATCCCGAAACCGCACCCGCTTATCTATGGAAGAGAGACAGTAGCTGCAGGAAAAGGGGCAGCCTCTGCTTGACTCATAGTAAAGGATCTTGTGTGAAAAATCCCCCAGATTCTTGTAAGGGAAGGGAATCTCATTGAGATTTGGCAGCTTCATCTGGGGGTAAACCTGAATCCCATTCTGCCAAAAGGCCAGGCCGTCCCGGATCCCTAAGTCTCCTTGCTCCTTCTCCCGCTCCCGGGAGCTCTCCATCTCCGCTCCCAAAATCTTACCCCAAACTCCCTCTTCCCCTCTCCTCCTTCGCTCCCTTTTATCCTCCAAATTCTTCCTGTAATATCGCAGCAGCCGGGGAAAACTCTCCTCTCCCTCCCCCAGCAGCACCCCGGTAATGGCCGGATTTTCCTCCAGCACCCGGGCAGGTTCATAGGAAACCTCCGGGCCGCCCACCCATATAGGCACTCCCGGCAGGATTTTAGCGCATTCCGCCGCCAGCTCCCGCACATATTCCCAGTTCCAGACGTAACAGGAAAAAAACAGCACCTCCGGCTCTCTCTGGTACAGCTCCTGCAGAATCTCCTCTACATACTGATTGATGGTAAATTCCACCAGATCCACCAGAATCCCTTCCCTGGCTGCCGCCGCCTGCAGACTGTACACAGCCAGATTGGAGTGAATATACTTGGCGTTCACCGCAACCAGGAGAAACCCTTCCTTCATGACTCCTCCCTCCAGGCCATGCGATTGATCTGAGTGGCCAGATATCCCGCCCCAAAGCCATTGTCAATATTGACCACGGCAATTCCCTCCGCACAGGAATTCAGCATGGTCAAAAGAGCAGAAATCCCGCCGAAATTGGCCCCATAGCCCACAGAGGTGGGCACCGCGATCACCGGCTTGTCCACAAGCCCGGCCAGGACTCCCGGCAGAGCTCCCTCCATGCCTGCCACAGCCACCACGCAGTTTGCCTTACGGATCTGCTCCATTTTGGAAAAGAGCCGGTGGATTCCCGCCACACCCACATCGTAGATGCGCTCCACTCGGCTTCCGAAATACTCAGCCACCCGGGCCGCCTCCTCGGCCACCGGGATATCCGAAGTGCCTGCCGTACAGACTGCAATGTTCCCTCTAAGCTCCGGCCTGGCATAGCACAGGCAGAGAACCCGGGACATGGGATCATACAAAAGCTCCGGCCCCAAAATCTCCTTTGCCACCGCCTCATACTGCTTCCTGGTGGCCCGGGTACCCAGCACATTTTCCCGGCGGGCCGCAAAGCTGCCGTAAATCCTTTGCAGCTGCTCCTCGCTCTTTCCCGCGCAGTAGATTACCTCTCCAAAGCCGGAGCGCAGTCCCCGGTGGTGGTCAATCTTGGCGCAGCCAAGATCCTCATAGGGCAGATTTTTCAGCTGCTCCTCTGCCTCCTCCACAGTGATCTGGCCTGTCCGTACCTGATTAAGCAATGCATGCACATCCATAGATTCGTCTCCTTCTTTATTTAAAAAATCTGACTTTCTCTGCTCCTCCAATGCTTATATGCTGACAAAAAAACGAGCGACCCGGCATTTTCAGCCTCCGTCACTCGTCTCACCATTTCTAACGCAGATTTTTAAAGCAATGCCTTTTTCACTCTGACTATTTTATCATTGGTTCCAGATTTTATCAAGTTCTTCTAATTTTTGGTGTTCTGATTTTTGAATTCTAATTTTGGGATTCTTAAACAAACTTTCGCCAATAGAAAAAGCCTCAAAAATGAGGCTTCCCGACAAATAAAAAGAGCGGGTGATGGGAATCGAACCCACATATCCAGCTTGGAAGGCTGGTGTTCTACCACTGAACTACACCCGCGTAAATACCTGCTATGAAATAATTTCAATGCCCAGAGCCGGAATCGAACCAGCGACACGAGGATTTTCAGTCCTCTGCTCTACCAACTGAGCTATCTGGGCTTTTATTCCCAACAACATGCTAAATTTTACAATAGTTTTCGTCCCTTGTCAAGATAAATTTCTTCATGCATGTGACAATTTTTTCACCGAAACGACTTTCTTTTTATGACAAATCTCCTATTTTCTTTGGACAAGAGACACACTCTATGATAGAATATCCACGAAAGCATCTGTGTGCCCGGGCGTGTTTCCGGCATTGTGCTTTTCCATTTTATGGGTAGTGATCAAATAGCGGCGTCCCCCGGGCCGTCCGCACCAACAGAAAGGAGTTTTACCTATGATTTTTGATTCCGTACTTCACGCAAAGGATTATGAGGGAATCAACCCTGACATTTTCCGGGCCCTGGAGGCTGCCAGGACCTACACCCCCGAAAACTATCCCGGAGGACGGGTGGAACTGGAGGGAGACCGGATTTTTCTCAATCTGGCCAGCTATGAAACCCATGCGCCTGAGGACGCCCTTATGGAGGCCCACAGGCAGTATATCGACGTCATGTACATGGTGGAGGGCTCGGAGACCATCTATGTGAAGCAGACGGACAAGCTTTCCTGTATCACCCAGGAATATGAGGCCGAAGGAGACGCTCTCCTTGGCAAAAAGGACCCGGACGCCACGGCTGTGCGCCTGGAGCCTGGAAACTTTATTATCCTGTTCCCTCAGGATGCCCACGCCCCCGCCTGCCACGCAGACGGCCCTGTCTCTGTTAAAAAGGTGATTGGAAAAGTCCGTATTGGTTGATTCTCCAGGGACGAAAGAAAGGATTTATGGATGAAACAATTATTTTCTACTTATGTATATGAAAATCCCCTGCCTCAGCTTCGAGCGCGGAACTCGGCGTTTCTCCACCTGTGCCAGCTGCCGGACGGGCGGATCCTGGCCGCTCACCAGATGGGGCAGGCCTTTGAGAGCGTGGACGGCACCACCTGGCTGTCGGAAAGCACAGATCAGGGACGCACCTGGTCAAAGCCCTGGCAGGCCTTTGATAAATCCCGGGAAGCCGTTCCCCTGACAGACTCTGCCAAGCTGACTCTGCTGCCGGACGGACGCCTTCTGGCCTTCGGCTATGCGTTTTTCCGCCCGGACCCGGACCTTCCCATTGGGAATCCGGCTACCGGCGGCCTTTTGGAGGATCAGGTTTATTTTTCCGTCTCCAGGGATCTGGGACGTACCTGGTCCATGCATGAGCCGGTTCCCACTGCCTGGAACGGCCACACAGAGGCCTCGGCTCCCCTGACAATCCTTCAGGACGGAAGCTGGGCCACTCCTGTCACAGGTTTCACAGACTGGGCAGGACATGCTGTCTCCCGCAACTGCGGGCGTCTGCTGCGAAGCTTTGACCAGGGGAAAACCTGGAATGACCACACGGTCTGCATGGCTTTTCCGGGAGATACTGTCACCTGCTATGAGCAACGCATGTGTCAGCTGCAGGATGGAACCCTGGTGGTCATAGGCTGGAATGAAAACACAGTCACCGGGGAACGTTTGCACAATCACATTACCATATCCACAGACAACGGGCAAACCTTCTCAGATCCCATTGACACGGGCATCCAGGGGCAGGCCTCCTCTGTGCTGGCCCTGGAGGGTTCTAGGGTTCTCACCCTTCACGCCATCCGGCGGGATACAGACGCTCCGGGCATCTACGCCTGCGTGGCAGATGTAAAGGACGGACGCTGGGAAACCATAAGCCTGGAACGTGTCTGGGCTCCTCCTGTACCTCCCATAAAAGATAAAAAGATGGCGGAGATTTTCTCCTTCCTGAAATTCGGACAGCCAGGGCTCATCCGCCTGCAGGACGGAACCTTTCTCATGTCCCATTGGGTCTGTGAGGAGGGCTGCTATAAAACCTGCGCCACCGGATTTTCCGCAGACCTGTAAAAGAAAGGGGCGGTGAAAAATGGAAGGACTAAAACGCCATTTTTCGCCACCCCTTTTATTTCAATGCTGATCTCTTCGGATCTCCAGAAGCTTCTCCCGCAATTCGCCCTCCATACGGCGCATCTCCGCCTCTGCCTCCTGGCGTTTCATGCGTCCCTCCTGCTGGATCTTCATGACCTCATCCAGGGTGGAAATCAAGGTGGCGTTGGTATTGCGCAGGGTCTCGATATCCACAATGCCCCGCTCCGTCTCCTTAGCCGTCTCAATGGTGGCAAGCTTAAGAGTCTCCGCATTTTTCTTCAGCAGCTCATTGGTCATATCCGTGACTTCCCGCTGCGCCTGGGCCGCCTGCACGGAGTGCTCTACTCCCAGGGCCAAAACCATCTGGCTCTTCCACAGAGGGATGGTATTGACAATGGTGGACTGGATCTTCTCTACCATCTGGGTGTCGTTTCCCTGAACCAGACGAATCTGTGGCGCCGTCTGCATGGCAATGGTCCGGGTCAGATCCAGGTCGTGCAGTTTCTTTTCAAACCGCTGGCACATAGCATCCAGATCCCTGGCTGCCTGGGCGTCCTCCGGGAGTCCTGTCCGCTCTGCCTTTGCCAAGGCCTGGGGCAGATCCTCCTGTCTGGTTTTGGACAGCTTTTTCTTTCCTGCCAGAATATACATGGACAGCTCTTTAAAATAGTTGAGATTCAGCTCATACATCTGGTCCAGAAGAGCCGCATCCTTTAAAAGCTGAACCTGATGCCCCTCCAGCACCTTCACGATCTTGTTGATGTTTACCTCGGCTTTCTCATACTTGGCCTTCATAGCCGTCAGCTTGTTGGAGCTTTTCTTGAAAATGCCCAGAAATCCTTTTTCCTCCTCTGCGTCAAAACTCTTCAGCTCTGTCACCACGTCGGACAAGGCCTCCCCCACCTGGCCCAGATCCTTGGTCCGCACATTTCCCAGCACATCCTCGGAAAAATCCGCCATTTTCTTCTGGGTTCCCGCACCGTACTGCATGACCGCATTGGAATTAGTCAAATCAATCTGTCCGGCGAAGTCATCCACCATCCTTCGCTCATCCTCGCTAAGCATACTGTCGTCCCAGTCCTGCTCCACAGGCTTCTCCGCCTGCACTGCAACTGGCGCCGGCGACTGGTCCCCAAACGGATCCAGGGTCAGCACCGGAGCCATTTTTTCCTTTTCCAGTTCCATCATTGCGAATCCCTCCTAAAATCATTATTGGTCAGTCCCTCCTGGGCCAACATGGTCTGAAGAACTGAGATATCGGACGACACATCCCAGGCTTTATCCCGGAACAGGCTGTCCAGTAATTTTTCAAAGGCCACATTCAGGGTGTCCAGCACATCCTCAATCTCCTTCTTCGAGCGTCCGATGTGCTCTCCTTGCACTGGCTGGGCATCCAGCTGAGCGTAAGCGTCTAAAAGCTTCACCGTGGTGGGCAGGTAGTACTCCATAAGCTTGCGGATATCGGAGACATTCTCTGGATTTTCCTTTACCTGCACAAAAATCTGCTGCACCAGCTCCTCGATCCGGGAAATCTTGGCGGAAATCTCCTCCCCCGGAATATCGTCGTTACATTTGCGGATCCTTTTGATATAGGCTTCCCCGGCCTCCAGCGCCTCCTGTACCTGTTCGGGGATATCCCCTCTCTCTTGGGCCCTTTTCTGCTCCTCCCTCAGACGCTGCTCCCGCTGCGTCTCCGCCTGCAGATACTGGCTGTAAGTCTCATTGGTCACAATGAGGCAGGTCTCCTGCCTATCCAGATGCCCCTGGAGAAACCACTGCTTTTTCAGCATATGCTGCACATCCCGTCGAATATATTTCATATCCCGGCCCATACGATCTCCCAGCTCCTTCAGATCACAGAAGGATCTGCCGCCCAGCACTTCCACATACTGCTGAAACCTGCGGATCTCTGCGCGCATGGAGCCGCCCTTGACCAGCATAAATACCGCTGCCGCCAGGGGAATTCCAAGGATAGCCACGCCCAAAATCGTGCGCATGGCAGACCACAGATTTACCAGAGCCATAAGCAGCATGGCAATCAGGGACAGCAATATAGCGCCCAAAAAGATGCTGCCAAAAACGGTCAGGAGAATCCCCCCCACCCTCCTTCCGGAAACATCTGCAAAAAGCGCGGGCCACTGCTTTTCCTTCCCGCCCAGCCGGTCTGAGCTTTTTCGCGGCTGGCCGGGATTATGGCGGTGGCTGCTCCGGCGGGCCTGAGCCTGTCCCTGGCTCCAGCCATGACCTGCGCTGCTCTCTGCAAAGCCTGTATAGCCGGAACTACCGTGGGTATCAAATCCGTTTCTGTAGGTCTGCTTTGTCTCTCCCATCTGCTGGCGCAGATTCCGGGCTGCCTCATCCATCGCCCGGCCTGCGGCCTGTCCGGCCTTTTGCACGCTCTCGCCTACGCCGTCCATGGCCTGCTCAATGGTTCTGGAAATATTACTGTTCAGTTTATCAAAATCCCTGGTCTCTATGGCATCCTGCACCAGATCGCGGATACTGTTACCCAGGTCGTTCCAGTCAAATTCTGACATATGTTTTCCGCCTCCCACAACAGACCCTTACTCGGTTCACTGGACTTTGATTTCATGCATTTTATTATATATGAACTGCTGTGAAAAAGCAATAAAAACGGCAGGCAATCCTTCCGGATCGCCTGCTGCCGGGAATATCCCTATTTATTTTTCTATTTCGGAAGCTTACTCCACTCCAATCCCCTCTGTCTTGTAGACAAACTTCACGCTTCCCTCCATGTCGTCAGAAATCCCTGCAAAAGAACGGTATTTTCTGGACACATCCTGGATGGCCCGCAGCCGGTCCGCCAGACCCTGCACATCGTCGTCAAAGGTTTCCACCAGCTTCTGAATTCCCTCCTCATTGAACTTGTTTACCCCGTCCGCCAGCTCCTGGCCGCCTTCCCACAGCTGCTGGATTCCGTGGATAAGCTTATCACCGCCATCCCTAAGTTCGTGGGTGCCGTCCTTAAGCTTACCCGTGCCCTCCGCCAGCTCTTTTGTGCCGTCGTAAAGCTTCTGGCTGCCCTCTGTCAGCTGGCCGGAACCGCTGCTGGCGCTGGCAACGCCTGCCGTGTAGGCCAAAAGTCCCTGATAAAACTGGTTATAGCTGTCCAGGGAATTCTTCAGCTGTGTCAGACTTCCTGCTCCGTTTATGGCTGCCTGCACGGCCGCGTCAATCTGCTGCTGAACCTCCGGGCTTTGCATGTTCTGCTGGATCAGTTCCTCCATTTTGGCCTGTACGGCCGCCTGGTACTGAGCCTGCACCTCAGGCGTCTGGAATTGCGCCTCTACCATGGCGTTGATTTTTGCCTCCAGATCCGGGGAGGCTGCCAGAGCCGTCCAGGATCTTTCCTTTACCACTGCATTTTGGCCGCTGCTGATTTCACGGAAGACACGGATGCTTCCTCCCAGAGCCGCTACCTCATCTTCGGCCGTCATCTCATCCCGGACTGCTTCCCCATCTTCGGTGGTCATCTCATCCCGGACTGCTTCCCCATCTTCGGTGGTCATCTCATCCCGGACCGCCGCCCCATCTTCGGCTGCAGGAGCGTTTTGGGTCTCCGAAACCGGGCTTTCTGCCCCCTTGCTTCCGGCCGCCTCTTCCTCCACGCCATTTCCGGCTTCCGGCTGGTTCTCTGTCTCATCACTACCGGCTGGTTCTCCACCCGGATTGCTTTCCTTCCCATTTGTGTCGGCTTCCGGCTCACTTTCTGCCGTACCAGTCCCGGCTTCCCCTGCGCCTGAACTGCTCCCGCTCCCATCTGTGCCTGTCGTTCCTTCCTGCGCCCCATCCTGGAGATCTGCTTTTGTCTCTTCTGCAGGGCTATCCTGGATCTCTTTCTCCTGACCTGCAATAACGGTTCCTCCTGCTGCCAGCTGGGCCTCGATCTTCTGGCGGATTGCCGCCTTCATGGCCTGGACGACTCCTGCTTCCACTGCGGGCCTGTTCTGCTCCACAGCCTCCGTCACCTTTGCCAAGGCCGCCTGCTCTGCCAGAGCCTTCACCTGTTCCGGCGTCATTTTGGCCCCCATCTCATCCAGCACGGTTCCGTAATTTTCTATGGTAAGCTTGGTGGTCAAAGGCACGCCTGCGGCCTTCAGCTGCGTCTCCGCCGTTGCCAGCAGAGTCTCAAACACCTGCTTTGCCCCGCCGTTCAAGGTCTCATTGTTGCTCTCCAACGTCTTCAGGCCCTGATCCAGGGCTGCCGCCCCATCCCGCAGCTCCTGAGCGCCGTTTCGAAGTTCCACGGCTCCGCTGTTCAGGTCATGGGCCCCATCCCCCAGCTCTGCAATGCCGTCTGTCAAATCTCCGGACTTCTGGCGAAGCTCCGTAATGCCGTCGTAAAGCTCCCCGGCTCCGTCCATAAGCTCATGCATGCCCTCATCCAGGTCGTCCAGACTGTCAGACAGCTCATCCAGACTGTCCACGTTTTCCAGATCCATATCATTGAAGATTTCATTCGTCACCACAGTCATGGTGGTTTCCAGGGAAAAGTCTGTCACATCACCGGAAATCTCCACGTAATCCGGAATATCCAGGTCTTCTTTTTTCATATCCAGATTCTCCTGCATGCCCGGCATGGCGCAGCCTATGACCATAAGATGTTCCCCGTCATTGATGATCTTTCCGCTGGAAACCTCCACATTGGAAAATTTCTCATTATCCAGCATCATGCTGGTGACCACTGCAAAGGGCACATAGAGCTCCCTCTGCTCATCTCCCACCATTACGGTCTGCTTCTGCCTGTTTGTATAGGAAAAATGCATGACTACATGGCCGCTCTTTCCCGCCAGCTCCTCCGGGGAAATGCTTTTTCCGTCCAGGGTATAGGACACCTTCATGTCCACCGGCAGATCCTTTTCGATGCTGCCCTGATAGTAAATGTCGTTTCCTCCTGCATCCCAGACTCCTGTTCCGTTTCCTTTCGCCTCAAAAGTCTCCATTCCCTTTACATTGCTGATATCCGAAAGTTCTGTCAGGTCCTGGATCTGACTGCTTCCCATGGAATTTTTAATCCAGTCGCTGACAATGATTTTCTGAACGCCGCCGTCCGCTCCGGAAATCACGTACACGGTTTCATCCTTGGACAGATTCCGAAGATCCGCATCACTGAGCCCCAGGCGGTTTCTCTGGGCGGACGTTACATAAGGTCCCGCCTTTCCCTCTCCAATCTCCGCTTGCATAGATTCGGAAGCGTTTCCGGAGGAACTTCCCCCCATCCTTCCTGC
>Ga0224748_10488_pt1 | contig 12024 bp, 9 predicted proteins | sample LIM_F_Water_Neg_FD_182074 | JGI IMG/M metagenome (GOLD analysis project Ga0224748, IMG submission 182074) | Enriched cells from gastrointestinal tract of the lab mouse from Pacific Northwest National Laboratory (PNNL), Richland, Washington... | ecosystem: Host-associated > Mammals > Digestive...
CAATAAGGGTTGCTACATAGTAAGCTGGATATTCTTACTAGCGCTCGTTGCGCTTATCGTCTATGTGGTAATGAAACTGGTGTAACACGTGCGCATCCGAGGAAACGTTACCGGTCAACCGTAGGTGCGCATGCGCCCTTCATGCGCACGTGTTGCATCCCGAAGGGAACATCTCCGGTTGATCGTAGAGGGCGATGATGCCGAGGGTTCGCAATCTGATTCTGCAGAACGAGAAATCTGTGATATAGAAAATCACAGATTTTGAAGTTTGAAGCCAAGGATAAGAACCCTCGGCATCATGAAGGCCTTATTATTGCGAGAAATGATTGCTGAGGTGCTTACAAAACGAGTTATTGCTTGTTGTGTGTGTCCGCTTGCATCTACTCCGCTGATTCTGCAGAACAAGAAATCTGTGATATAAGCCATCACAGATTTTGAAGTTTGAAGCCAAAGCGGAGAGATGTAAGCGGACGTAAAGCAGCGAAGTATCTCGGCAATCATTTTTATCTGTGAACTGGCAATGAGGTCAAGCCCGTAGCATCCCTTTTCGATTTGCTCTGAACACTAACTATTAATTGCTTCCGTAAGGAAGCATATATATAAATGCATGAAGGAGTTGACCGCTGACGCGAAGCGTCGAGGGTAAACATCAAATACGAAAAGGGATGTAAGGGCTGTGATTTGCCAGACCTGCGATACAAAACGTGCGCATGAAGGACACATGCGCACCTACGAAGTTCGCGTTTCCTGTTAAATACAGACCATGAAGCATCATACGATCTGCCTGCAGGGTTGATACCCGATTCGAGAGGACAAGAAAGATCGTGGTATAACACACCACGATCTTTGCAGTCCGAAAGCCTAGGGTGAAACCTTGCAGGCAGATCGGCCTATCGTGCGCATGAAGGACGCATGCGCACCTACAGTCGGCCGGTAACGTTTCCTTTGCGCACTACGAACTGCGAACCGTATCAATCGCTTCCTGCACCTCAGGCGCAATCCCCTCACGCGCTCCATCGGCAGCGCTTCCGGGCACGGGATCCCCGGCGGCAACCTGCGCAGCCACCTCGGCCTCAAATTCCCTATCCGATGCCGAAAGACGCGACGGCGGATCGATCTGAAACTCGTCTGCCGGCGTAAACAGACTTACCACCGGAACGATGATCAGCGACACGATCATGCATAGCGCGCCACAGTTGATCGGGCTTGCAATGAGCGGCGTACCCATAAATCCCATTATCATATTCACCGCGGTCAAACCCACACCGAAAATGAACGAGCACCAAACTGCTGCCTTCGACACCTTCTTCTTGTACAAGCCCCAAAGGAACGGACCGAGAAACGCACCGGCCAGTGCACCCCACGAATAACCCATCAGCTGCGCAATGAATACGATCGATGAGTGGTATTGCACCAGCGCGATCACCGCTGAAATAGCAATGAACACGACGAGCAGACCTCGCATACACACGAGCTGCTGTTTCTCCTTCATATTCTTGACGAAGTTATCCTTGATCAGATCGATCGTGAGCGTAGACGACGACGTAAGCACCAGCGATGAAAGCGTCGACATACTGGCCGATAGAACGAGCACGATCACAAGGCCGATCAGCACATCCGGGAGCGTAGCCAGCATTGTCGGAATGACCGAGTCGTAGATCGGCGTGCCGTTTGCAGCGTACTCGATCTGGCCCTCATACAGGCGCCCAAAGCCGCCAAGGAAGTACGAGCCGCCGGCAACCACGAACGCAAAGATGGTGGAGATGATGGCACCTTGCTTCACCGCAGGGCCGCTTTTGATAGCGTAAAATTTCTGCACCATTTGCGGAAGGCCCCATGTGCCGAGCGAGGTGAGGATCACAACGCCCAGCAGGTTGAACAGGTCGGGTCCGAAGAAGCTGACGAACGCGCCTTCCATCGCTGAGCCTTCTGCCGGCACTTGCGAAAGCTGAATGATGGCCTCAGAAAATCCGCCGTTGCTCAAAAGCACCGCCACGATGACCGCCGTGATACCGAGCAGCATCACGATGCCTTGAATGAAGTCGTTCATGACCGTGGCCATGTAACCGCCGACCACAACGTAGACACACGTGATCACTGCCATGCCGATCACGCAAACATCATACGGCAGATCAAACGCCATTCCGAATAGACGTGACAAACCGTTATAGACCGACGCGGTATATGGAATCAGAAAGATGAAGATGATAGCCGCGGCCGCGATGCGAAGAGCCTTCGAGTTGTAGCGCTTGCCGAAGAATTCCGGCATGGTCTGCGCGCCAAGGCGATGAGTTATCTCGCGCGTGCGAGGTCCGAGCACCCACCAAGCAAGCAAGCTTCCCAAGATCGCATTGCCAATTCCTGCCCAAGTGGCGGCGATTCCGTATTTGAATCCGAACTGCCCCGCGTAGCCGACGAACACAACGGCCGAGAAATAGCTAGTGCCGTACGCAAACGCGCTCATCCACGGGCCGACCTTTCGCCCGCCGAGCACAAAGCCGTCTACGGTACTGGTGGAACGCTTGCAGTAAATGCCGACACCGACGGCTACCGCAACGAATATCAGAACCAATATTATTTTTTCGATCATTTTCCTTACCCCTGTTTTCCTGAACTCCCTTTGATGACTCATCAAATGAGATACGGACTCGCTTCGAATTTATGCGCACACAGCCGAACGCCCGAATCCGGCCATAAAAAAATGGCCCCGGGTATTCGCCCGTGTGCCATTAATATCGATAGACGTATTGCTCGAAAAGGCTGCGCGTACATTTCTGAGCGAAGTGCTCGCTCATGATCGCGCAATCCGCATCAGAACTTTTCGCTGCGAAGTGAGCAGCGCGAATGGCTCCTTTTTTGGAGTCTGTCAGCTCTGCGAAAGCAAGTGCGGTATTTCCTTTGATGAGATTCATGCAGGCTACTTTATCACAATAAAGTGGATTCGTGAAAAATTTTTGATGAACGCTTTGGAGATCCTTAGGAAACCAGACCACGCTATAAGTGCGCTCGAAACATTGCGCGTAGGGCCTGCATGGCCCTGCCGCAATGTTTCGATAAGGATGTTTTTTGTTATTGGTAAAGGGCCTTATTTCATCAAGCGATCTGCCTGTAGGGTAGAAACCCGATTCGAGAGGACAAGAAAGATCGTGGTATAAAACACCACGATCTTCGAAGTCCGAAAGCCTAGGGTGAAGCCCTACAGGCAGATCGGCCTATACTGTGCGCACAAAATGTGCGCATCAAGGGCGGATGCGCACCTACGAAGTTCGCTCGTATCTTTTTGTCATCCAAGAAATGATTGCCGAGGTGCTTACAAAGCGAGTTCCGCAGGAGCGAAGCGACGAGGACTGTTTGAGCGACTAAGTATCTCGGTAAGCATTTCCATCCAAACCTGCAGATGTGCGCATCAAGATCGGATGCGCACCTACAGTCAACCAGTAGCCCTTCCAAGCAAGCAATCGTGCGGTCAACCTGTGGCATTGTCTTTCGAGTCGATTCAAGCGTGAGTTTAGGAACGTCCCAAACCACACATCTTAGTATCTGGAATCGAAGATGCGCTTCGTCTTCTTCTCACTGCGAGGCAACTCACCCATCGGCACACCCTTAGCGATCGGCGTGCATCCACATTTTGCCTTGAAGATGGTCGCGAGCTCAACCTCTGCCTTCTCGATCGCATCGCCTTCAAGCGGCGTCTCAAACAAAACGGTCAGCACATCGTGCCCGTCAACATGTTCGATCATCACCTGATATTCGCTTGAAGTGCCGTCAGTGATCGCAATAACCTCCTCAACTTGAGCGGGGAAGATATTACAGCCTTTCACCTTGAACATGTCATCTGTACGACCCACAAGGATGTCGATCCTCGGATGCTTCTCTCCGCAAGAGCACTTGCAGTCACCCGGGATAATGCGCGTAAGGTCATGTGTGCGATAACGGATCAGCGGCGCACCCTGTTTACGCAGCGTCGTGATCACAAGCTCGCCGATCTCGCCATCCAGTAACACTTCACCTGTAGCCGGATCGACGATCTCGATGTAGCAGAAGTCCTCGAAGATATGCATCCCGTTATGCTGGTCGCACGAGATGCCAATGCCTGGCCCGTAAATCTCGGTCAGCCCGTAAATGTCGTAGATCTCGATGCCTAATTCGTTTGCGATGCGGTTGCGCATCTTTTCGCCCCAGCGCTCGCTGCCGATAACGCCTTTGCGCAGCTTCAGCTTATCACGCAACCCGCGCTTCTCGATCTCTTCGGCAAGCAGCAATGCGTAGGATGATGTGGCACAAAGCACCGTGGATTGCAGATCTTCCATCATGCGAAGCTGCTTTTCAGTGTTGCCCGGCCCCATCGGAATGGCCATGGCGCCCAACCGCTCGCAGCCCGCTTGAAAGCCGATGCCTGCGGTCCAAAGGCCGTATCCGGGCGTTATATGCACACGATCGAGCACATTCACACCGGCGATCTCGAAGCAGCGCGCAAATTGAATGGCCCAATCGGTAACGTCTTGCGAGGTGTAGGGAATAATGACCGGCGTGCCTGTGGTTCCCGATGAAGAATGGATGCGCACGATCTCAGCATCCGGAACCGCCTGCAATCCGAGCGGATAGACCTTGCGAAGATCGTCCTTCTCGGAAAACGGCAACTTCTCGAAATCGGCTTGCGAAGATACATCCGCAACGTCGATCCCTTCGAATTTCTTAGCGTAGAACGCCGAGCGGTCCTTGATCGTATGAAGCTGCTCACGAATAAGTTCGAGCTGCTCAGGCTTCATTTGCATTGTTTCTTCCCCCTTCCAGAGCCGCTTCGATGGCTCTGATATTCATCTCGACGAACTGCGGTTTGACGCATGCTGATACTGCTGCCGTCAGATCATCTAGCGAAAGCGGCAAGACGTTTTGTGAAACGGCCACGGCTAGCATGATCGAATTGAGCACCTTGCGGTTACCGCCGAGCTTCGCGATGATCGCCGCATCGTTCACAGGAACTAGGCGCGATTGCAGCTGCTTGCGGGTCTTTCCGCGCGTAATGCTCTTCACCATAGCGTTGTAGAGCGAAAGCTGGATGTTCTCAAGTATCTGTTTTGCATCGTAGGGCACATCACCAATGGCTGCCGAAACGGGCTCGACCGTCGTGGTGGCGGTAACTATGGTGCCAGTCTTGGATAGGTAGGGCAGCACACGTGCCGCCTCACCCGGCTCGAACGCGATTATCAGATCGGCGCTCCCTTGAGTCACGAGCGGCGCATGCACGTCCTCGCCCAAGTTCCCGATACGAACATGCGAGATCACGCTGCCGCCGCGCTGCGCCATGCCGATCGTCTCAGCCGTGCGCGCTTTCCAGCCCTTCGTACTGGCGGCAAGCGCCAATATCTTCGCGGCAAGAACAGTGCCCTGTCCGCCGACGCCTGTTAGGAGTATGTTTATCATCCTCGGCCACCCCATCTCGACTGTTTGACGGAAGGCTTGTCTGAATTGTTTTGCGGCCTGTCCCCTTCTGAAGATATGGTTCCATCCTCATTATGCGAAGCGTATTGGGTCGGAGAATAGTGAGCGTACTGGGCATACTTTGCGCGCATCTTCTCACGCTCGGCGCGATCCATCACCGCGCTTGGACGACTCGGCTCCTGCTGTTCCTCTTGAAGATCGGGAGTATCCGCGCCACGAGAATCGCGAGGAAGCGCATCTCGGTCGGCATGCGCCTTGGAATCACCAACGGAATCGGGGACAAGCCGAGCCGTCTTTGCGGCCTCACGCTTGGCCTCACGTCTTGCAACCTCAGCCTCGCGCTTGGCAATCTGTGCTGCTCGCTTTGCAGCTTCTTCGCGCGCCACACGCCGCTGCGCCTTGGCTACCTCCGCTGCGATCCTCGCCTCTTCGCCATCATCCACCTCGATGTAAACACTGCGATTGAGCGCATCAAACACATCCATCGCATCATCATTGCTGCCCTGATCGGCTTCATCATCCAACGGCGAAGCGCTTTCGCTCGCAACGTCGGAAGAATTCATGGCACTTTGATCATCCTGTGTCAGATCGATCTCGCCTGTAAGGTGCTCCCTATCGGAAGAGCCGCCCGCAAGACCGCGATCCGACGTATCGACAGCAGACTCAACAATCAACCCGGAAGCTGATGTTGCCGATCCCTGCCCGGACGCATAGGCCAGCGCCTTCCTTCGGTAGGAAGTGTTTTTCATATAGTAGCGATACGACGGATCATGCTGCGAACCTGCATCCGACTGCGCATCGTCGCCCACAAGCCCAGCCGCGCCACCGTCATCATCGCCATCCGACTGCCCGACAGCACTCTGCGTCGCCTGCGATCCTCGAGCAAGCGCATCTTTCGCCGCACTGTATGCCGCCGCAGCGGTCGAGTACTCCTCAAACCCATCGGCCGACATCGTCTCGATCAGATTACCAACCAAGCCGTCAAAATTCTCATCGAGATCCTCGAGTTTAACCTGCTCAACTCTCGACACCGCTTCCTTGTCGGCTCTCCGCGAAACACGTCGCGCTCGGGTAGATCTACTTTGTGATGCAAATCTTTCCTGATCGGCATCGTTTTTCCGCACACGTCGCTTACGCCCGACAGGACGCGCCATTCCATTTCCGACACGAATCGCATCTTCGGGAATATCGTCTTGCGGAATGCTTACATACCCTTCTGAGCTGGGAATCTCCACATCAAGCGTGGCATCAACGAACGAATCGGCATAAAGCGCACCCGATGTTGCACGTGAAACCCGCGGCATCTCGGCGTTCGCAATCTTATCAAGCGAATCTGTGCCGTACATATCAACCAAGTTCAAGGCCCCAGAATCAAGCTCGAAGGCATTCTCGATTTCAAGTATATCCTGCGCGGATTCTTCGATCGGCTCAGTCGGTTCATCCGCCTCTTCAGCGAGAGCCTCATCACTTCCGACATGGCCGCGCTGCTTTTCCTCCGTAACAGCCGTTGCAGCCATCGACATCTCGCCCGCAGCGCTTTCGCTTGGGAACAAAGCATCATCGCTTTTATCGATCGCAACACCAGCAACACCAGCACCCGCGGAAGTCACCGCACCCGCCGCACTCGCAGCACCCGCACCCGCAGCGCCAGCACTACCACCAGCAAAGCTCACGCTACCCGGAATGCCGGATCCCGAAACGGTAGCCCGCCGCGCGCTCTCAAACAGCGCCTTCTCCTCCGGAGTGAGTATCTCGATAGCCTTGAACGGACACACCTGCAAGCACAGTCCGCATCCGTTGCACTGGCTCTCATCGATAATGGCCTGTCCGCGATCTTTGCTCTTCGCGCCTTGGGCCTGCGGATCGAACCCTATTGCCGGACACCCGATCTCGGTGATGCATTTCTTGCAACCCGTGCATGCGTTCACATGCACCTTCGCGGGCGATCCAAACGGACTCAGCCACACGCATGGGCTCTTGAAGATTATGGCCGTGGGCACCTCTTCGAGAAGCGACTCGATACATGCCGACTCGGCGGCCGCCTCATCGAGCGGGTCGACCTCCACGATCGATGTCACGCCGAGCGCACGCAGCACACCGGCAATGTCGATCGGCCGACTCTGAACGCCCATCAAAGTGACGCCCGTTCCCGGGTGTGGCTGCGACCCCGTCATCGCGGTAGTCGAATTATCCAGAATGCAGATCGTTATGTCGTGCTGGTTGTAGACCGCGTTCGCGATTCCCGTCATCCCGCTTGCAAAAAACGTTGAATCCCCGATAAACGCGATCGACTTCTTGTCGTAATTCGTCACGCTGAAACCCTGCGCCATCGTGATGCCCGCGCCCATACAAAGGCAAGTGTCGCATGCATCAAGCGGCATGGCGTTGCCAAGCGTATAACAACCGATATCGCCACAGAAGATCGCATCCTCGCGAGAAATCCGCAGCTTCTTCACGGCACGTTTCATCGCATAGAAACTGCCTCTATGCGGGCAACCTGCACAGAGAACCGGCGCTCGCATCGGCAATTCCTTGCCGTAAGACAACAGCGCCTTTGGCCCTAGGATCCGCTCGACCAACTGCATCAGCGGGATGTGCTGCACCCCGTAGCTTTGTGCCACGCGAATGTCGAGCTTGCTATAACTGTCGAAGAACGCCGCGATACGAAACGCCGTGTCTTCCGTAGAGTTCTCGCCGCGATCGTTCGCTTCGTTCGTGAGTTTGCCATGGATGTTAGGGGAAAGGAAGCTGACACCGGACACCTTCAACAGCTCTTCCTCAATGACCGAATCCAATTCCTCGAACACCAAAACGTCCGACAGGTCCTTCAAGAATCGTCGCGCGATCCTTCCCGGGAAAGGATACGGAGTGCCGATTTGCAAAAACCGATACGACGGCACAAGCGCCCCGACCGCCTCCGCTTCACGCTCGATAAGCTCGATCGCCTCCAGCGCATACTGCCTGGAAACGCCGCCACACACGATGCCCAGCTTCGGGCGCTCGCCTGCGTAATCGGAATCGTAGATATCATCGCCCGACGAGCGACTGCTGCCGAGTTCGGTGGAAAGATCGGGAAGTGGACGCGCCGGCATCCCCGAAATTTTGTCGAAACCGTTGTTGAACCTATTTAAATTCGTGTCGTATGTGAAATCGTACGCAATTGAATTCAGCCGCCTGTTGATATCGCCATGAGCCCTGTACGAACGCTTCGGGAAGATGACCCACTCGCTCGGATCGCGCTTGAATTCGCCTTCCGGAAGGGGGCGGCCGACCGTATACGGCTTCACCTCAAAGAAAGTTGAAGCGTGATCGATACGCGTGGTCGGGCGCACGATAACCGGCGTACTGTAGCGCTCGGAAAGCTCGAAGGCCTCCTTCATCATTAAAAAGCCCTGTTCAGGCGTGGCGGGATCAAGCACTGGTATCTTTGCAAATGCCGCAAACCGACGTGTATCCTGTTCGGTCTGCGACGAGATGGGGCCCGGATCATCAGCTACAAAAATCACTAAACCACCGCGAACGCCCACGTAGTTGAGAGACATCAACGCATCGCTGGCCACATTCAGGCCGACCTGCTTGCAGGTGAAGAGCGCCCTTGCTCCTGACATCGATGCTGCCGCCGCCACCTCGAGCGCCGCTTTCTCGTTGCACGACCACTCGACGTAGATATCTTCGGCCTTACCCGATTCGTAGAGCCTGGCTACCGTTTCGATGACCTCAGATGAAGGCGTGCCGGGATATCCGGCGACCACGTTCACCCCTGCCTCCAGCGCAGCGTGCGCGAAGGCCTCATTTCCCATCAGCAGCCTTTTTGCCATGCTTTAGGCCTCAGCCATTTCTTCTTTGAGATCGACAACCGCTTTGCGCGCGTGCTTGGCAAAATCGCTTGCGAGCTCGTCGCCCGCCGGAGTGGCACCTGCGCCGATGATCTGCGCAGCCAAAATGGCGGCGTTCTTCGCACCGTTGATAGCCACACATGCAACGGGCACCCCGCTCGGCATCTGAACCATCGAGAGCAGAGAATCAAGGCCGCCGAGATCAGACGTCTTCATCGGAACCGCGATCACCGGAAGCGGCGTGTATGCCGCAACGACTCCACCTAGATGAGCAGCCTTTCCGGCAGCAGCAATGATAACCTGCATCCCTCGCTCAGCAGCACTGCTAGCCCAGTCATGAACCTCGGCCGGTTTGCGATGTGCGCTCGCGATTTTCAGCTCGTAGGGAATGCCCATCGCATCGAGCTGGTCGGTACAGCCCTCCATTACTGGAAGATCCGATTTCGACCCCATGATGACACCCACCAAAGGTGGATTTTGCAGGACACTTTCGCCGCCCTTCGGGTCGGTTGTTTCACTGTTTGTAAGTTGTGAAATTTGATCAGACATGAGACACCTCTCTTGTTTGTTCAATGATATCATCATGCGCCCTGTTTGTGCCCGTCAAAGAGGGGCATCGTTCGCAACAGGGCGACCCGCTAGATGAAGCAATCGATCATTTCGCATTCGCTCTGTGGAGAGAGAAGATCGCGCAGGCCAAAAGCGGCACGCCGTCAAAGATCGGAATGACATAGCGCGCATCGTAAACTGGCGCGATCATACAGAAGGCGAGCAGCACTAAAAACGGCACGAACAGCACCGCCGCCTTCACTTGCCGCCGAGCCATGCAATATAGAAGCAGTGCCGGAAGCCAAAGCGCATACGTCACTATGAGAAGCGGCAGATTCAGTCCCGGAATGCGCGCGATCGCCCCGTATGCATCATCGAGCCCGTTGCGCAATCCGTCGAGTTCATCGGGGTTCCACAGCATATAACGCTTTTCATCGCCGTCGCCCATTTTCGTGTCGACCGTCACCATCCGAATGTTGATGAACGCGGTCGGCGCAACGTAGAACCCGGCCAGCCCCCAGAATGCCGCCGCGTAAGACTCCGGATGCTTCATCCCCTGCTGCACATAGACCTTCAGATACGCGATGATGTCTTCGGTGGTGGCATCGAGCTTAAACCGGTACTTCACCGCGTCCTCAAAATCGAATTGGTAGTCCTCGGCAAGGCGACTGTACTCGAGCACGCCGTCGATCGCCTCGCGTTCCTGCTCCGTCACCTCATCTTCGTGATAGGCCACATATCGTGCGGTCTGCTGGAAAAGCGGTCCAAGAACTTCCTGCTTGCCTCCCGGCGCGATGTTTAGCGCGGGAAAGACGACAAGCGGAAGCAGCAGTCCGGCGATCGCCACGCTCACGATGGCCGGTGCAAGGCAGACGATCGGGGACGATCCAGTTGTCGCATCTCGGGTTGTTCTCCGCAGCTTTATCGCTAGAAAGATGGCCGTCGGGATGACCACGAACAGCCCGGTCTTTTTCGTGAGGCAAAGCATAAGCGCGAACAGGCAGAAGAGCACAAGGTTGCGCTTGCGCTGCAAAAACCCGCCATGCGTACGCACCGATTCGAGCAGCGCCATGAAATACCCGATGAAGAAGATCCCGAACAGACTGTCTTTCACCATACAAAGCGACCACGTCGACACGAACGGCATGATCGCAAAAAACGCATACGCAAGAAAAACGACGACTGTCGGGCAGCCTACTCGGCGCATATACGCGCATGCGGCCGTAAATACGAACAGGTAGGCGATGCCTTGGATGCATACAAACGCGAAAACACCGGACATCCAGTTGCCTGTGATCTGGTCGCTCACCCAGCCAAACGCGCCGTAGATCATTGTGGTGAGCACTGGGTGATGATCCACAAGCCACGCATCGGTGAGCGTCTTTTTGTAGACATCCGACCACGGGATGATGGCGATCGGATGATTCTCGGGATAGACCTGGAATATCTGATAGTAAGTGTCCCAATACGTCGATCCAGGGAAATTCGCGACGAACCATGGCAACCAAAACACGCCCATGATCGCGGCGAAAATGATGATGCTCTTGCGCGACCAGCTCGGTGTGATGCGAGCGAGCAAGCTGGTTATGCGACTTGTGCTGTCCTCGAGTTTAAGGATGAGTCCGAAGAGGAGGTCGCCCACGATGAACAGGCCTACAAAAACGAACGTGAACAGAAATACGAGCGAGATGGCTGAGGCGAGATCCAGCACCGATTCGCCCGCACCTGCCACGTAGGATGCCCCGAATACTCCGCATATCGACAGTATTGCAGACAGGGTGAATACGAGGATCCAGTCACGACGGACCATTGTCTGTACAAGAGATGTAAGCATCTCTGCATTATAAGTGATAGCCACATCCGAGCCACAAGATCACGCGCCTATGAAGGTAATGCGGTAGGTCGAGCGTAGGTGCGCATGCGCTCTCCATGCGCACGTTTTTCATCACGCACCGCTTTTGTCATCCTAGAAATGATTGCCGAGGTGCTTACAAAGCGAGCTCCGCAGGAGCGAAGCGACAAGGACTGTTTGTTGTGCGCGTCCGCTTGCATCTACTCCGCTGATTCTGCAGAACGAAAAATCTGTGATATAAGCCATCACAGATTTTGAAGTTTGAAGCCAAAGCGGAGAGATGTAAGCGGACGTAAAGCAGCGAAGTATCTCGGCAATCATTTTTATCTGTGAACTGGCAATGAG
>Ga0224748_10521_pt1 | contig 12010 bp, 14 predicted proteins | sample LIM_F_Water_Neg_FD_182074 | JGI IMG/M metagenome (GOLD analysis project Ga0224748, IMG submission 182074) | Enriched cells from gastrointestinal tract of the lab mouse from Pacific Northwest National Laboratory (PNNL), Richland, Washington... | ecosystem: Host-associated > Mammals > Digestive...
CGGAACTTATGTACATTCCAATGAGAATGAATTGAAGAAAGACGAGGAAAAGAAACATGCCGATCAGAGTGCAAAATGACCTGCCGATCAAAGAGGTTTTAGAACAGGAAAATATATTTGTCATGGATGAATACCGGGCGGCCCATCAGGAGATCCGTCCCATCAGCATCGGGCTTCTGAACCTGATGCCGCTTAAGGAGGATACGGAGCTCCAGATCCTGCGCTCCCTGTCCAACACTCCCCTGCAGACGGACGTGACGTTCGTGAGGGTATCCAACCATGTGTCCAAAAATACGTCCACCAGCCATATCTACAAATTTTACGAGCCCTTTGAGGCCATCAAAAGGCAGAAGTTTGACGGGTTTATCATCACTGGGGCGCCGGTGGAGCAGATGCCCTTCGAGGAAGTGGACTACTGGGAGGAACTCAAAGAGATCATGGACTGGACCGTGACCAATGTGACCTCCACCCTGCATCTGTGCTGGGGCGCCCAGGCGGGGATCTATTACCACTACGGGATTGACAAGGTTCCCCTGCCGGAAAAGAAATTCGGAATCTTCCCCCATCATGTGAAAAACCGCAGGATTCCGCTGGTCAGAGGCTTTGACGACGTGTTCTATGCACCCCATTCCAGGCATACGGAGGTTCCTCAGGCGCTTTTGGAACAGGACGGCCGCATGATGATCTTGGCGGACTCCGAGGAGGCCGGGGTCTTTTTGTGCATGGCTAAGGAAGGCCGGCAGATCTTCGTGATGGGACATCCGGAGTATGACCGCATGACGCTGGACAGCGAATACAAACGGGATCTGGGGAAGGGGCTGGATATCCGGATGCCGGTGAATTATTATCCGGAAAATAATCCGGAGAACCGGCCGAACCTGATCTGGCGATCCCACGCCAACAATCTGTATTCCAACTGGCTGAATTACTATGTATACCAGGTGACGCCTTACGACCTCTACGGGACGCCGGATTTCAGCTGACTCTGTACCGTTTGAAACAGACTGTATACGGATGAAAGGAGAACAAAGGATGGAGGTATTAAAATTTATGACAGCAAAAGAGGTTTTGAATTTGATTGACTGGTTAAGGGCGCAGGGGTTTGACAATGACAAAATTGTAGATTGTATCGAAGCAGTAGAAGGAAAACAAAAAGAACCGGATAAACAAAATGCGCAGTAACGGCAGGATGCGGGAAAGCTTCTGCCGGGATTTTTGTGGAATTTTACATGTTGACGGGAATGCGGATCGGTGGTACACTGTTAAATACTAACCGCTTCATCTTGTGGCGGGATAGTAATGCGGACACTAAATATAGAGGTTTTAACAGGAGGCGCAGCGCATGATCAGTGTGGTGAAAAAGGATGGGACCAAGGAGGATTTTAACGTACAGAAGGTGGTTGTAGCAGTGAACAAGTCTGCCTACAGGGCTTTGGTCACATTTACGGATGAGGAACTGGATTTTATCTGCAGGTTCGTGGAAGAACGTGTGAAGAAGATGCACGTATCGGAGATACGGATCGCACAGATGCACAATGTGGTGGAGAGCGCCCTGGAGGCAGTCAATCCTGCGGTGGCGAAGAGCTACAAGGATTACCGGAATTATAAGCAGGATTTTGTGCAGATGCTGGATGAAGTCTATAAGAAGAGCCAGTCCATCATGTACATCGGGGACAAGGAAAACAGCAACACGGACAGCGCCCTGGTGTCCACCAAGCGCAGCCTTATTTTTAATGAACTGAACAAAGAATTATATAAAAAGTTTTTCCTCACAGTGGAGGAGATCCAGGCGATCCGGGACGGATACATCTATATCCATGACATGTCTGCCAGGAGGGATACGATGAACTGCTGCCTGTTTGACGTCCAGAACGTCTTAAGCGGCGGATTCGAGATGGGGAACCTCTGGTACAATGAGCCCAAGACGCTGGATACCGCGTTTGACGTGATCGGGGATATTGTCTTAAGCGCGGCGAGCCAGCAGTACGGCGGCTTTACGGTGCCCAGCGTGGACGAGATCTTAGAGCCCTATGCCGAGAAGTCCCACAGACGGCTGATTCAAAAGTACCAGGATCTGGGGCTTGCCGCGGACAAGGCTCAGGAAGTGGCGTGGAAGGATCTGGAGAAGGAGATGGAGCAGGGCTTCCAGGGATGGGAGTACAAGTTCAACTCGGTATCCTCCAGCCGGGGGGATTATCCCTTCATCACCGTGACCGCAGGCACCCGGACCAGCGAATACGGAAAGCTTGTGACCAAAACCATGCTGGAGGTTCGCAAAAAAGGGCAGGGCAAGGCAGGCCACAAGAAGCCGGTGCTGTTTCCGAAGATCGTATTCTTATATGACGAAAACCTTCATGGGCCGGGAAAGCCCTTGGAGGACGTGTTTGAGGCGGGGATCGACTGCTCCAGCAAGACCATGTATCCGGACTGGCTGAGCCTGACCGGGGAGGGCTATGTGCCGAGCATGTATCAGAAGTACGGAAAAATCATCAGCCCTATGGGATGCAGGGCCTTTTTGTCCCCCTGGTACGAGCGGGGCGGCATGGAACCGGCGGACGAGCAGGATACGCCGATCTTTGTGGGAAGGTTCAACATCGGCGCCATCAGCCTCCACCTTCCGATGATCCTGGCAAAGGCCAGGCAGGAGAGCCGGGACTTCTTCGAGGAGCTGGATTATTACCTGAACCTGATCCGCAGGCTCCACCAGAGGACCTATGACTATCTGGGAGAGATGAAAGCCTCCACCAATCCGCTGGCCTACTGCGAAGGCGGATTTTACGGCGGACATCTGGGACTGTACGACAAGATCAAGCCGCTGCTCAAGTCAGCCACCGCGTCTTTCGGGATCACGGCCCTGAACGAGCTGCAGCAGCTTTATAATAAAAAATCCATCGCCCAGGACGGGGCGTTTGCGCTGGAGACACTGCAGTTTATCAATGACAGGGTGGCCCGGTTCAAGAAGGAGGACGGGCATCTGTACGCCATCTACGGAACGCCGGCGGAGAACCTCTGCGGGGTGCAGGTCCACCAGTTCCGGAAGAAGTACGGGATCATTGAAAATGTATCCGACCGGGAATATGTCAGCAACAGTTTCCACTGCCATGTCAGCGAGGAGCTTACGCCCATTGAGAAGCAGAACCTGGAGGGGCGCTTCTGGAATCTGAGCAACGGCGGCAAGATCCAGTATGTGAAGTATCCGGTCAGCTACAACAAGGAGGCCATCCGCGCCCTGGTTCGAAGAGCCATGAAAAAGGGCTATTACGAGGGGGTAAACCTGTCCCTGGCCTACTGCGACGACTGCGGCCACGAAGAGCTGGATATGGATACGTGTCCGGTCTGCGGCAGCAAGAACCTGACCAAGATCGACCGGATGAACGGCTATCTGTCTTATTCCAGGGTAAAAGGCGATACCAGGCTGAATGAGGCAAAGATGGCAGAGATTGCGGAAAGGAAAAGTATGTAATGCAGTACCATAATATTACAAAAGACGATATGCTCAACGGGGAAGGACTTCGGGTAGTATTGTGGGTGGCAGGCTGTTCCCATGCCTGTCCGGGCTGCCATAATCCGGTCACGTGGGATCCGAAGGGGGGCCTGGAATTTGACAGTGCTGCCCGGCAGGAGCTTTTTGACCAACTGGAGCACAGTTATATCAACGGCATCACATACAGCGGGGGAGACCCGCTGTATGTAGGTAACCGGGAAGCCATCGCGGAGCTGGCCTCGGAGATCCGCGCAAGATATCCCCGGAAGACCCAGTGGCTTTATACCGGATACCAATGGGAGGAGATCCGGGGAGAACGGGTTGTTCCCTATCTGGACGCGGTCGTGGACGGCCGCTATGTGGAGGCCGAAAAGGATTCCCTGCTGCCCTGGCGGGGGAGCAAAAATCAAAGGGTGATTGATGTACAGAAGAGTTTGAAGGCAGGAGAAACGATATGCAGAGAATAGCAAAATTTCATAAAGTCAGTGAAGAACGGTTTTTGAAGGACTGGACAGATACCTTTCCGGAGTGCGCCCGGGAGGAGGCGGCCCGGATCTATGAGGAGATCCGGCTTCCGAGACGGGCCACGGCAGGCTCCGCAGGCTATGACTTTTATGCGCCCGGGGACATTGTATTAGGCCCTGGGGAGACGGTGAAGATCCCCACCGGGATTCGGGTGGAGATGGAGACGGACTGGGTGCTCAAGTGCTATCCCAGGAGCGGCCTTGGATTCAAGTACAGGCTCCAGCTCAACAATACGGTGGGCATCATTGACAGCGACTATTTTTATTCCGATAACGAGGGGCACATCTTTGCGAAGCTGACCAACGATTCCAGGGAAGAAAAGACCGTGGAGGTCGGCCGGGGGGAAGGCTTCATGCAGGGAATCTTTGTGGAATACGGGATCACGGTGGACGACGATGTCACCGACGTGCGGAACGGAGGATTCGGAAGCACCACCAGGTAAGGGGACGGACGCTTTTAAAGCCCATGTAAAAAACGGTGGAAACGGGGCAAAAGCAGGCTCTGTAATTCCGATGAAAAAAAGATGAAAAAAAATGGGAAAAAGTGTTGACAATTGGCCGTTCTTAATAGTATAATAGCAAAGCGGGTTCGGGAAAGAGGAACCCGAGGAGAATTAGGGGGTCTTAGCTCAGCTGGGAGAGCATCTGCCTTACAAGCAGAGGGTCATAGGTTCGAGCCCTATAGGCCCCAGGATTTTCTCAAAAGTTTATATGGCGGAATAGCTCAGTTGGCTAGAGCACACGGTTCATACCCGTGGTGTCGCTGGTTCAAATCCAGTTTCCGCTACTGAAAAAGAAGAGTTGATCAGAACTCTTCTTTTTTTCCTTTTCCGAAACTATTTTTCATGTTATAATAGTCAGGATTGATAAGCGGCTGATCCTTACGCGGCTGTAAACCGCAGCATCGGCAACAGAATACGGAGGATAAACGATTGCGTCGGTTGGGATTTATATGGAAGCTTCTGGTGGGGGCTTATCTGATATTTGTAGGTGTGACACTGCTGAATACGATTCTGGAGGTGCGTCCGGGGAATCAGGAGGTGATGTGCGGCATTGCGGCCGTATTTATTCTGGTTGGAGCCGGATACCTGATCGGGCTTCTGGTGGGGGTTGTGAGAAGGATCATGGAAAACCGGGAACCAACGGATTCCCTGGAGATGGATCCGCCCTATTCTGCCATGCCTGCGCGGGACCAGTCCCTGTTTCGGACTGCCCCGATGATCCTCTTAGATGAGGACGATCAGAGCAGCGATATACAGGAGGGTTCTATCCCAAAGCCGGAGCAGGATCAAAAAGCGTCCGTCAGTCCTGCAACCGTGCGGCTGCAGACAGTCGGGCCGGATACGACGGTATGGAAAAAATAACAAAATAGAAAAAATAACAAAATGGAAAAATGACAAAAAGGAGAATGGACTATGCGTGTAGGAATGGGTTATGACGTCCATCGGCTGACAGAAGGACGCGACCTGATATTGGGCGGCGTGAAGATCCCCTATGAGAAGGGGCTTTTGGGGCATTCGGACGCGGATGTGCTGATTCACGCGGTGATGGATGCGCTTCTCGGGGCGGCGGCTCTGGGAGATATCGGAAGACATTTTCCGGATACAGACCCCATGTACAAAGGGATCTCCAGTATCCGGCTTTTGGAGCATGTGGGCCGGCTTCTGGAGGAAGAGCGGTACCTGGTGGAAAACATTGATGCCACGATCATTGCGCAGCGGCCGAAAATGCTGCCCCACATTGAATCTATGAGAAAGAATATTGCAGAGACTTTGGGGATTTCCGTCGATCAGGTCAACATCAAGGCCACCACAGAGGAAGGGCTGGGCTTTACCGGCACAGGGGAAGGGATCTCCTCTCAGGCAGTATGTCTCCTGGAGAAGATCACCAACTACAGCAGCTTCGACGTGACACCGAGGGGCGCCTGCAGTACCTGTTCCGGTTGCCGCCGGATTTCCGGGGAACAGGGATAGGCGCCGGAGCGGAAAAATCAGAGTCAAATACCTCGCAGCAGTCGTAAAATATCCATGCAAGCATGGCAGCATGGCTCGTTGCTTTGCGGGAATAAAGGAAGCAGGACAGGATGGAACTTCGAAAGCTGGAACAAAAGGAACACGGGAATACGAGAAAGCTGTGGGAAACCGTGTTTTCAGAGGATACCAGAGAATTTTTGGATTATTACTATTTTTTGAAGACAAAGGACAATGAGATCTTTGTGATGGAGGAAGAGGGCAGGATCTGTTCTATGATCCATCTCAATCCCTATACGCTGCGGATTGAGGAGGATTTCAGGCTTTGTCATTATATCGTCGGGGTTGCTACCGGGGAACCTTTTCGGAAGCGGGGCTATATGGGAATGCTTCTGCGCCGGGCGATGCAGGAAATGTACGGCAGGAAGGAGCCCTTTACGTTTTTGATGCCTGCCGCGGAAAGGATCTACACCCCTTATGACTTCCGGTTTGTCTATGACCAGAGGCAGACGGAGGAGTTAAAACCGGAGGATTTCCTTCGTACCCCGGATACCAACGTCCTGTTTCAGGATGCGTCCCTTGGGGACGCCCGGGAGGCCGCGGCGTTTGCAGAGACCCATTTTGCAGGAAACTCTCAGGTCTGCGCCAGGCGGGATGAAGCCTATTACCAGACGTTGATGTTTGAGCAGCAGAGCGAACGGGGCGGACTTCGGCTGATCCGGGCGGAGGGAAGGCTTGTAGGCCTTTTTGCCTATGGCGACGAGGACGGCCTGGAGATCCGGGAGCCTCTTTATCTTCCGGAATATGAGTGGGCGTTTCAGGAAGCGGCTGCCCGTCTGGCGGAGGAGAGGGGCAGAGCGGTAAAGCTGTATGCCTGGGAAGGGGGCGCAAAAAAGCAGCCCCTGATCATGGCAAGGCTTCTCCATCTGGAGACCATGCTTTCCTGCATGAAGGTACGGCAGGGGCAGGAGATGGATTGTTCCTTTGCGGTACTGGATTCCATCCTGCCTCAGAACAGCCGGATCTGGAGGATTCGGGGCGGGGCGGACACGAACCGGAAGGTGCTGGCCCGAGAGACGGAGGACTCCGAGGGCGTGATCACCATCGGGGCTTTGGCGGGACTTCTGTTCGGATACCGGAGTGTAAAAGAGGCGGCCCTGGAAGAGGATGTGTTTATGACAGAGCATTTGAAGCGGGAACTGGAAAAACTCCAGGCGCTGAAAACGGTCTGTCTCAATGAGATAGTATAATGCCTGCGCATAGCGTCTCAGGACGCTTGCCCGGCGGCAGCCCGCAGGCATATGGGGAGGTCATAAATGGGAATCATATCTTATATCAAAGAGGAAATTCAGGTGATCCGGGAGAGGGATCCGGCCATCAAGTCCAATATGGAGGTGCTGCTGTATCCCAGCTTTAAGGTGATCTTAAGCTACCGGGCGGCACACAAGCTGTATCGGAAAAAGCATTATTTCCTGGCCCGCTGGATTTCCCAGAGGGCGGCAAGAAAGACCGGGATCGAGATCCACCCCGGAGCGCGGATCGGGAAGGGGTTGTTCATCGACCACGGAAGCGGCGTGATCATCGGTGAGACCACCATCATCGGGGACAATGTGACCCTCTACCAGGGAGTTACCTTGGGAGGTACCGGGAAGGAAAAGGGAAAGCGGCATCCCACCCTGAAGGACAACGTCATGGTCAGCGCCGGGGCCAAGATCCTGGGATCCTTTACCATCGGGGAAAATTCCAAGATCGGGGCAGGCTCCGTGGTGCTTGAGGAGGTTCCGCCCAACTGCACTGTAGTGGGGGTACCGGGGCGGATCGTCCGGATGGGCAACCAGAAGGTGCCCCGCACGGAGATGGATCACGTCCATCTGCCGGACCCGGTGCTCGGCGATATCCGGGCGCTTCAGCAGGAAAACGAGCAGCTGCGCCGGCAGATGGCGGAGCTGGAGAAGCGGATGGGCTCCTGACAGCACAAACGATAAGAACGATTGCCGGAAAAAGGAAGCAGCGGTTGTGGGGAGATCTGTCCCCGGCGCTGCCCATAGAATAACCTATCAGGAAGAGAGGAAAGACAGCCATGAAATTATATAATACCATGTCTAAGAAAAAAGAGGAGTTCATCCCTTTGGAACCGAATAAGGTCAGGATGTACGTGTGCGGGCCAACCGTCTATAATTTTATCCATATCGGAAACGCCCGGCCCATGATCGTATTCGATACGGTGCGCAGGTATTTTGAGTATAAAGGGTATGATGTGAATTTTGTGTCCAATTATACCGATGTGGATGACAAGATCATCAAGAAGGCGCTGGAAGAAGGGGTATCGGCAGATGAGATTTCCAGCCGCTACATCGAGGAGTGCAAAAAGGACATGGAGGGGATGAATGTAAGGCCGGCCACGGTGCATCCCCTTGCCACACAGGAGATCGGCGGCATGATCGAGATGATCCGGACGCTGATCGACAAGGGCTTTGCCTATGAAAAGAACGGCACCGTGTACTACCGCACCAGGAAATTTGCGGAGTATGGGAAGCTCTCCCATAAGAATCTGGACGATCTGCGTTCCGGAAACCGCTCCCTCCTTGTGACCGGGGAGGATGAGAAGGAAGATCCCCTGGATTTTGTACTCTGGAAGCCCAAAAAGGAAGGAGAGCCCGCCTGGGAATCTCCATGGAGCGAAGGGCGTCCGGGGTGGCACATCGAATGCTCGGAGATGTCCAAAAAATACCTGGGCGAACAGATCGACATCCATGCGGGCGGGGAGGACCTGATTTTCCCCCACCATGAAAATGAGATCGCCCAGAGCGAGGCGGCCAACGGAAAAGAATTTTCGAAATACTGGCTCCACAACGGCTTTCTCAACATCGACAACCGGAAGATGTCCAAATCCCTGGGCAATTTCTTTACGGTCCGGGAGATCAGCGAGAAGTACGACCTCCAGGTCCTGCGTTTCTTCATGCTCAGCGCCCATTACCGAAGCCCCTTGAATTTCAGCGGGGAGCTGATGGAAGCGGCTAAGAACGGGCTGGAGAGGATCGTGACGGCTGCGGATCACCTGCGGTTTTTGATTCAGAACGCGCAGACCACGCCTTTACAGGAATCCGAGAAGGAAAACTTTGAGAAGATTCAGGAGTATGCAGAGAGCTTTGAGAATGCCATGGACGATGATTTTAACACGGCAGACGCGGCGGCGGCGGTGTTTGAGCTGGTGAAGCACGCCAATACGACGGCAGGCGGGGAGAGCTCCAAAGAATACCTGCAGGGGCTTCTGGATATGCTCGTGAAGCTGACGGATGTGCTGGGAATCATCGTGGAGAAAAAGGAAGAGCTGCTGGATGCGGATATTGAGGCTTTGATCGCAGAACGGCAGGCGGCAAGGAAGGAAAAGAACTTTTCCAGGGCGGACGAGATCCGGGATGAGCTGCTTGAGAGAGGGATCATTTTGAAGGATACGCGAGAAGGAGTACAATGGAAAAGGGCATGACGTTTGAGTTTTATGATCATATCCGGGATGTACTGGGGCTTAAGGAGGCGGAGGCGGACAGTTTTTCGCCCCTTGTCCTGGCATACATGGGGGACTGCGTGTTTGACCTGATCATCAAGAGCATGGTGGTCAGCAGGGGAAATAAGCAGGTTCACAGGATGCATGAGGAAACCAGCAGCTATGTGCAGGCTTCGGCGCAGTCTCTGATGATGCGCACCATACAGCAGCATCTGACGGAGGAGGAGCACGCGGTTTACCGCAGGGGGCGCAATACCAAGTCTGTTTCCCCTGCGAAGAATCAGAGCATCACGGATTACCGCAGGGCCACCGGATTTGAGGCGCTGCTGGGATACCTGTTTCTGAAGAAACGATATGCCCGCCTGATGGAACTGGTCAGGATCGGGCTGGACAGCCTGGAAAATGCGGGCGATTGTGAATAGTCAATGCCAGAAAATCTGCTTTCGCAGATGGGTTACAGGGTTACGATTCACAGCAATTTACAGGAGATGGGATATGAAAAATATAGAAAAAGAGACAAAAACGGCGGATTTGGATGTACTCCAGGAGCAGCCGCTTCTGATTGAGGGAAGAAACGCCGTGCTGGAGGCATTCCGCTCGGGAAAGCCGGTGGATAAGCTGTTTGTGCTGGACGGATGCCAGGACGGCCCCATCCGTACGATCATCCGGGAGGCGAAGAAGCACGATGTGATCCTGAATTTTGTAGGGAAGGAGCGTCTCAACCAGATCTCCGGGACAGGAAAGCACCAGGGGGTCATCGCTTTTGCGGCGGCCTATGAATACGCCCAGGTGGAGGATATGCTGGCGCTTGCGAGATCACGGGGGGAAGACCCCTTTCTGATCCTCCTGGACAATATCGAGGACCCTCACAACCTGGGGGCCATCATACGGACGGCCAATGTGATGGGCGCCCATGGGGTGATTATCCCCAAGCGCCGGGCATCCGGGCTTACGGCTACGGTGGCGAAAACCTCTGCCGGGGCGCTGAATTACACTCCGGTAGCCAAGGTGACCAATCTGGCAAGGACCATTGAAGAACTAAAAGAACAAGGACTCTGGTTTGTCTGCGCGGATATGGACGGGGAGGCTCCCTATAAAATGAACCTGACCGGCCCCATCGGCCTGGTCATCGGCAATGAAGGGGAAGGCGTGGGACGGCTGGTACGGGAGCGCTGCGATTTTCTGGCAGGGATTCCCATGAAAGGGGAGATTGATTCCCTGAACGCGTCTGTGGCGGCGGGAGTGCTTTCCTATGAGATCCTGCGGCAGCGGCTGCACAAAGCCGGGGAATGACCGGGGGCATCGGCTTGGTATACCGGGGACGGAGGTGGAACCATGGGAATATATGACACGATGACGGATGAGCAGCTCATATCCCGTCTCCGAGGAGGAGAACGGGATATCATGGATTACCTGATGGTAAAATATAAATCCATGGTGCGCCGCAAGACCAGGGAGATGTTTTTAATCGGTGGGGAAAATGACGATCTGATCCAGGAGGGGATGATCGGGCTGATGAAGGCGGTGCAGAACTATGACCCGGAGCAGGGCAACAGCTTCCAGAGCTTTGCCGAGCTGTGCGTCTCCCGCCAGATGTACAGCGCCATCGAAGCCTCCCAGCGGAAAAAGCATTTGCCGCTGAACTCTTATGTATCCCTGTATGAGGTGGAAGAGGACGAGGACGAGAGAAAGGAGATCCCGCTGATTGATAAGATCCGGTCGGATGTGGACAACAATCCGGAGGTTCTGTATGTGGGGAAGGAGTATGTAGAGATATTTATTGAGAACCTGAAGGACTCCTTAAGCGCGCTGGAAAACCACGTGCTCTATCTGCATCTGATGGGAACCGATTACCGCACCATTGCGGAAATCCTGAATAAAAGCCCCAAGACCGTGGACAACGCGCTGCAGCGGATCAAGGCAAAGGCGGGGAAGCTTTTGCGGAGCAGATGACAGAATGATTGAGAACAGCACATCAGGAGGAAAGGAACTATGAGATTTGTGATTCAGCGGGTAACCAGGTCCAGCGTGTCCGTGGACGGGACGACCATCGGGAAGATCGGGAAAGGGTTCCTGGTATTGATCGGAATTTCCCAGGAGGATACCCAGGAGACTGCGGACAGGCTGGTAAAGAAAATGACCGGGCTTCGGATCTTTGAGGATGAGAACGGAAAGACGAACCTGTCCCTGGCGGATGTGGGCGGGGAGCTGCTTTTGATCTCACAGTTTACGTTGTATGCCAACTGTAAAAAGGGAAACCGCCCCAGCTTTACCGAGGCCGGTTCTCCGGAGAAGGCAAACGCGCTCTATGAATACATCATCCAGGCATGCCGTGAAAAGGTTCCGGTTGTGGAGACGGGTAGCTTCGGGGCAGAGATGGAGGTCAGCCTGGTCAATGACGGCCCGTTTACGATTCTGCTGGATTCGGAAAAAATGTGAAAAATTCCGAAAAAAATATTGACAAATCACCAGGTTATGTTGTATAATATTAACGTTGTGTGACATGATGCTCCGGTTTATCCGGCAG
>Ga0224748_10523_pt1 | contig 11999 bp, 10 predicted proteins | sample LIM_F_Water_Neg_FD_182074 | JGI IMG/M metagenome (GOLD analysis project Ga0224748, IMG submission 182074) | Enriched cells from gastrointestinal tract of the lab mouse from Pacific Northwest National Laboratory (PNNL), Richland, Washington... | ecosystem: Host-associated > Mammals > Digestive...
AAAAGAACCAATAATATCCAAAAGCTTTTATCCCTCATTCCAATCCCCTTCCGGCCTTTTTCCTATCCCTTTTAAAATATCCCCATTACCTTCCCATAATCCTCTGTTTTATCCCGCATCACACAAAATCCCTTTTCCATGTCCTTCATTTCCAGCCGGTGAGAAATCAGGTCCTTCGGACAGATCTGTTTCTTTGAGAGCCGCTTTATCACATAATGCCAGTCATCCTCCCTCTCCCCGGTAAAAGAAGAATTCCAGGTTCCGCAGACTGTCAGTTGATTCCGCAGGATCTTCCAGTACACAGACCTTTCCAGCGTCATGTCCGAATAAGGGTTTCCCACCAGGCAAATGCGCCCTGAGGGAGCCGCACAGTCCACTGCCTGCCCATAGGTCTCCATTCGTCCCACACCTTCAAAAAACACATCTGCCCCTTTTTTGTCTGTGTGTTCCAGAATCCAGCGGTTTACATCCTGCTTTCTGCCGCTGCAGTAAGAATCTTCAGAAAGTCCCATGTTCAAAACCATCTGCTTCTGAAAATCTTTGTTGCCCACCACAAGCAGATTCTCTATGCCTGCCTCCCGCAAAAACATGACAAGCAAAAGCCCGATGGTCCCCAGTCCGCACACCACGGTGTGATCCTTAAGATCCGGCATCACGGTTCTCATGGCATGGACTGCCACTGCCATAGGCTCCAGCATAGCTGCCTCCTCAAAGCTGACCTGCTCCGGAAGGCTAAGCAGATTCTTTACCGGAACTGCCGCATATTCAGCAAATCCCCCATTCCTTCGGGATCCCAGATAGCCGTAGTTTCTGCACAGCTCATACTGTTTTTTCCTGCATGGATCACAGTCCATACAGGGAATCAGAGGAAAGATGCCGACCCGCCTGCCCAGCCACGCCTGGTCTGTATTTTCACCGACTTCTTCCACAATGCCCGAAAATTCATGCCCCGGTATAAGAGGATAAGAATATGCGCCGGTCCTATAGATTCTCGGAATATCTGATCCGCAGATCCCTGCTGCCTTTACCTTCACCAGCGCCTCTCCCTCTTTCGGGATCGGTTTTTTTACTGTCTCAAGCCCTATCTGTCCCAATCCTTGTAAAACCCATGCGTTCATGATTTCCATTCCTTTCTGCTGCCCCGGCTTTCCCTTTCCTCAGCCTAAGGGAAAATGGCAGAACACCTTCCTCTCTCCCACCGTTCTTCCTTCCGGCGCCTTCTGGCTGCAGATCTCCTTGGCATAGGGGCACCTGGTGTGAAACCGGCATCCTGACGGCGGATTCACCGGGGAAGGGATCTCCCCTGTCAGAAGCTCCTTTTCCTGACTGCGCAGCCTTGGATCAGCCTTGGGTATGGCGTTTAAGAGAAACCGGGTATAGGGATGAAGCGGCTGCTCATACAGGCTGTCCGTGTCTCCGATCTCACAGATCATCCCAAGAAACATTACGCACACCCGATCCGCAATAAATTTTACCACACTCAGATCATGGGAAATGAACAAATAAGTAAGCCCATACCGTTCCTGTAAATCCTTTAAGAGATTGAGTACCTGGGACTGAATGGACACATCCAGGGCTGACACCGGCTCATCACAGATAATCAGCTTAGGATTTAAAGCAATGGCCCGGGCAATACCGATACGCTGACGCTGTCCGCCGGAAAACTGGTGGGGATACCGGTTGTAAAATTCCTGGGCAATGCCCACTTCCCTCATCAGCTCTCTGACCCTGGCCTCTAACTCCCCCTTATCCTTCATTCCATATGTAAGGAGCGGCTCCCCGATAATCTCCTTTACACTCATTCTGGGATTTAAGGATGCATAAGGATCCTGGAAAATGATCTGCATCTGCCGTCTTAAACGGGCAAAATCACTTTCCTTCATACCCACAATGTTTTCCCCTTCATAATAGATCTCTCCCGCCGTAGGCTCCAAAAGCCGGATCAGAACCCGTCCTAAGGTACTTTTTCCGCACCCGGACTCTCCTACTAAGGCAAGAGTCTCCCCCTGATAGATTTCCAGATTCACATCACTAACCGCATGAACTACCTGAGGATTTTTCCTGGTTCCCCCTGCCGGAAACTCTTTTACCAGATTTTTTGCCCAAAGAAGCACCTTTTCTGCCTGCCCTTTATTCCCACTCTTTGTATCTTTTGTCAGCTTGTCACTCATCCAGACATACCTTCCCTTCTCCCTCATAAAGAAAACACCGGACTCCATGGCCCTCTGACGTTTCATACAGCCTTGGTTTCTCTGCAAAACACCTATCCTCTGCCTGACTGCACCGGGTACAAAAACTGCATCCCTTTGGAAGATGCAGCAGGTTCGGCACCACCCCGTCAATGGTATAAAGGCGCTCTGCCTTCTCGTCCAGCCTGGGAATGGACCTTAAAAGTCCCTGGGTATAAGGATGGCTGGTTCTCTCAAACAGCTCAAAAGTCTCCGCCTGCTCCATCACCTTCCCTGCGTACATTACATAGACATAATCACAGACTTCCGCCACCACCCCCATATTGTGGGTAATAAGAATAATAGACGTGCCCTGCTCCTGGCACAGCTTTTTCATCAGGCGCAGGATCTGGGCTTCAATGGTCACATCCAGCGCTGTGGTTGGCTCGTCGGCAATCATCACCTTGGGACGGCACACCATGGCCATACCGATCATCACCCGCTGGCGCAGCCCGCCGGAAAGCTGATGAGGGTAGCTGTAATACCGCTTTTCCGGTTCCGAAATCCCCACTGCCCGGAAAATGTCCAGCACCCGCTCCTTAGCCTCCTCTTTTGACACCTTCTGGTGCAGCAAAATAGCCTCCCTGACCTGCTTTCCCACCGGGTAAACCGGATTTAAGGAGGTCATGGGTTCCTGAAAGATCATGGAGATCTCATTTCCTCTCACCTTTGAAATCTCTTTCGGTCTTAGATGGGTAATGTCTTTCCCATCTAAGGTGATGGTTCCCCCCACCACCCTTCCCGGATACCGCAAAAGCCCCATAACCGACATAGCGGTCATGCTTTTGCCGCAGCCGGATTCCCCTACGATTCCAATGATTTTTCCTTCCGGAACCTGGATGCTGACCCCATCCACTGCCGGGACCTGGCCCTTTGCCGTAAAAAAGTGGGACCGAAGATTTTTAATATCCAATACAATCGATTCACTCATCTTTTCTCTGCCTTCCTTTACTATCTTCTTACCCGTCTGAACGCTTGCCTGCTTTTGTTATGCGGCTTACTGCTCTTTCAGGTATGGATCCAGCACATCCCGCAGGCCGTCGCCTAAGAAATTAAACGCCATCACCACAATCATGATCGCCGCGCTAGGAGCAATGGAAAGCCATGGCTCTGAGAACAAATACTTTTTCCCTCTCACTGCCATCAGCCCCCAGCTTGCTGACGGCGGCTGGGCGCCGATTCCCAAAAAGCTTAAGGATGCCTCTGACAATATGGCGGACGGAATATTTAAGGTAAACAGCACAATCAAAGACGGCAGGCAGTTGGGCAGAATGTGCCGGAACATAATGGTCCATTTCTTCACCCCGATAGACTTAGCCGCCTCCACAAATTCCTTTTCCTTTAAGGACAATGTCTGAGCCCGGACGATTCTGGCTGTCCCTGCCCAGTTTACTAAGCTTAATGCAATAAAAATATTGATCAGCCCGCCGCCCATGGTATACATCACCACCATGGCCAGCAAAAGGGATGGAAAGGCCAGCATTACATCTGCCAGACGCATAATGATAAAGTCTGTTTTGCCGCCATAGAACCCGGCACAAAGACCCAGTACCGTGCCGATTGCCATGGAAATCAAAGTGGGCACCAAACCAATGGTCAGAGAAATCCTCGCTCCAAAAATAATCCGGCTCAGCACATCTCTCCCCAGCTCGTCGGTTCCCAAAAGATGAGCCGCACTTGGATCCTGCAGCCGGTCAGTCAGACTCTGTGCCAGATGATCGCAGGGCGCCACCACAGGGGCAAACACCGCTGCCAGAAAAATCAGGATTAAGATTACTGCCGAAAATGCCGCCAGCTTATTCTGGCGGGCCAGGATTTTCAGCTTATCTGCCAGGCTGTCTGATTCCCCCATCTGCGCCAAAAAGTCCAAATCCTCATGGTTCTTCCCCCGGGCCTGTCCTCCATTCATATTCTCACTGCCCACAACTTGGTTCTTATCCTCTTTCATGGTTTTCTCCATTCCCCTGAAATATGTTCATATCTGTAATTCGGCCAAAACACTAAGCGCCCTCCCGAATCCTGGGATCCAGCACATTATACAGCAGATCCGCAATCAGGTTTCCCGCAATAATCAGTATAGTCGTAAACACCACCGTTCCCTGCAAAAGCGGCATGTCCCGTGTCTCAATGCCATTGACTGCCAGTCTTCCGATTCCCGGCACACCGAACACGCTCTCTGTCAGCACGGCTCCGGAAAGCATACTGGAAAACTGCAGCGCCATCATCGTAACCACCGGCAGCATAGCGTTTTTAACGCATGCTTTAGGATCACTCCCTTTTCCATAAGCCCCTTTGCCCGGGCAGTCCGGATAAAATCATTCTGCATGATCTCCACCAGATTAGAACGGGTCATCCGGGCAATGCTTCCTGCTGAGTTCCAGCCCAAAGCAATGGCCGGCAGCACCATGGCCTTCCAGGAATCATACCCTGACACCGGAAACCATTTCAGTTTAAAGGCAAACACATACTGAAGAATCAGAGCTGTCATGAAAACCGGCATAGACACTCCCATCAGGGCGCAGCCCATAAACATCCGGTCCAGCAGCTTATTCTGACGGACCGCAGCCACGACTCCCGCCACAATCCCAATCAGCCACGCCACTGCGGCTGCCATCAGCGACAGTCTCACCGTATTGGGAAATGCATCCAGAATAATCTGGGTCACATTCCTGTTCAAACGGTAAGAGGTTCCAAAATCCCCCCTTAACGCATTGAATACATATTTAAAAAACTGGACAATAACCGGCTGATCCAGCCCCATCTCCCGGCTGATCTTCTCAATAACCGCCGGATTCACATGCTCCCCCATCATTGTTGTGACCGGGTCCCCCGGCACGATCCTCAGCATGATAAATATGGCAAGCACCACACCGATCAGCACCGGAACCGAAATCACAATACGCTTCAGTACTCTGTTCAACACGAAAAATAATCTCCCCTCTGCATTTTTCCACAACAGACAAACAATCTGATAAAAAAGCCGCAAAACAGATTTCTCCATTCTGCGGCATTCCTTATGATTTACCGTTCCCCTTGCCCGGCTCTTTTCACCAGCAGAATCTATTCACTAAGCGAAACTCCATAGTACATCCGGTCGCTGACTCCGCTCCACACCGGCTTAAAGTTCTGCACCCGCTTGCTCACTGCCCACAGATGCATCCGGGAATACATAGGCACCCAGGCTGCATCCTCATGAATCAGCTTTTCTTCCAGGGCCTGATACTCTGCCAGCCTCTCGTCCTCATTGACAATCCCTCTCGCTTTGCTGACCCGGCTCATCACTGCCGTATCCGGGTAATTGATGGAACGAATCCTGGTCTTTTCTTCATTTCCAAAGAACGTATAGATAAAATTCTCCGGGTCATTAAAATCTGCAGTCCAGGTGGACATAAAGGAACCCAGCTCCCCGGCCTTTCTGGTCTCCAGCCAGGTAGACTCGTCGTAATTCTTAATCTCTGCATGAATGCCTGCTTCTGCAAGCTGCTCCTTGATGATCTCCAGAGCCATGGTCACGGTATCAGAGGCCGATGCATCTGCCGCCAGCTCCATGGTAAAGCCGGAACCATATCCTGCCTCCGTAAGAAGCGCCTTTGCCCCCTCCGGGTCATAGCTGATCTTGTTCTTTCCGTCATTAAATCCGATCAGGCCAAAGGGATAGATCCCATGCTCCACCTGCCCTCTCCCGCCATACAAAGCATCCAATATGGCCTGACGGTCAATAGCCATCTGCACTGCCTGACGGACCTTCACATCCTGAAACGGTTCTATATTAAAATTCATGGTAAAGTATGTGATTCCCACCCTGGGACCCTGTACGATCTGATCCGGATAAGTCTCTAAGAAACGATCTGCCGCATCCGTCACAAAATCCAGGTCAATCAAATCCAGCTCTCCGCTCTCAAACATCATGGTCTGCGTTTCTGTATCCGGAATGATCTTGATCACTACCCCCGGCAATTCGGGAGCGCCCTTCCAGTAATCCTCATTTTTCTCCAGAACCAGCTGATCATTAAAAGTCCATCCTGCAAACTTAAAGGGGCCGGTCCCCACTGTCACCGCCGGATCCATTCCGAACTGATCTCCCGCTGCCTCCGTAGCCTCGCTGTCATAGATAGAAAGTCCCGGCGCTGTCAGACAGGATAAAAACGCCGCAAAGGGTTCCTTTAACGTAACCTTCACCGTATAATCATCCACTGCCTCCACGCCCTCTAAGGTATCGGCGCTTCCCTCAATCAGTTCCGCCGCCCCCTTTACCTGGTCCAAAAGCTCTGTGTTTACACCGCCCTGCACAGTCAGAAGCCGGTTAAAGGTATAGACCACATCCTCAGCCGTAAAATCATTTCCGTTCTGGAACTTTACCCCCTGACGCAGATGAAAGGTATATTCCAGACCATCTCCCGAAATATCCCAATCTTCTGCCAGACTGGGCACAATCTTGGATGTGCCCTGATCATCCACCTCAATCTCCACCAGACGATCATAAATATTGGTAGGAACCGTGTAATCTTTTGAGGTCTTCTGCACATCTGCAGTCTGAATATCTGCATTGAGCACATCCATCATAAAGCCTGCTGTATCCACGCCGGAATCTGCCTGTGAAGCGCCTGTGGTCTCCCCGGTTCCTGCCTGCACAGCAGAGCTTTCACTGCCTGTCCCGTCCCCCTTTGAACCGCCGCAGCCTGACAGCGCCAGGCTGAAAGCCAGTGTACCGGCCAAAACCAAACCCATCCTTCTTTTCATAATCATTCCTCCTCATTCAAAAAAACGGTGCAATTCCACCCAGGGGTTTGCACCATCGCGCACATGTATAAGATATAGCCAAGGCTTTGCCTTAATGTCCAAATAATACCACATCAAACTTTAATTTTCAACTGTTTTTTTATACCAAACCTTCTTCCTTCTGCTTCTACTAAAGAAAAGGCATAAAGCCTTCATACCATTTAAGGCAGCTTTCATGCCATTCCTCCCAGGCAGCTTCTGCTTTTGCTGCCGCCCTTTCATATACCTCCATGCTCTGACTGCCGGGACTTTCTTTTTGTTCCTCCCCTCTGTCCGCCCTGCTGCTTAAATACTCTTTGTTCTCATCCCCTGACTCTTTCCAGAACTCCTCTGACTCCTTCCACTGCCTCAGAAGTTCCAAAGCCTGCATGGCCTTCTGTTCATAGTCTTCCCCTGCCTTTACCATCCTTTCTCTCACCGGCTTCATCTGCCAGTCCTCATAAATCTCCTCCTCCAAATTCTCACGCAGCCTGCGGCGTTCCCCTTTAGGCACGCTTCTCAGAGACTCAATCAGAGCCTGATCCTCCGCTGAAATACGACAGGAAAGTTCTTCTTTTCCCTTCAATGCTCCAGGCGCCAAGGCTTTTCCTCCCTCTTGCCTGAGCCTTTTCACCCTCTCCAGATAATGCTCATACCCAAAAGGATGATAATAAGCCTTCCCATTCTCGAAAATCAGAATAGACTCTGCCACCTGACGGATAAAATACCGGTCATGGGACACAAACAAAATCGTCCCCTCATAGGCCTGAAAAGCCGCCTCCAGAGTTTCCTTGGCAGGAATATCCATATGATTGGTAGGCTCGTCCAGGATCAGGAAATTATGGCCTGCCTGCAAAAGCTCCGCTAAGACCAGACGAGCCTTTTCCCCGCCGGATAAATTACAGACTTTTTTGGCTGCCTCCTTCCCCCTAAACAGATAAGATCCTAAAATTCCTCTTGCTTCTTTTTGGGTCAGCACGGGAAAATGATCCGTAAAATGTTCCAGCACGCTTTTTTCAGAATCAATCTCAGCCGAATTTTGGTCAAAATACCCTACAGACACATTGTGTCCCAGGCTCATTTTTCCTCCCAGCGCCGGAAGGATTCCTGCCGCAGTCTTTAAAAATGTACTTTTCCCCACTCCGTTGGATCCCAAAATTCCGATCTTCTGTCCCCTGCGGATCCGCAGCGAAAGCTCCAAAATCGCTCTGTCATATCCCAGCTTTAAATGCTCTGCCTCAAACACCAGACGCCCGCCTGCTGTCTTTGGAGATATTTTCCCCACAAATATGCCGGGATCCTCCCTTGACGGCGGTTTTACCTGCTCCATTCTCTCAATCTGTTTTTTCTTGGCCCGCACAAAGGAAGCCTTGGTGGGTTTATGCTGAAAACGCCGGATTACCTCCTTTAGACGGGCAATCTCCTTTTGCTGCTGTTCCCATGCTTTCTGCCCTATGGCCATACGCTTTCTCTTTTCCTGACGAAATTCACTGTAATTTCCCGGATACCGGACAGCCTTGCCTCCCTCCAGCTCCCATACAGTCTTTGCCGTCCTGTCAAGGAAAAAGCGATCATGAGACACCATTACCACTGCATTTTCATACTCCTGAAGATATTTCTCCAGCCACTCTGTCATTTCCATATCCAAATGATTGGTAGGTTCATCCAGCAGCAGAAGATCCGGCTTTTTCAAAAGCAGGCCAATAAGCCCGATTCTTGTCTGCTCCCCGCCGGAAAATTCCTTCAGACGTCTTTTCTTATCCTCCAGGCAAAACCCAAACCCTGTAAACATCACATTATATCTGCGCTCATACTCCAATCGTTCCTGATCAAAGCCGTCTCCTGCCGGGCATCCTCTTAAAAGCTCCTCCTCCACAGTCCGTTCCCCGTCCTCAAACACCTGCTGCCCCAGCATCCCCACTGTAATCTGACGGGAAAGCTTAAGTCCCGGTCCGTCCCGCTTATCATCCCTATCCAGACTCAGCTCCCCTGCAAGCAGACGCAGAAGCGTACTTTTTCCCGCCCCATTTCTGCCCGTCACTGCAAGCTTCTCATTTCCTCGGATCTCAAAATCAAAATGGCTCAAAACCAGCTTACTGCCTGCCGAAACACTCCCATCCCGAATCTGAAGCAGCATCTTTCCACCTCCCATACTCTTAAAAAACAGACAATTCATGTTTCTTTCCCCACAGCTTTTTCAAAACCGGGAATAAATAAACGCTCCCATATCATACCCTTTCCCGTACCATCCAAACAAAAGAATCAAAAACAGAACCGCAAAACAAGTCCCTGTCCGCGCTCCATCCCCCTTAATAATCTTTTCTTCCCCATGATTCTCCCGCCAGACGGACAGAAAAAACAAAACAGCCAAACCAATAACCAGCACTGCAAAATCTCCTGTCCCGAGCCCGGAATAAAACACCCCTTCTCCATACTCTGAATGCTGTCCTTTCTGCATTATACCCCCAAGCACCTGTCCGGCCATGGCCAGAGAATCTGCCCGGAACAATACAAAACCAACGGAAACCAGGATAAAGGTCCGAAGCCTCCTTATCCATGAAAAGAAAGGTGTGTCAGTCTTTACCCCTGCTGCCCTGCCAATCCGCTGGGCTGCAGGCCGAAAAAGCTCCTCCCCAATCATATAGATTCCCTGCAGAATACCGGTTCCGATAATAAAAGTCCACTTTCCCCCATGCCAAAGCCCGCTTATGAGAAATACCGCCATCACATTCACATATTTCCGAAGCAGCCCTTTCCGATTTCCTCCCAGGGGAATATAGATATTTTTCCGCAGAAACCCTCCCAGGGTAATATGCCATCTCCTCCAGAACTCTGAAACAGACTCTGCAAAAAACGGCTGCCGGAAATTCCTGCAAAGTCTCACGCCAAAAAGCCGCGATATTCCTGACATCAGATCCATGCATCCGGAAAAATCCGTGTAAAGCTGCAGAGAAAAAGCCCCTGCTGCCAAGGCAAGATACCATCCTTTATAGGATGTATATTCTCCATAAATCGTATTTACCATAATTGCCAGTCTCTCCGAGATGATCAGCTTTTTAAAAAGCCCTGTCAGAATCTCCAGGCATCCGTCCCGGAATCCTTCAAAAGACACAGAGTCAGGCTTTGCAAGACTTGTTCCTGTCACCTCATAAGAATCCACAGGCCCTTGAACCAGATGGCCAAAGTATCCGGTAAACAAAGAAAAGTCTGCAGCGGAACGAACCGCCTGCCTCTCTCCCCGGTAAACATCCAGATCATAGCCAATAATCATCAAGGTATAGAAAGAGATTCCCAAAACCGCTGGCCGTCTGACCGGCTCAAACTCATAAGACCGGCCTGTAATGTCACACAATGCTTCCATTGTATAAAAGGGCAGGTTTGCATACTTAAAATAAGCCAGAAGTCCAAGCTGAAAGACTGCCGCCAAAGCCAGGATCAGCCGCCTTCCTGCCAAATCCCGTTCAAGCAAAAACGCGGCGGCAAATCCCGCCGCCGTACTGATCATCCAAATCCATATGCTTAAGGCCCCGCCTGCCAATACCAGAAAAATAAGACTCATAGCCAGCAGAATCCATTTTTTCCGTTTTGGCCGGACAAATCCTGACAAAATCAGCCCTGCTGACACGAGCAGAAAAAATCCATAGGACGTATAGCTTATCATTTCTTCTCCGCCGCCATATAAGTGATGGAAACCACTTTATCATCCTTAAAACCACAGTCAATCACAATCTGAGTTTCCCCCAAAACGGCTGTGTAAAGCCCTGCCTCTGCCTTTGCATCCGGATACGCCTTTTTCACGGCATCCGGAAGGTCTCCCACCTTCACGCCCTCTGCCGTGCTGACTGCCCCGGTCTTTAAAGTAATCTCCTTTACGATCTCTTTTTTCCCGTCCTTTGTGGTGACAAGCTCCAGTTCTTCGTAAAGATACGCTTTGTCCCTGCCTCCATCGTCAGCACAGTTGCTCAGAGCCTTCACATCTTTTTCCCTGCCCAAAACCTTTTTGGCGGCATCCACCGTCATTCCTACCTCCAACTGCTGCTCCTGATAGGAAAAAGCATACTGATTCTTTTTCTCTGCCGCCGCTGTGCCTGACGCCATGTTCATCGTGATAAATCCTGCCAAGACTGCCGCTGCCGCCATCTTTATGCCTGTTCTTCCCTGTTTCTTCATATATTCTGTTTCTCCTCCTTCTCTTGCCAATTTGTTCCTGCCTGTCACATTATTCACCGGAATTTACGGATATACCCCAGACGTTCAAACTCCTCTTTCTGTTCCTCTATCTCCCTGCGATATTCCTCAAGCCGATGTCCATATGCTTTGGCCAGTTTTTCCTGCTCCCTGAAATCCGTAAAATCATACTGTTCCTTTAGCTGCTTCCCCAGCCACACAGACAGCTTTTCCGCCCCATAGACATTTAAATGCAGCCCCTCGTCATAGGTATCCTCAGACAAATCAAGCCCTATTTCTTCCATGTGAAGCAGGGTATTCATATAGACAAGCCCTCGCTCGTCGGCAAATTCCCTGATCTGTTCCTCATAAGGCTCCCCCCACTCCGGATACATGCCAGGTCCTTTCATAAGCGCCAGCTCCACACCGTTTTCCCGGCACAAATCAGCTATTTTCTCCAAATACACGGCATTTTTCTCAGAAAATGAATAATCGCTTTTCCTCCGCTCCGAGGGAAAACCGGTAAAAGGCCGGATATCCGCCCGGAGATAATATCCATTGTAGCTTTTCAATGGTTTTTCTTGAAATGCATATAAAAAATCCTCCCTGGTCAGCTCCTTCCACCGGCTGTGATACCGAAGCACCGGAAATACATATTCCGTCAAAGCTTCCCCCTCCATCCTGCTGCTTAAGATTCCCCACAGCTTATCTGCTGACCACTTCATCCCGTCAAAAACCATCCGGTTGTACTCCTCCGAACTTTGCTCCGCCACGGTCATTGCCTGGATGCTCAGCAGAACCACCTTCGGTTTTTCATATCTTAAAGCCTCTTTTAAAAGATAATAA
>Ga0224748_10526_pt1 | contig 11961 bp, 11 predicted proteins | sample LIM_F_Water_Neg_FD_182074 | JGI IMG/M metagenome (GOLD analysis project Ga0224748, IMG submission 182074) | Enriched cells from gastrointestinal tract of the lab mouse from Pacific Northwest National Laboratory (PNNL), Richland, Washington... | ecosystem: Host-associated > Mammals > Digestive...
GCGGAATTTCCCTGTACGCGGAAAATGGCTGCCCCGGCATTGTATATGGCAATAAAGGGAATGGATGCCGTCACGATCATCAGATAGGTGTCCGCATATGCCATAACATCCGGTTCGATCTGTCCAAATACGATATGAAGGATAAACCATTTTCCCACATATACCAACGCCATGATGAGCACAGAAAACAGCGCCATGAAAAAGACAAGCTGCTGGGCCGCACTGGATGCCTTTTTCACATCCCCATGTCCCAGGAACTGCCCTGTCACCACAGCGCCTCCGGTGGCAAGGGCCATGAAAAGCCCGATGAGAAGCACATTGATGTTGTCCACCAGAGATACGCTTGCCACTGCGGATTCACCTACCGCTGCTACCATGATCGTGTCCGCCATGCCTACTAGCACAGCAAGCAGCTGCTCGACGATCATAGGTGTGATAAGCTTCTGAAGATCTTTATTTGTAAAAAGTAATGGTTTCACCGATATTCCCCCGTTCCAATCTCAACGGCGCCGTTGAGTGATGTCTGTTCTCTCTTGTTATACACCGTTTTTCTGCTAAATGCAACTAACATGGGTACTCCTGTTATTTTTACAAGGAGGTTCAGCAAAATATAATGGAATTGTGTTGGTGTTTATGGTAAGATGAAAGAACCATTGGACAACATCTGCGGAATCAGAGTGTTTTAGACCAATTTTGAATGGGGATATGTATGAAAAAACAACATTTACTTTATCACTACACAGATTATCAGGCGCTGGACGGCATCGTGGGGAAGGCACAGCTCCGGCTGAACAATCTACTGAATATGAATGACGCGGCGGAGATGCGCCTTTTTATGGGCGGCCTGTCCTCTGCGGTTATAGAACGGCTGCAGCGGGACGGCGCACAGGAGGCACTTAAGGCGGTGAAAAAGCTTTTTCAGGAGGAAGTGAAGAAGGAGTTTTATTATTCTGCCTATGCCGCCTGTTTTTCTAAGAACAGGGACGACGCGGCACAGTGGGAGCGTTATGGCAATCACGGGAGGGGTGTGTGCATCGCCTTTTCCAAAGAGCTGCTGCAGAAAATGGCGGCAGGCATCGTTTCGCTGGAGGAGGTGTACTATCAGGCGGACATGAGAACCCATAAGCTGGTGGATACGTTTTATGAGCTGGTGAAGGATTCCCGTGGCGGCTTAAAAGAGGACCCTCGTGTAATGGCGTGCCTGGAGGAGGCATGGATCGCCTCGGCGGCATTCAAGCATCCCTCCTTTGCCAGTGAAAAGGAAACACGTCTGGTTGCCTCTCCTTTTTCGAAAAAATACTTTGATGTGGAACCCTGCTATCATATTTCCACCGAGCGCATAAAAAAATATTATCCGCTGGATCTTAGGAAGATGTGCGAAAATGCCAGATGCAGTCTGGAGGATGCCATTGATGAGATCATGATCGGACCGGAATCCACCCAGTCAAAGGCCATACTGGAGGATTATCTGAAGGATACAGGTATGGGCGGGCTGGCGGGGAAGGTGGCAATATCCGACTGCCCGTTGAGGAGGAGCTACACCACATCATGACCGCCGCGGCGACGGAGTGTCCGGGTGGGACAGCATAAGGAGAAATGCCGTCATCAGAAGAGAGACTGAGAGCAGGATGGCTTTTTCTGCAAACAGCCGGATCAGGAAGCTTTCCGCCACAGCACCCAGGACGAAAAACAGGATCATTCCATAATACAGCGCGGCCTTGCGTATCCATGCTGCGTTCCGGTTCCGAAAATACTGGCCGAGATAATAGGTTCCGCTTCTGAGATTGCCAATGCACATAGTGGTGGCCATGGCATTTCCGTGGACGGAACGGAAGCTCTCTACCTGGAGCCCGCAGACAAAGGATGTGAGGACATTGGCAGGCGAATTCAGATTCTGGGGCAGCCAGCATACCAAAAAGAGGACGGCCATCTCCAGTATCACAGAAAATTGTCTCCAGTGCAGCCGCTTCGGCTGTATTTTGTACCGGATCAGATCTGAGAGCATGATGCCGGCGGCGAATGCCAGCACCGGCCAGAGATAGCGCAGCGCATCCGAAATGTTCCGGTCGGCACAATTTACACCGAAAAGAAGCATATTACCGGTCTGGGCATTGGCAAAAACCCTGCCGCGGTTCAGATAAGAATAGGCGTCCATGCAGCCGCCGGACAGGGCGAGGATCATATATATGGGAATGGATTCTGACATTTGTTTTGTGTCTGTCATTATAGTAGTCACGTCCTTTTCACATATTTCTTTATTCAAAGATAATGATACCAGAACATTATATCATACTATCGGCCATTATGAAACCGGGTGATCCCGCCGGATGTTTAGATAAAACATGACATACAGCTGTCGTGTTTTGTGTGATAACATAGATGATAGTTCAACGCCGACAATTTGAATCTGCCGTTGAGCAAAGAAGGGAGTTAGTATGAAGATAGACCGGCTTATCGGTATTCTTTCGATCCTGCTGCAGAGGGAAACTGTTACGGCGCCGGAGCTGGCAGAACAATTCGAGGTTTCAAGGCGTACTATCAACCGTGATATTGAGGATTTATGCAGGGCGGGCATCCCCCTTGTGACAAGGCAGGGCGTCAATGGCGGCATTTCTATTATGGAAAACTATCGTCTGGAGCGGACGCTTCTCACCAATGGGGAGATGCGGGATATTCTTGCCGGGCTGCGGAGCCTTGACAGCGTCAACGGTACAAACCGGTACGGACAGCTGATGGAAAAATTATCCGCGGGGGCCTCAGATTTCATGACGGGGGACCAGTCGGTGCTGATCGATCTCTCTGCGTGGTATAAGGATTCTCTCGTCCCCAAGATTGAACGGATCCGGGAGGGGATCGACCGCGCCCGCCGGTGTGAATTTCTCTATTTCTCACCGAGAGGGGAGAGCAGACGAAGGATTGAACCATATTATCTGATCTTTCGCTGGTCCAGCTGGTATGTATGGGGATGGTGTGAGGAGAAGGAGGATTTCCGGTTATTCAAACTGAACCGCATGGACGGTCTCCGGCTCTCACCGGATGATTTTGAGAGGAGAAATGTACCGTTTCCAGATTTGGGAGAGGAAAAGATCTTCCCCGGCGGCATCCGGGTAAAGGCTCTCTTTGATCCCTCTTGCAAATGGCGGCTGGTGGAGGATTTCGGGGCTGGCTGTTTTGAGGTGCAGGAGGACGGGCGGTTACTATTTCATGCCGATTATACCAACCGGGAGGAGCTGCTTATATGGCTGCTGACCTTTCGGGATAAGGTGGAACTGCTGGAACCGGAGAATGTGCGGGAGGAATTAAAGGGCACACTGAGAAAGGTTTTGGAAATTTATCAGTAGAGGATTTAGCCAGGTACAGAAGCTGCATCGGCGGCGCTGTGAAATGGAGGGATAAAATGAGATATACATGGCTGGATGAATATTTATTGGAAAAGAGAGCGGTAACGAAGGATTTTAAGAAGGAGTGGAACTGGATCCGCTATCAGATTGGCGGGAAGCTGTTTGCGGCAGTCTGTCTGGATCAGGAAGACAAGCCGTTCTACATAAATCTAAAGCTGGAACCTCTGGAGGGAGAATTTCTCCGGCAGCAGTATGAGGACATCGTTCCGGGATATTATTCTGACAAACGGCACTGGAATTCCATTCAGCCGGATGGGGCGGTGCCAGATGAACTGTTGAAGGAACTGCTGGACAAATCCTATCAGCTTGTACTGGAGGGCTTTAGCAAAAAGAAGCAGAGAGAGGTTCTGGGGCTCACCTGCTGCGGGACAGAATGTGAGAAATGCGGCGCTTATGGCAGCCTCTGTCAGGGCTGTAATGAAGCGGGAGGAAAGGTATTCCATGCCCCGGAGGGGAGACCGTGTCCCATTTACCAATGCAGTGTCAACAAATATAAATTCGCCAGCTGCGCCGCCTGTGAAAATCTTCCCTGTCAGATCTGGCAGGATACGAGAGATCCATCGCTCTCTCAGGAGGAATTTGACGCCACGGTGCGAAGCCGGGTAAATAATCTGAGGGGGGAGAATGAGTGTGTTTGATTTCAAGAAGGAATATAAGGAATTTTACATGCCTGGGAACAAGCCGGAGATCGTAACTGTGCCAAAGGCGAATTACATTGCGGTCAGGGGGAAGGGCGATCCGAACGAAGAGGGCGGGGCGTACAAACAGGCCATCGGCGTTCTCTACGCTGTGGCGTATACGCTGAAGATGAGCGATAAGACGGATTACCGGATCAAGGGATTCTTTGGGTATGTTGTTCCGCCATTGGAGGGTTTCTGGTGGATGGAGGATGGAGACAGCGGACTGGATTACACGAGAAAGGAAGATTTTCAATGGATCTCCGTGATCCGTCTGCCGGATTTCGTGTCAGAGGAGGATTTTGCATGGGCTGTGGAGACAGCGTCGCGAAAGAAAAAGATGGATTGTTCCATGGCAGAATTCCTTACCATCGAAGAGGGACTGTGCGTGCAGATCATGCACCAGGGTTCTTTCGACGATGAATCTGCCACCATGGCCGTTATGGATGAGTATCTGGCAGAAAACGGGTACGAAAACGATATGGACGGAGAGAGACGGCATCATGAGATCTATCTGTCAGATGCCAGAAGGGTGGCGCCGGAAAGATGGAGGACGGTGATCCGGCATCCAATCAGGAGAGTGATTCCCTCTTCCAGATCGTCCTCGCACAGAGAACAATAAGGACCACGACAGCAAGTACTTCTGCCTCAATAAGGAGGATCGGTGCGCCGGCCTTTGCCATCAGGACGGCAGAGGCATCCAATATAAGGTGCAGCAGGACGGCAAGAGGGAGCAGACCCCATTTTTCTTTTTTTACGGCGGCAAACCATACGATGACGGATAGGGCCATCTGTCCGGTGATGGCAAAGAGCCTTTCCGCCGGGCTTGCCAGGAACAGAAGCGGGGATGCCTCCACAAGGGAATCAAAAGCGTCCTGAACGGCATTCCGGCCGGCCTGATCCAATGGTGCAAGCAATAGCTCTGCCTGCCCGATATTCAGCAGGAGGGAATAGATCACATTATTGATCATGCCGAAAACCAGAATAACAAACATCTCAATCCCGCCATGCCCTGCCCCATACATAAGGGCATTATGGGGATCCGTATGACTCTTTTTCATGACATACTTCATAGCGAGGAATCTGCCGCCTTCTTCGAAAAGCCCTGCCATGAGGCCGCCGTACAATGCCAGCAGTATAGTATTATTCTGTACCACGCTTCCGGCAGGGGACTGCAGGAATACAAAATGTATGATCTGTTCCAGCACAAGAGCAAACAGTACCATAACTGCGCAGCCGATCCAGAACGGCAGCACAGAGATATGGTACTTTTTTCTCAGGTACAGCATCAGTCCGATGGGGACGGCGGCACCAAGAATCATATTGAATATCATAATGAAAATAGAGAACCATGAGACCATAAAAACCTACTCCTTTACTGATGAATCCGTTGTTCGGCCAAACTTTTATATAGATATTATATTGTAGAAGAAAACAGAAAGCAATGACAATATTTTTCTTTATCAAATATAATCTTTGTGGTACACTTTACAATAAATGACCAGTGCTGCCATGCTGGAATGAAGGAGCGGAATACATATGGAAGAGAGGAACAACCTGGTCACAGGGGATATCGGGAAGGTGCTGCTGCGATTTGTCCTGCCGTATCTGCTGTCCTGCTTTATGCAGACGTTTTATGGGATGGCGGATCTTTTTGTCGTGGGACAATTCTACGGCTCGGAGGTAACATCGGCAGTATCCATCGGCAGTCAGGTGACGCATATGCTCACGGTGATCCTTGTGGGGCTGGCGATGGGGACCACGGTGAGGATCGGACGGGCGGTGGGCGCCGGGGATAAAAAGACGGCGTCCCGGGCGATGGGAACGTCCATCCTTCTGTTTTCCGTATTGGCGCTGGTACTGACTGTGATACTGCTTCTAGTGACGGATCCGGTGATCCGGGTTATGATGACGCCGGCTGAGGCGGTGGCAGATACAAGAAAGTATCTGCTGATCTGTTTTGCCGGGATTCCCTTTATCGTGGCCTACAATCTTATCAGCAGTGTGTTCCGGGGGATGGGGGATTCCCGGAGTCCGATGTATTTTGTAGGGGCGGCCTGTGTGGTGAACATCCTTCTGGATTTTCTGCTGATCGGAGGACTTCATATGGGAGCGGCGGGAGCGGCCCTGGCCACCATATGCGGACAGGCAGTCAGTGTGTTTTTGGCCGTTCTGGTAGTCCGCCGGAGGGATACGGGCTTTGCCCTGTCGCGGCGCGATATCCGCATTCACCGGGGGCTGTCTGCCGACATCCTAAAGGTGGGTGTTCCGGTGGCGATGCAGGACGGTCTGATCCAGGTGGCATTTGTGGTGATTACAGTGATCGCAAACAGTCGGGGGCTGGTGGCGGCGGCCAGTGTGGGCATAGTCGAAAAGCTGATCTCCTTCTTCTTCCTTGTGCCATCCGCCTTTCTGTCCTCGATTTCCGCCATTACGGCGCAGAATATGGGGGCCGGCAGGCCGGAACGGGCCCGGAAGACCCTGGGATATGGTCTTCTGGCCACTGCAGGGTGGGGGACGCTCTGCTGTCTGTATAACCAGCTTTTCCCGGAAACACTCATTGGGCTTTTTACTGGGGATACTGCCGTTCTGTCGGCGGGAGCATCGTATATGAGGGCGTATTCCTTCGACTGCTTTTTTGCCGCCTTTCACTTCTGCTTCAGCGGATATTTCTGCGGGGAGGGCAGATCGGGGATTTCCTTTTTCCACAACATGGCCTCGATCCTTCTCCTGCGGGTGCCTGGGGCTTATCTGGCAAGCGTTTATTTCCCGGACACCCTGTATCCCATGGGCTGGGCGGCGCCTCTCGGTTCCTTTCTGTCGGCGCTGATCTGTATTGGATTTTATATGGCGGAGAGACGGCGTGTGAAAAATTGAGATGAAAGAATAGATAATATACGGGGAGGAAATTTCCATGACAGAAATAAATATAGTGAACAAAAATAATGACTACCAGCGATTTGAGGTATTAAAGACCAACCGCAATAAGAGGTACAAATACAATGAGTTTTTGGTGGAGGGCGTGCGGAGTTTAAAGGAGGCGGCAGCCAACGGCTGGCACATCAGGTCGCTGATCTATGACAGGAATGATCTGTCAGACTGGGCGAAGGAAATGATCCGCACCGTGAGAACGGAGGTAAACTTTAACCTCACCCCGGCACTGCTAAAGGAGCTGAGCGGCAAAGCGGATCCGTCCGAACTGATGGCAGTCATTGAAATGAGGGAGGATTCTCTGGAACAGGTGCCGTTATCGGATAACCCTTTTATCGTACTCTTTGACCGTCCCTCAAACAAAGGAAATCTGGGTACGATGATCCGTTCCTGTGACGCGCTGGGAGCCGATATGCTGATTATTACCGGGCATGCGGTGGATCTCTATGAACCGGATGTGGTAGTGGCCGCCATGGGCTCTTTCTTTAATCTTCCTGTAGTAAGGGTGGCAGATAATAAGAAATTGTATCATTATATAGACGGGCTGAAGCACAGGCATCCTGGTTTTAAGGTGGTGGGTACGACGGCTCACAAGGAAAATCCCGTTTATCGGCTGGATTTGTCCGGGCCGGTGATGCTGATGATGGGGAATGAGACGATGGGTTTAAATAAGGCGTTCAAGGAATACTGTGACGTCCTGTGCACGATCCCCATGTCGGAAAAATCTTACGCCACATCCTTTAATGTAAGCTGTGCCGGGACGGTTTTGATGTATGAGATCACGAGACAGAGACAGGACTAAAAAGAATTTCCAACACAATTGCCTTTTCAAACGTTTTATTATTGAGAGACAGAAGGAAACGGCGGAAACGGATGATTACGAGATTATACGAGAAGTATCATACAGAGCTTCTCCGGTGGTGTCAGGGGATAACGGGAGACAGGCAGTCGGCAGAAGAGTTGGTGCAGGAAACGTGGCTTCGGGCTCTGGAGCACACCGGACAGCTGGCGGCATTGGAAGAGAAACAGTGCCGGTCATGGCTGTACCGGACTACGAAAAATCTGTATGTCGACCGTGTCCGCCGGACAGTGCGGGAAACGGTGATGTGCCGGCTGCCGGACAGCGGCAGTTGGTGCCGGGAAATCGAAGAAACAGAGTGGCGCTGTCTGCTGGAAGATCTTCCAGAAGAGGAAGGCAGGGTATTTGTAATGCGCTATCTTATGGGATACAATTCCAGACAGATCGGGGAACTGCTGTCCCTGCCGCCGGGAACCGTCCGTTATAAGCTTTCCTCTGCCAGAAAGCGTTTAAGAATAATGATCGGAGGAAATGGATATGGAGAAGAAAAGCCTGATACTGAATTGTGACGTATGTGACTCCCGAAATATGAAGGAAGAGGATTACCGGCAGTACGAAACTGTCACGATCAATTCGGAAGTTCTTATTGTGAATGAGGTGAGCAAAGGTATGCTGCTCCGGCTGTCCGTGAGACAGAATATAGAACGGACATTGGAGTGTGAGGAGGAGACGGATGTAAGGATTGTAAATGGGGCATATGAAATAACTGCTGACAGGATGCCGCAGAAACCGGTTATATTGGTTGCAAATGGTCCCCTGAAGGTGATGCCGGGGACAGAAACCGTCTTAGGGAAATATAAATGTCTCATCATCAATGGCCCGGCGGAATTTCCAGAGAGCCTGACTGATTTTATGAATAATATGACAGTAAACGGAAAAGTGACTACTTATCCGGATGATCATGTGATATTGGGAGATGATTTTGTGATGGATCAATATTTTCCGCTCCGCGCCGTAGAGGGAAAGAAATATTTCGCCAGAAATGCAGTGATCCTTCAGGATGCAGACGTGGACATAGCTGAATTGCTTCAAAAACATATCCGCATCAGGACACCGCGGCTTATTGTGCCGGAGAGCAGGATTGAGGAGTGCTCCTGCCTCTTTGATGCGGATGTGGATTTCGTGGTGGTGCCGGAAGGTATGGCGCTTGTGTGCGGCGATGCCGTACTGGATGAAGAACTGATCCGAAGAAAGGGAAGGAGGCTCTTCGTGTATGGTCATCTGGAGCTGAAGGAAGATGCGGATATGGAAATGATTCGGAGGGAGACCGGCCAGCTGGTGGTGACAGGCAGTGTATCGCTATACAGGCATCAGAAAGAGGAATTTCAAAAATTAGATGCCCGGTATGAGGATCTGCGTATAAAAAGCCAGGAGAGGGTATTACAGGGAATGGTGACAGTACACCTGAATAAAAAATTATTTGACCGCTCACCGGACGGCATCCGAATAGGAAGCGCGGTAAAGGTAGTGATCGAGGAGGATGTGACGCCGGAAATGATCATCGATGGCTTGAACGGTATCAACTGCTTACAGATTGAATGCAGTGAGGAACAGAGAGAGGCACTGGATCGTATAAATCCGGAATATGGGATGATGCCGCCGATGCTGCCAATGTCAGAGGAGAAAGCGGGACCCGGGATGCCAGGGGAAATCGCTCCCCTTATAGTCAATGCGGAAAGCTATGTGATGTAGCTCAACGGCGCCAATTTGAACCCGCCGTTGAGCCAGCCTGATGGCGGGTTTAAATGGAGGCTGTTGTGCTAAAGAGAGTTGTCAAAGGTAAAATTCCTGAATGCGTTCTATTATGCCTGCTCCTATGCCAAAGCCAATTTTATATCTAACTTCCTTAAAAACAAATGAGTATTTACAACTTGGCTCAATGTGTTACAAAATAAATCCATATTCTTTATAAATGAAGGTGACATATACTTCCAGAATATACGTTTTTCCCCTCTTACGTCAGGGTTAAGAAAAATTTCATATCTTGGTCAATCATCTGAATAACAAATAACATCCATTTTACTACTATCCACGATTCAATCTTCTTCGCTGCAATTTCTTCCAAATGCTCCTTGCATCTTCACATACTTTCTGTTCAAAGCCAAAAGTATCTACTAATATCTTCTTATCTACTATGTCCAATGCATCTTCAATATCTTGGTTATTCCTTACAATTGAATCAATTTGCTCCAACAGTTTTCGTATTTCTTCAATAGGAAGTGCATCTAACTTAGGCACATAAATATTACCCACTTCACCCGGAAGAATTTCTAACACACCTCCACCATAACTTCTTCCACAAAGTTCAGTGAACGCAAAAGAAATACTGTTATAGTAAGATAAAATAGCTCGTTCTGGTTCTATGCCTTCATGAAACTTGATTCTATGCATCGTATCCGTAGATACCGCCTCACACTGATTCAAAACAAATTTAGGGTACAAATTGTTTCTTCGTAAAAAAAATGCGTCCGGCACCCATATAGAGGGAATATGATACCATCTGTCCCTGATAGAACATTTATAACCTTTATTCTCACCATTCTTTTCTCCTATCTCGATATATTCCTTGTGCTTTTTAGGATAATGCTTATATTCAATATCCGGAAAATCAATTAAATAAGCTGCTTTATTTTTATTTACATTCTGCATCCAGTCCTCGTGCTTAAAATATATGCTGTTTGCATGAGAACTTCTCCCAATTAACGGTCTTACAACACCTTGCATCTGATACTTTTCTACAGTTTTTCGATCCACAGAAAAATACTTATTATTACCTGTTGTAATTCCAACATTGATCAAAGCAATATCCGATAACTTTTGAAAATGCTTGTTTTCTCTTATTTGTTTAACCAAAGCATTTTCTTCAACATTGGTAAAGTACTTTGTCCATTTTTCATGTACATGCTGTAACTTTTGAAATCCATTGACTTCAATATCAAATGACTCTAAATCTTTTAAGTTATTCAATTCTACAATACGGATACCTTTTTCTTCATCACCTTTTTCACCGATAAAAACAACAATTTCCTGCTCTATATCAGGGAATACAAGTTCCTCAAATGTAATAAGCGTAATTTTTGAAAGATTATTTGACAAAAAAAGTCTCAAATCTTCTGCATATGCAACCTGCATAATTTCAGCTGGAATTACAAACACTATTTTACCATTGTCACTCAACATATTTACACAAGAAACAATAAAGCCAACCCATGTATTTACGAGTTTATTAGCTTTCATTCCTTGAGATGTCAATATATCAGACATTAACTCTCTCTGATGTTCTTCCAAATATTGATACCTGATATACGGAGGGTTTCCTAATATCAAATCATATTGAACAGATGTATTATTAGCTCTATAAAAGTCGAAAAAATCTTCATTTATCACTTTAACATTCTTATAAGATTTCATTCTTTCTTCAACCTTTTTTGCCTCTGCTCCGTCAATTTCAACAGCCTCTATACTCGTACACTGTTTTATACAATCAGCTTTAATTAATGCATCCAAAAACACACCATCTCCACAGCTTGGTTCCAGAACATTCTTACAATCTGTTCTGTTCTCAAATAGCTTAACCATCATCTCTGCTAATGGCAGTGGAGTATAATAGGCACCTCTAAGCTTCTGTATTGAACTATCTTCTTTTAACTTCATATAATCACCTAAAAATTCTGCTGATATACTTTAGCTATCATTTCCTCATTCTTCTTTATCAGCCTATTCTTTTCCTTTTCTAACACATTCTGTGTCGCTTTATCCTTCTTACTTAACAATTCTTCGTTTAATTCACTAATTCGTATTGTATTAGATACGACTTGGTCGTATAATTCCTTTTGCTTTTTATCCGCAAAATCTAGCTTGATAAAAGGAACCATTGGTAATGTATATGTTCCTCTTGCTATAAAGCCACCTTCAAAATCACTACCAATTGATTGTAAATACCCGTCTGTCCATGGATGTGATAGCCATGCATGTATGTACTCCAACTGATATTCACTGTCTTCTTTCAGAGATATTCCCACATAACCTGCTGTACCACCGGAAGCAATTAAATAATGGGTTTTATCCATAAGATACAACGGATCATCTTTTT
>Ga0224748_10527_pt1 | contig 11951 bp, 10 predicted proteins | sample LIM_F_Water_Neg_FD_182074 | JGI IMG/M metagenome (GOLD analysis project Ga0224748, IMG submission 182074) | Enriched cells from gastrointestinal tract of the lab mouse from Pacific Northwest National Laboratory (PNNL), Richland, Washington... | ecosystem: Host-associated > Mammals > Digestive...
CCATAGAAGATTGCCCTCCCAAATTCTTCGCTTCCAAAGACTGCTCTTCCGCAGCCTGACGCCCCTCCATCCTTTCTGCCATCGCCAGAATCCGTCCACTTACATCCTCGTCCGGCGACTTTTTCCAATAAATGATAGTTCCTTCCCCATCCGTGATTAATATCCCGTTTTCCAAATAATCCATGCTCTGCGCCGGTTCCAGCATCCGGTTTAAAAAAAATTCCGTCCGCATCACACCAATCGGTCGGCTGGTAGTTGCCGTATCCAACACCGTCCTTGTGGCATACAGTTCATCCCCCTCCACCGTCCATTTCGTCCGGAAATTCTCTTGATGCTCCTGATACCATGCCTCTTCTTCATAAATGCCGGAAGGCTCTAAAAAAGACCCCACTTTATCCCTCACATAAGGAGTCACAATCCGTATGTTCTTTATATTGGAATCGCTGCTGATAAAATACCAAAAAATAGGCTCCACCGTCTTATTCAGCACCTGAGCGATTTCTACATTGTCAAAAGGATTCTTCTCCAAAGTTTCCCTGAAAGAAAGATTATAGGCGAGAAACTTCGTAAAATCCGTTTCCCGCCCAAACCATGCTTCCATTTCCATTACCAATCTCCCTAAATTATTATCCACCGTTTTTTTCGTCTGATCCAACAGATTCCGGTTCGATACATGGAATGAATAAACCCCTAAAATAGTAATGGGAATGGAAACTAATACCGCAAAACTGATAATCAGCTTTTTCCGTATGGAAGCCTTCCCCGTAAACCAATGCCAAAACCTATATACCATTTTTCCCATATGGACAACCATGCCTTTCCTCAGCCTGCAGGCTTTGCGCTGCAGGCAATATATTTAATTTACGCTCCCTATACTGCTTCGGTGTTACCCCAAAATGGTTTTTGAACAACCGGTTGAAATAAGACTGGTTCGGATAGCCGCAAGCCTTTCCCACGCCAACAATTTTCAGCTTCCCCTGTTCCAAAAGCGCCTTTGCCTGCTGCATCCTATAATCGGTCAAATACTTAATCAGGCTCACCCCTGTTTCCTGCTTAAAAATATAACTTACATATGCCGGGGTTAGGCATACTTTTCCGGCAATCCCTTCCAGGCTCAAATCTTCCATATACTCATTTTTCACCATCCGAATGATTTCCGCTACGGTCTGGCTCACATCTGCCTCCTTGCCCTGCTGCATGGAGCCTGCCTTTTCCATCACACGGTAAAAAGCATCCTCTACCTCATCCAGCCCGCTGCATCCCATAATCTCTTCTGTTGTCTCAAACAGGATGCCTTTATGATAAATCCCGTATTCCTCATACAAAGCCTTTACAATATCCAAAAAAGTATATTTGGCATACATGGCGCTCGATGATTTCTCGTCTTTCAGGCATCTTAAATAAGCCGCCATCTGTTCCTTCACCATATCCAAATCCCTGTTCCTTATGCTTGCCAGGACATCTTGCTTCATCCGCTCCGTTTGCGTCAGCCGTTCTTCCTTCCCCCTATGCACTTTCCCGGCATAAATCACACCGGAAAAACAGCTAAATGTATCTTCCCGTAGCCTCTCGATTTCCTGTATATTTTTCCCAAAATCCTTCCACCCAAAGCAACGCCTTCCTACAATCATGGACACCTTGCCGTCTCCCAGTCTTGTCATCGCCCGGTATATTTTTTCCGCCGCCCGCTCAATCTCTTCCTGTTCCATCCGGCTCCCGTCATAAAGAAGGATATTGGCTAAATTGGGATATTGGTTAATATATTCATAGCCCATAGGAACTTCTTTTTCCAAAACCTTTAAAAATTCATCATAATGATGCTCAAAATAATTCCTTTCCGTCTCAATGCAAACCACAGCCATATGCTTATTCTGCAGATGTACTCCATAGGCTTCCAGACTTTTCCCTATCTCTTCGCAAGAAGCTTTCGGGCTCATCAACTTTAAAAAAAGCAGACTTTTATCCGCCACAAGCAAAGATTCCTTTTTCTCTTCCCACTGCTTCCTTTCCCTGCAAATCGCAATAACTTTCTCCATTACGCTACGGAACTCTTCCACTTCAATCGGCTTTAACAGGTAATTCACCGCATTAACCTCACAAGCCTGTCTGGCATACTCAAACTCCCCATAGGCGCTGAAAATAATTATGACAAGATTGCTGTTATACCCATTGGCCGCCCGTGCCAGTTCCAGCCCGTCCATATATGGCATCTTCACATCCGTAAGCAGAATATCCACCGGATGCTCCCTTATATATTCCAGTGCTTTTTTCCCATTAGGCGCCTCCGCTACTTTTAATGGTAAATTAAATTTATCAATTAAAAAGCGGATACCTTCCCGCTCCGTCCTTTCGTCATCCACCAAAAGAATCCTCAACATCTTATGTACCCCCGACAAATTATACTTTTCTTATCTTATTATAAATTCATGGGTTTGGAATGAAAATAGAAGATTCTTGGGAAATAATTGCATTTTTTTACGACACCCGAATCCTATATGGCAAAAAATATCCTATGTCAGTTATCGAAAACCAACATAGGATATTATGGCATACCATTATTTTATCCTGGCTTTATTCACCGGAAATATCAATTTTCCCCCATCCGCAAAAGTTTTGCCGCCTGGTCGGCAGCAATGCAGGCATCCAGTATTTCCTGGATATCCCCATTCATAATCTTATCCAGCTTATACAGCGTCAGGTTTATCCTATGATCCGTCACCCGTCCTTGAGGGAAGTTATACGTCCTGATTTTCTCCGAGCGGTCGCCCGTGCCAATCTGGCTGCGGCGCAGTTCCGCTTCCGCATCATGGGCTTTTTGCTGTTCTATATCATATAATTTTGCACGCAAAAGTGCAAATGCCTTTGCTTTATTCTGAAGCTGGGATTTTTCCGTCTGGCTGTAAACAACTATCCCCGTCGGGTAATGGGTCAAACGTACCGCGGAATCGGTGGTGTTTACGCATTGCCCTCCGTTTCCGGAGGCCCTCATGACATCAATCCTGATATCCTTATCGTCAATTACTACATCCACTTCCTCCACTTCCGGCATAACTGCTACCGTTATGGTGGAAGTATGAATGCGCCCGCCGGATTCGGTTTCCGGTACACGCTGTACACGGTGTACCCCGCTTTCATATTTCAATTTGGAATAAGCGCCTTGGCCGGAAATCATAAAGTTTACTTCCTTCATGCCGCCGATACCGATTTCGTCCACATTCATGGTTTCCACTTTCCAACGCTGGCTTTCCGCATAATGCACATACAAGCGATACATCTCCGCAGCAAAAAGAGCCGCCTCATCACCGCCTGCCCCTGCCCTGATTTCCACGATAACATCCTTATCATCATTAGGGTCTTTGGGAAGAAGAAGGACTTTCAGTTCTTGTTCCAACTCTTCCACCCGTTTCTTGGAAGCGTTCAATTCCTCCTTCAACATATCCCGCATTTCTTCGTCGTTTTCTTCTTCCAACATGGAAACGCTGTCCTCAATGTCCTGTTTACACTTTTTGTACTCTCTATATGCCTCTACGATAGGGGTCAAATCGCTCTGTTCTTTCATCAGGGCGCGGAAACGTTCCTGATTGCTTGTCACCGTCGGTTCGCCCAGCTCACTTAATATTTCCTCAAAACGAATGAGTAAATCCTCTAACTTATCAAACATTCTTATCCTTTCTACCGCCCTATGCGGGTTTCCATCCATACACTACCCTGTCCAGCCCTGCATAATCCTTGACAACCGTAACCTCCCGATATCCAGCCTTTTCCATAATGTCTTCCACGGCATTTGCCTGATCATGCCCGATTTCATAAAATAAATATCCGCCGCCTTTTAAAAAATCATAGGCTCCAACGGAAATCTCCCTATAAAAGAAAAGCCCATCTTCCTTCCCATCAAGAGCCTCCATCGGTTCGTAATCCCTCACTTCTTCCATCAAGCCGGAAATCACCTCCGTTGGTATATACGGGGGATTGGAAACAATCATATCATACTTGCCTTCCAATTTTTCAAACAAATCGCTTTGCAGAAAACGACAGTTTGAAATCTCTTCCTTCCCTCCAGCCAATCTGCTGATTTGGGCTGCATTTTCCCTTGCCAGTACAAGCGCCTCCTTTGATATATCCACCCCGGTTCCGCTGCATCCATTGGAATAATACAGCAGGCTTAAAAGGATACATCCGGAACCGGTACACATATCCAAAAGATTCATCCCGTCATGAAGATGGCGCAGCGCTTCCTCTACCAGAATCTCCGTATCCTGCCTTGGAATCAATACGTGCCCATCCACTTTAAAAACCAGCCCCATAAATTCCTGTTCGCCGGTAATATGCTGCAAAGGCACATGCCTTTTTCTTTCCTCTATCAAAGCAAAGTATCTGTCTTTTTCGCTTTCCGGCACTTCCCTGTCACCATGAACAAGCAAATCATTCCTGTCCGTATGACAGACATACTCCAACAGAAGCCTTGCATCCCACTCTTTTTCCTCTATTCCTGCATCCGATAACTGGCAGACGCCATAATGATATATTTCCTTATACTTCATCTTCCCTGTCTCTTTTTGCGAACCCTTCCAGTTGTATAGCCCTTTCGTCTATCTCTTATTCCGGCTTTTCCACGGTTTCATTTTTATCCGTTTCTTCTATTCCGTCCTCTTCTTCCCCGTCCTCCTCTATCCTGCTCTCTTCTTCCCTGTCCTCTTCCTCATCTTCATCATCTTCAAAGGGGGTATCCCTCAACCAGGAATCGTCGATTTCATATCCAAAGGTATCCTTCAGATAAGCTTTCCAGTCAAAAATCGCTTCTACCGATGCAATTGCAACCTGAACCATATCTTCATCCGGCTCTTTTGTGGTCAATTTTTGCAACATCATACCGGGAGCAGAAAGTATACGTACAAAAATGTTGTCGCTTCTGCCCGCCAACCGTATGATTTCATAAGAAATCCCGGCAATCACAGGAATCAGAGCAATCCTGAGCAGTATACGCAAAGCGGGCTGTTCCACCCTGATAAAGAAAAATACGATAATACTGACAAATACCACAAAAAACATAAAGCTGGTTCCGCACCTTTTATGAAGCCTGGAGCTGCGCATTGCATTATGCACTGTCAACGGCCTCCCCTTTTCGATGCAATTGATACATTTATGCTCCGCCCCGTGATATTGATAGAGCCGTTTGATATCCTTCATCATCGTAATCGCCACAATATAGCCAATAAAAATAAGAATCCTTATCAGCCCTTCTATCATCGCCATAAAAGATGCATTGCGGATGTAGCCCTCAAACAAGGATGTGATAAAGTACGGAAGCACCATAAAAATAGCGATAGCAAGCAGAATAGAAATTACAGTCACAATGCCAAGCATAACGTTTTCCGCTTTCTCCTTAAATACTTTGTTGAAAACCTTATCCGCCGCCGTCTCCTTCGCTTCCTCGTCTTCATAAAAAGAAACCGAATGGTTTAATGTCCTCATCCCTAATATCATAGAATCAAGGAAGTTAAAAATGCCCCGGATAAAAGGTACCTTCTTCAATACGCTGTCATCCATGACACCCCTGTAGACATCCACTTCCACATCAATCTCCCCATCCGGCTTCCGTACGGCAACCGCATATTGTTCCTTATTTTTCATCATTACGCCTTCCAGCACTGCCTGCCCGCCAATACCGGAATAACGTCCGCCTTTGTCTTTTTTCATATCCACTCTAGCCCTTCTACAGCTCTTCTTTGTAATGTTTCCCAAAGTGACTTCGCCGATTTTAAGTCTCCTCTTCATCGTACAAAAGTCACTTATCCAATATTCTTTTGCAATCTGCCAAGCAATGCTGCCGGACAAACCTTCGGTTCTTCTTCAATCTACATCCTTCTGGCGAGGGACTTTCCATAAGGTAAAAAAGAATCCTGCTTGCAGGATTCTTCGCCTGCGGCGGCTCGCGGCAGCGACATACTCCCCTTCGCGGCAGTGCGATAATTGCTTTTCCTTCCGCCCAAAGCGAGCATCTTCCTGAAGGTTTTATATAAAATAGACGATTATAGAATCATTTCCTGTCTTATTAAATAAGGTTGAGATATTAATCTCAACCTTTTTCAACAAATCTATTTGTTGCAGATCCATGCTGCAACCCTTCAGCCCTCGGCTTTCCTGCGCTTTATTTTTGTCCAACGCCATATTTCTTATTGAACTTATCAATACGTCCGTCAGCTCTTACCGTCTTCTGCTGACCAGTATAGAACGAATGGCATTTGGAACAAACTTCAACGTGAATCTCCGGTTTTGTAGAACCTGTCACGAAAGTGTTGCCGCAGTTGCAAGTTACAGTTGCCTGATAATACTTAGGATGGATTCCTTCTTTCATCTTTTTCACCTCTCTATAGTAAATTGAGTCTTTCTGTTCTTATCTATTTACTTAAATAAGCCACTGCTGTTGACGGTAACCAAACAGCTTTCTTATTGTAGCACAGCTTATCTTATCATGCAAGCATTTTCTGCAAGAACTTTATAAAAACTTGATTTTTTTTACTATCTGGACAAACTCCATATTGCTTCTCGTCTTGGAGAACATATCTAAAATCTTATCTACCGCTTCCTCCGGTTTGAGCCCGTTCAGGGCTTTGCGCATAATGTTAATCGCTTCCTGTTCCTCCGGCGAAAGCAGCAAATCTTCCCTCCTGGTACTGGATTTGGGAATGTCAATAGCCGGAAATACCCTGCGCTCCGACAGCTTCCGGTCAAGAACCAATTCCATATTTCCCGTTCCTTTAAATTCCTCATACACTACATCGTCCATTTTGCTTCCTGTCTCCACCAAAGCCGTCGCCAGAATCGTCAAGCTTCCGCCGCCGCGCATATTCCTTGCCGCACCGAAGAAACGTTTCGGCATATGCAGCGCTGCCGGGTCAAGGCCGCCGGACAACGTCCTTCCGCTGGGGGGCACCGTAAGGTTATAAGCCCTTGTCAAACGGGTAATACTGTCCAATAAAATCATAACGTCTTTCTTATGCTCTACCAGACGCTTTGCCCTTTCAATTACCATCTCCGATACTCTCTTATGATGTTCCGGCAATTCATCAAAAGTAGAATAAATCACTTCCACATTCGGGCCTTCAATGGCCTCTTTAATATCCGTAACTTCCTCCGGCCGTTCATCAATGAGCAAAATAATCAAATGTACTTCCGGCGAATTTTTTTTCACCGATTTTGCCACTTCCTTTAGCAACGTTGTCTTGCCTGCCTTTGGCTGGGATACAATCATCCCCCTCTGCCCTTTTCCTACCGGGCTGATTAAATCCATAATGCGCATCGCCACTGAAGCCCCCGGCGTCTCAAGGTTCAAACGCACATTCGGGAAAATCGGTGTCATATCTTCAAAATTGCATCTGCGCATCGCCACATCCGGCGTATATCCATTGATTGTCTTGACATACAGGAGGGCGCTGAATTTCTCGCTCTGTGTTTTAATCCTTGTATTCCCCTCCAGAATATCCCCTGTCTTCAAATTAAAGCGCCGGATTTGGCTGGGCGCTACATATACATCGTTTTCTCCCGGAAGGTAATTCTCACAACGAATAAATCCATAGCCATCCGGCATCACCTCCAAGATACCATGAGCCGTAATCCCGCTGTCCAAATCCGCCGGATACTTTTCTTCTTCTTTCGCCATATTATCCCACCGGTTCTCTCTACGGAACTGTCCGTCCTGTTGGGTGCGCCCCTCGTTCGGTCCCCTTCTGCCTTCCCCTTGGTTCCGCCCTTCATGGGAAAACCTGGTTTCCCCCTGATTCCGGCTTTCAAACTGCCCTTTTCCTTCTGCCTGCCTCCGGTTTTCTATCTGACCTTTCCCTTCTGCCTGCCCTCGGTTTTCTATCTGGCTTTTCCCTTCCGCCTGCTCCCGGTTTTCTGTCTGATTCTCCCCTTCTGCTTGCCTCCGGTTTTCTATCTGGTTTTTCCCCTCTGCCTGTCCTCGGTTTTCTATCTGGCTTTTCCCTTCCGCCTGTTCCCGGTTTTCTGCCTGTTTTTTTCCCTCTATCTGTTCCTGGCCCTCTATCTGGCTCTTTCGTTCCACCTGTCCGCGTTCTTCCCCTTGCCTGCCTTTTTCCCCGGCTCCGCCGCTATCACGCCCTGCGCCTTCTCCCGTTTTCCTTCCATCCGGTGCATTTTTCGCTGCCGGCCTCCTGCCTCTAGGCGCCTTTTCCGGCACAGCTTGCCGCTCCGCTACATCCGCCCCCTTCTTCTCTTTCTCATCTTCCAAAAGCATGGCTTCTATTACTTCCGCTTTTTTCATTGTGGACGTTCCTTTCATCCCTCTTGCCTTTGCGATTTCCTTCAAATCCGCAAGTGCCAATGATTCATATTTTTCTCTCATAAACTCCTCCGCTTCCTTTTCGCCGGGCAAACAACGCCCTTATGTAACGGCACACGCCCTGCCTTTGCTGCAAATATTAATGTTGTTTCTTTTGTCTTTGGGGTTTTTATAGCTGATATGTGAATGGAATTGCTAATAAACACTATCTGTTGTTATCTATTATACAACAGCTTTTCCAAAATAGGAAGAGATTTTTTTCCCTTTGCACGGCTTCTATTGCCAGACATCGGCATTTTAAGAAGTTTTTCAAGTATACTTACAAAAGGTTCCGGCTATACTTATATTATGTCAATATTATGCTAACAGGTATTCTGAATCAATAAAACAATACACAAACTTTGAGGTGGACAGAATGGGAAAAAAAGATATAGAGCAACAAATCCAGGAACAGAAAAACCACAATATGTTTAACAGCATCACTCAAAAATCGACACCGGAAAACCAGAATCAGACACATAATTCAAGAAAAGAAGGAATCCAGCCAATCAACCAAAAAAGATAAGGGTAAAAGCGCCGCTCCCCCCTCAAATACACATTGCATTTCCCCTTCAAATATTATATGATAATTCCGTACAATCCAGAGTTTGCGTCCGCACGGCATCCGCGAACTCCATTACGCATAAAAGCAATGTAGAAATGAGGTAAACTATGACAACAAATGAAAAAGCTTTAATGCTCCACAAACAATGGAACGGAAAATTGGAAACGGTATCGAAAACCCCTGTCAAATCCAGGGAAGACCTTTCCTATGCATATACCCCAGGTGTTGCCGAACCATGTAAGGTAATCGCTGAAAATAAAGAAGAAGCATATGCTTATACAATGAAAGCCAACACGGTAGCCGTCGTTTCCGATGGAAGCGCTGTCCTTGGGCTGGGCAATATCGGACCTTATGCCGCGATGCCGGTCATGGAAGGGAAGGCAGTCCTTTTTAAAGAATTTGGCGGCGTCAATGCCGTTCCTATCTGTCTGGATACGCAGGATACCGAAGAAATTATTAAAGCTGTCACCTACCTTGCCCCGGGGTTCGGCGGGATTAATTTGGAAGATATCAGCGCCCCTCGCTGTTTTGAAATCGAAGAACGGCTAAAAGCGACTTTGGATATCCCTGTTTTCCATGATGACCAGCACGGTACGGCTATTGTTGTCCTTGCGGGAATTATCAATGCCTTAAAAATCACCGGAAAAGAAAAAACAGCCTGCAAAGTCGTAGTAAACGGCGCAGGAAGCGCAGGGGTAGCCATCACTAAGCTTCTCCTCACCTATGGCTTTTCCAATATCATTATGTGCGACAAGACCGGAATTATTTCCAAACAAACCGAAGGTTTGAACTGGATGCAGGAAAAAATGGCTCAGGTGACAAATCCTGCCGGGGAAACCGGCACCCTTGCCGATGCCCTGAAACAAGCCGACATTTTTGTTGGCGTATCCGCACCGGGCATTGTAACAAAAGAAATGGTTGCTTCCATGAATAAGGATTCCATCCTTTTTGCTATGGCAAACCCGGTTCCGGAAATCATGCCTGACCTTGCCAAAGAAGCCGGCGCAAAAATCGTAGGCACCGGCCGCAGCGATTTCCCCAACCAAATCAACAATGTGGTTGCTTTCCCCGGCATTTTCAAAGGGGCTTTGGAAGGACGCGCCCTGCAGATTACGGAAGAAATGAAACTGGCTGCCGCCCATGCTATTGCAGGCCTTGTTCCCGACGAAGAGCTGAATGAAACCAATATTATGCCGGAAGCTTTTGATCCTAAAGTTGCCGAGGCGGTAGCCGAAGCAGTCAAATCCCATATCAAACGTTAGACTCTGAAATTATAATATGAACCATAAAAGTATTAAATGCAGCAAAAGTAACCAAAACAATCAAGACAGAGAAAAAAATGGAAACGGTCATTTCCCTAACGATTGCACCACCTGTCCTATCCATGAAATGCCCGCCGGAAAATGGCACGGAAAACGGTATTATTCTTTGGATGCTTACTTGAAAAACACATATGGGAAAAAAATAAAAAAACTATCCATCGATGCCGGTTTCACCTGCCCTAACCGGGATGGCTCTTTGGATACCCGCGGCTGTATCTTTTGCAGCGCCGGAGGAAGCGGCGATTTTGCCTCCCTTGGTCTGCCGGATAACGAAACAGAACCTTATATTGCCTACTTTCAGGCATATACAAACACCTATGCGCCCATCCCTTATTTGAACAAGGTTTACCGTACCGCATTGGAACGCCCAATGGTTGCCGGTATTTCTATCGCCACACGCCCCGACTGTCTTCCGGAAGAAACCCTTTCTCTCCTGTCGACGCTAAAAGCGGATTATCCTGATAAATTTATTTGGGTAGAGCTGGGGCTGCAAACTATCCATGAAGAGACGGCGCTCTATATCCGGCGAGGTTATTCCCTCGACTGTTTTTCCCATGCCGTAAACCAGCTAAATCTTAGAAACCTACCGGTGATTGCCCATGTCATCCTTGGGCTTCCCGGCGAAAACGGATTCATGGCATTGCAGACCATAGACTACCTCAATGCCACTCCTATATCCGGCATCAAGCTTCAACTTCTTCATGTCCTGAAAAACACGGATTTGGCCAACGATTACGCAAACGGGCGTTTTAAAACGCTTTCTACGGAAGAATATTTGTCTCTTCTCATCCGCTGCATCTGCCGTTTGTCTCCGGATATTGTTATCCATCGGGTAACGGGAGATGGGCCGAAGGAACTGCTGGTTGCCCCTCTATGGAGCAGAAACAAGAAAAATGTCCTAAACAACCTCCACCATAAAATGAAGCTGGAAAACGCTTATCAAGGAAAAGATTGGAAAGGAAATGCGCTATGATGGAAGAACCTTTGACTTTATATAAACTGATTATCCTTTATATGCTGAACCGGGTAGATTTCCCATTAACCAATGCCCAAGTAGGGAATTTTATTTTGGAAAAAGAATATACCAATTTCCTTACGCTGCAGCAAGCCGTTTTTGAACTAACCGACGCAGGTTTAATCGCCACCCATTCCGTTGGCAACCGCACACATATAACAATCACTGCGGAGGGCAGGAATACTTTATCCTTCTTTGAAAACCGTATCAGCGATACCATCAAAGAAGAAATCGGCCATTACCTAAACGAAAACGAAGTCCGGCTACGGGATGAGGTTTCCATCACTGCCGAATATTACAAATCTACTGCAGGGGAATACGATGCCCACCTCACTGCAAAAGAGAAAAATGTTAAACTGATAGACATTACGCTCTCCGTTCCTACACAAGAGTCCGCTGCCGCTATCTGCGACAACTGGCAGCGGAAAAATCAGGAAATCTATCAATTTCTCGTAGAACAATTATTTTAACGACGTTTCACAGCCTGACCCCAATCCGCAATACCGATTATGCTCTTTGCGAACCCGGTATATTTTTCCGCCTGATCCGTGTCCATATATTTATAAACATTATAGGCATATTTATGGGAACCATCCGGGCGGTTAATCCCTAATGCAAGCCCCTGGGCAATCTCTTCTGCCGCATCTGTCTGTCTGGAAAACAAAATGGAATCAATATGCTGGTTCGCCGCCGCAATGTTATAGGCATACG
>Ga0224748_10528_pt1 | contig 11950 bp, 14 predicted proteins | sample LIM_F_Water_Neg_FD_182074 | JGI IMG/M metagenome (GOLD analysis project Ga0224748, IMG submission 182074) | Enriched cells from gastrointestinal tract of the lab mouse from Pacific Northwest National Laboratory (PNNL), Richland, Washington... | ecosystem: Host-associated > Mammals > Digestive...
TACCACCCTGATTGCAGGCGTCTTCCGCGCAGGGGGAGACAGCCGTTTCGGCTTTGTCTGTGACATTATAGATATGTGGTGCTACGCCGTCCCTCTGGGGCTTTTGGCAGCTTTCGTGCTGAAGCTTCCCGTCATGTGGGTGTATTTTCTCCTGTGCACCGATGAGTTTGCCAAGTGGCCCTGGGTAATCAGGCATTACCGCAGCGGCAGATGGCTGAGCAACATTACCAGGGAGAATCTGTTTGAACCGGCTGATAAGTGAACCATCCTCTCATACCAGGAACAAAATCAGAGCCGGTATCCCATATAACACATGAATGCAGAATAAGAACCAGGCGGCGGCCAGCAGGATCTTCTTCCCCCTGGTATCTGCCTGAGTCCGCTCCAGCACCAGAAGCCGCATCAGGGATGCCGTGAACATGAGAAGAATCCCTGACATCATAGGCCACAGAAAATCTCCGTGGGTCAGTTTCTCCCCGCCTTCTCCCAGCAGAGCTGCCTCCAGGAAGCCCACCAGATACCCTGTAAGTGCCAGCCTGCCCCAGTCGTTTTTCACGAACCAGCGACCGTCAATCAACAGCATAAACAGTGGAAATGCCATACTGCAGGCCACAGACAGCCCCACATTCTGGGTGAACATTCTCCAGACTTCCAGCCACTTTGTCAGCACCAGACCTTCGCCTCCGCCATAGCTTCCTCCCCATATAAAGTAAACCAGAAACTGCATCAGAATATAGAGCAGTGTAGGCACTGCACAAAGTAAGGTTGTCACACACTGTCTGAAATAGGGAGCCGCGCTGCCGTCCTTCCGCACAAGCCTTGTCACCAGCTCTCCCAGCATCACAAGCCCCACGGCAGGAATAAACATTTCCGCAAAGGTGGGCTTTGCCATGGCTGACAGAAACAATGCAATCGTCAGATAAATATAATACCGTTTCAGCCCTCTCTCCACCCGGAAAAAAATGCCCCGATAGTTTTCGTCCTTCTGGCGTCCCCAGATATCACAGACCAGGCAGAAGCAGAGCAGTGAAAATCCACGCATACACATATAAGTAGGATTGTACAGCGGGTTCATGGAGAATTTTGCATTTTCATCCAGCCAGTAAAAGTGGAATGCCTGCACCACGCACAGCCCGAAGGCAATCATGGCCGCACGTGCGGAGCTGTCGGTACTTCCTGCCGCTTCTGTCACCCTGCGCACCATCCAGTACGCCGTCAGATAGGCGAACAGGGAAAACAGACAGGTGGTATAGGCCGCCGCACTTTCCAGTGGAATCAGCAGCAGCTTATTGAAAAATAACGTCATCAGATGCCACATACAGTAGGGCACCATCATCCAGCCTTCCACCCAGGTCTCCTTCGTGAACATGGGCAGATAGACATAGGCATGCCCATTATAATCAGAGTAGGTTCCATGTATGTTGCCTGTCACATAAACATAAGTGAAATATGACAGCACAATTCCGAAAACAAGTACGATAAGTAAATCGCTTTTCTCTTTTTTCAATCTTCTGTCCTCCCTGCTATACTACTTGCAAAAGCAGTCAATCTCTACTATAATATCCCTATTCCCAAACTTATAAAGGAGCCTGCCTTTTCAATGAAGAAACAATTATTATATCTGATTCCCGTTTTCGTCCTCATGACAGCTTTTATCCTGCTCCCTTCCCGGACATCCAGTCTGTATCTCCGCATCTATTTTGAAGAAATAGCCGGTGATCACTGCACCTTATACTATTCTACCGATGCCATGGATGTATTCTGCCTGGGGCAGCACCAGACTTCCGAAATTGATTATGACCGGAAAATGGTGGAGTTTAATCTGGATCCCTCCCTGGATGGTCACATTACCGGCCTGCGGCTGGACTTTCCCAATACAGAGCAGCTTTTATGCATCGACAGTGTAACGGTCAGCAGCGGAGGCGTCATTAAGCATCAGTACAGTCCCTGTGATTTCTTTGCAGACGAAAATATTGCTTCCCTCCATAATATTTCCGGTATCAGTTCCGTCCCATCCCGGGCCCGGGTGTATATCGCCACTTCGCCGGAGGAGTCCTATCTCATCTTCTCGGATGCACTGTGCCGGCAGATCACGGATTCCTACAGCCATTATCGTCTGACGAAAGCCGCTTTCTGTGTGTTCCTCCTGGCCTGCTTTCTCCTGGCCCGGAAGAAGATTTTCAGAGCCGAATAGCCGTTCGGCCGTTCCCTGCCATGAATAAAGTCATTATATCATCAGTCCCCTGCAGTGCCAAGATAAAATTCCATGGCGTTTCTCTTTTATCATCAAAGAAATTGTTGCGGTCCGGGGCATGTTGTGCAATAATAAACAGGGAGTACAAGTACATGTTTTAGGAATAGTAAGGAAGCGTCAAAGCTTTTGTATAAGTACAGGTGCACAGACAGTTTCCGACAGTTCCTGAGAGGATTAGTATATGAGCAATAATCAAAACTGGAACAACACCGGCGAGCAGCTCAAAGGCGCGTTGGCGGACGCTCTGCAGAGCGGAGATTTTAAGCATCTGAATCAGCTGGTCTCCCAGACAGTCACCAGTGCTGTGAACGAGGTGGGAAAGCATGTCTCCATCAATACTGACGGCATACAGTGGAAAAGCGGAGCTGCCGCTGAACATCCCTCTGCGTCCCAGCCCCCGCCGCCTGACAATGTTCCTGTCTGGCAGCAGCGGGCGCAGGAAAGGGAACGCCGGAAACAGATAAAGCAGCAGAATATGCAGCAGACACAACTCAGAAAATTTCACGCTCCCCTGATTAAAATCAAAAGAGTGGGAAGTGTATCGAATGTTCTCTACCAGGTGTTCGGCGGAATCGGTCTGGGTATTACCGGGCTGATTACCCTTTTTCGCTTTGTTGCCCTTCTTGTAGGAGAAACTACCTTCGGCGGCTGGATTGTCAATCTGCTTTTCCTGCTGGGCTTCTTCGGCATGGTTCAGTTCGGTATCGGGCAGCGCAGGCGCCTTCGGCGGGCGGAACGCTATCTTCAGCTCTGCGATTACAGGGTATACGGTGAAATTGAAAATCTGGCAAAGGGAACCGGCAAAAGCAGGGATTATGTCATAAAGGATCTCCAGAAAATGCTTGCTCTGGGAATTTTCCCAGAAGGCCATCTGGACCAGCAGAAGACCTGCTTTATGTTAAACGATGTGGTATACAGACAATATCTGGAGGCGGAAAATGGCCGCAGGCTCAGGGAAGAAGAGAGCCGAAAAGCTCTGGAAATGCAAAATGCCGCCCCCAAATCCCCGGCACAGGCTTCGCCCCGGGTGTCCGGCGAACAGGAATCCGAACTGCAGACCATGATATCGGAGGGAATGGGATTTATTCGCAAGCTGCGGGATTTGAACGACAGAATTCCCGGAGAAGTCATTTCCGCCAAGCTTTTCTGTCTGGAAAACCTGTTGAAAGATATCTTCGACAGCGTCAGGGAACATCCGGACCAGATGCATCGAATGCACAAGCTGATGAGTTATTATCTGCCCACCACCCTGAAACTGGTAGAAGCCTATGAAGAATTTGACCGGATAAGCTCGCCGGGAGAAGAAATCCTGAAGGCCAAATCAGAGATTGAAAATACGCTGGATACCATCAATCAGGCATTTCGCGAGCTTCTGAACACGCTGTTCCAAGATGCGGTATTTGATGCCACCACAGACGCCCAGGTATTGAAAACAATGCTGGCCAAGGAAGGACTGACAAGAGAAATGGAGTTCGCTGCTCTGGGCAGAGAGTCCTGATACATCATAAATCAAAATGGAGGAAACCAAATGAGCGATAATTTAGACGAAATGTTGAAGGAAGCACCTTCGCTGACCTTTGAGCCTTTTACGGCAGCCGAACCCTCCGCGCCGGAAATGCCTGCGGTGAAGGAAGCGGAAACGAAAGTGCCGGAAGTAGTTCTGACCCCGGAAGAACAGAAAATGGTGAATGATTTCGCCGCTCAGATTGATATTACCAACACCCAGCTGGTCATGCAGTATGGTGCCGGCAGTCAGAAGAAAATCGCCGATTTTTCCGAAAATGCGCTGAACAATGTGCGCACCAAGGATATGGGGGAAATTGGTCAGATGCTGGCAGGTGTAGTCTCTGAACTGAAGGATTTCAATAACGAGGAAGAGGAAAAGGGCTTCCTGGGATTTTTCAAAAAGAGCAGCAATAAGCTGGAAAATCTGAAAATAAAATATGACAAAGCAGAAGGTAATATCAACCGTATCTGTAAGGTGATGGAAGATCATCAGATTACTCTGCTGAAAGATGCAGCCATGCTGGACAAAATGTATGAGCTGAATCTGAATTATTTCAAGGAATTGTCCATGTACATACTGGCAGGTAAGCAGAAGCTGGAACAGGCCAGAACCGTAGAGCTTCCAAAGCTCCTGGCAAAGGCGGAACAGAGCGGACTTCCGGAAGATACTCAGGCGGCCAATGATTATGCCTCCATGTGTGAGCGTTTTGAGAAGAAAATCTATGATCTGGAGCTGACCAGAACCATCTCCATGCAGATGGCTCCTCAGATTCGCCTGATCCAGAGCAACGACACGGCCATGTCGGAGAAAATCCAGTCTACTCTGGTCAATACCATTCCCCTGTGGAAAAGTCAGATGGTGATTGCCATCGGTCTGAACCACTCCACCGAGGCCGCCAGAGCCCAGAAGGAAGTCACGGATATGACCAATGCACTGCTGAAAAAGAATGCGGAGACTCTCAAGGTTGCAACCATTGAAACCGCCAGAGAAAGCGAGCGCGGCATTGTGGATATCGAAACCCTGACCGCTACCAACAAGACACTGATCAGTACCCTGGACGAGGTTATGAAGATTCAGGAAGACGGACGTGCCAGGAGAAAGAGTGCGGAACAGGAACTGCTCCGCATCGAAGATGAGATGCGCCAGAAACTGCTGACCGTAAGCCGCAATTCCGGCAAGATGTAAGAATACAGAGAGGTTATGACCTGTTTGCGTCATAACCTCTTCAAATTTAGGCTTATCCCATTCTTATGGCCAGTACCGCCATGTCCTCTCTGCCCGGCAGGTCAATTTGTACACTGCCGCATACATTTTCCATCACAGTCTGCCTGGTCATTTCCCATGTATCGATTATTTCAATGCGGTACCTTCCCTCCTCAGGCAGATTCATCCTTGTCACTACAGCGCACTGCCTCTCCAGGAATTTCAGATAAGCTTCCTGTCCGCAGTGTCCAAACGCCACCCGCTCTTTTGTGAGAAAAGCTTTCACCTGCTTTTCAGGCATATTCAGCATGGCTGTCAGGAAGAAGCTCTTCCGGAATTCCTCCGAAGCCCCCTTTTCCTTCATGGCCAGCAGCTGTCCCTCGGTGTAGCCGCCGCTTCCCTCGCCCATAAATTCCAACGGCCCCGGCAGAGAGTCCACAATCTCCTTCAGGAAAGCGATTCTGACAGGACTTTCTCCCTTCAGCACACCTCCCCTGGCCCACCACAGTACTTCGTCTTCACTGTAAAAGGTTTCCCCGTGGGTACAGTATCCGCCGCAGCACACCGCTGTCCAGAAGCGCCGTACCAGCTCCCTTCCGGAAATATTGCCCCAGCCGTGAATGATATTTCCCTCATAGCGGCATTCGTCAAAAACCACCGGCTTGCCGTACCTCTCCCACAGTTCCGGCACTTCATTCACATTGACATCCTGAATACAGCAATGGGTTATTTCCTTCTGCGTGAAATCCCAGTAAGCCATACAATTGTGATTGCTCAGACAATGTCCGTACGGATCATGCTCCGCGACAAATCCGGCGAATTCCTCCCAGTTCTCCCATTTGTAATTGGGCATCAGATCATACTCATTGGCCAGTGACCACCACAGATTAGGCATGGCTGAGAGTCTCCTCAGGAGATAGTCCAGGTATACAAAGCTGTCTTCCATTGAAAACCGGGAAAAACCCCACCTGTCATAGGGATGGAACAAAATCAGATCTCCCTGAATTCCCATGGCATCCATTTCCCTGATACGCGCTTCCAGCGCCTCCCAATAAGCAGCCACCGGTTTATGTACATCCCATTTGCCGTCCGTTTTCTCAAAAGGATAAGATTCCGGTTCATTGTGGTTGAAATCATAGTGCTTCGGGAACACGCAGAATCGAACCTTATTGAACGGCGCTTTCCGCAGCGTCTCCATAGTAGTATCTGTCAATGCCCTCTCCTGATGCACCAGCGCATATACCGTGGTGCCGAAAGGCCGGTACCAGGTACCGTCGTCATATTTAAAATGTCTGCCTGACGCACGGACCATTCCGTGAGAAACCGCCGGTTCGCAGAATTCCTCTCCCGCTCCGCTCACTGTGCCCCATACCTTCCAGCTACAGCCGCCTGCCGCGGAAGGATAAAAGCGAACCTTATAGACGCCACCCCCGGCATAAAAGCCCCGCACTCTCTTCGTCTCTCCCGCAAGGGTAAATTCTGCCTGCAAATCCACCAGTGCTCTGGAACCCTCCGGTTCCGATCCCGTAAATGTCAGTTCAAAGGTTTCATATTGCCTCATGTTCTGCCTCCCTGTTCGTTATGATATCATCATATCATCTCTGCTTTTTAAATTCAACCGGCGCTTGAAACCCCAGGCATTCCCACCAGCAGATTGTCTGTCAGGCTGTGCGGTGTCAGCTGGGAACCTCCGCTGACTGCCGCGACAGGCGAAACCCTATAAGCAAAAAGCTTTTTAACATGGCGCTGATTTCCATATCATCTTCCACCAATAAGATTTTCATGGCACGCTACCTCCAACATAGGAAAAGAAAACCTACGGCTTCTGCAGCCAGCAAGCCCAACAGCACAGGCAGCAGCACCGGACAGGCTGAGACTGCCCCTGCTAGCAGGAGCATTACCACCGGAACCACATATTTCCGCGGATGGTGCCACAGGTCGCTTTCAATCTTCCAGCCCCGGATGGGATAAAGCCATTCCAGCAGCACAGACAGCACCGCGCTCTGCAGGGCAAAGAAGACAGCCCCCGCAATCATCAGGACGGTGACACCGCCGATTTGTATCTGCCAGCTGCAGAGGAATATCGCATCCGCAGCCATATTACAGAGAAAGATAAACAGGCAGTATGGAATGCAAAAGCGCCGGCTTTGCCCGGGCAGGAAACGGACTGTCTGCTCCAGATCAGGGTCACAGGACAGCAGGATACAGATAGGCGTATTTAAGGATAGAATCGCAAACCCAACCGGAATCACGGACAGACCGGCCATTTCTCTTAAGAAACAGGGCAGTGCAAGGGCTACGCACCACATCACAGCGGTATTGAGCAGATAATTCTTATGGCAGCTCAGATACCGGAAAAAATACCGCCAAAGCGCTGCCCTCTTCCGCTGCCGAACCACATGGCTTTTCCTGCTCTCCCACTGATAGAAGGCATATCCGTCAACCCTCCATAAAATCAGAATGGCAAACAGACTGTTCACAAGCAGCAACAGGCCAACCAGGAGCTCATTTCCAAATGCTATAGAATCCACGCTTTGCGAGTCTACTACACCAGAATTCAGAGGCAGAATTCCGGTGTCATATATTGTCATGAATAAAATTGCGGCCACAATGCCGGCAGCCCACAGCCCGCCCACATACCAGTATTTTCTCACAGAATAAACCGCGGCAGCCATAAGGACCCCATGGATCATGCAGAGGATCATTCCCGCCAGTTCCACCGGCTTCCAGGCAGAAACGGCCAGCAGAACCGCGAAAAGCAGCCCAGTCTTTGTAAGAACCGTATAGGCGCCCAGCACCCCCACATAGGAGAAAACAAACTCCCGGCGTCGATGGGGCAGCATCAGCATAGCCCTAAGCTCCACCTCGTTATCTTTGGAAGAAAGGGCCTGCCACATCACACCCGCGGTAAAGGCGCTGATCATCAGGATTCGGACAAAAGATGCAATCTGCACCTGAAAGCCGGCAATGTACAGTCCCCAAAATACGATTCCCTCCATGAAAAGAGTCCGGGGCAGCCGCTCATAGTTTGCCCCAAACAGCTTTTTGGCAAAGGCTCTACCTGTCATTTTCATCATGCAGAGCCTCCCGGATATCTTCGGCATTAATCTGCCCGCGTTCAAAGGTCTGCCGGATTCTGCCGTCCTCCAGGACAAATACCCGGTCAGAAGTCAGCGTGATGCTCTCCAGGATGTGGGAGGAAAACAGCACGGTTCCATGCTCCTTATATCCGGAAATCTGCTCATACAGGTATTCCGTACTCTGGAAGTCCAGCCCGTTCACCGGTTCATCCAGAAGGAGCAGCCTGGGTTTCAGGGCAAAGGCCGTGATCAGGAATGCCTTTTTCCGGTTTCCGGTTGACAGCTCCCTTAACAGGGTGTCCGTATATTCTTCAAAATGGAATCCCTGTATCAGCTCCGACACATCAGGAACCTCTTTCCCATAGGCGGCGCATACATAGGCCATGTATTCCCGGAAAGTAAAATACGAAAACGAATTGTCCTCGGCAAACACCGTATAGCGGCAGAGCTTAAAATCCTGCTTCCGGAAATCCACAGGGGAACCGCAAAAGCAGATACCCTCTGAACGGAAGGTGGGGAGCAGACCGGAGAGCACCTTCAGAAATGTGGTCTTCCCGGCCCCGTTCAGCCCGATCAACCCCGCCACTTCATGCTCGGCCAGCGCAAAAGAAAAATCCGAAAGTATCATTTTCTCGTTGCTGTGCCTTACTTTCCCACGCTTTAACGTGCCCGGAATCAGCAGCTGGCGCAATGCCTTTTCTGAGCCAGCATTGTACCATGCGCTTAAGCTTTTCACAGTCAGGAGCGCTTCTCCCATCTTACCTCCCCCCTTTGCCGTCCTTTTCTTTTTTCCATGCCGCATATGCGGAATACAGAAAGGCGCCCGCTAAAACTATGTAAAGCCCCATCATCGGGAAGTCCCCCGATATCCCGCATACAATGGCTGCAGCCAGCCAGATCAGTCCAATAATTCCTCTAATATAAATATGACGCATGCTTTTTACCTCCCTGTCTTCTGAAAGCGATCCTGTAAATATCCGCCTGTTCTCCGTCATACTCAAAGCTGCGCTGATAGACGCCGCCATTCCGGGTGATTGTTTTTACCGAAGGTTCATTCTTCTTTTCCACAGAAAGATACAGTTCGTTCATCCCCGCTTTTTTGGCAACCTCTAATAATTGCCGCAGCATTTCCGTAGCAAAGCCTTTTCTTCTCTCTGACGGACGAACGCTGTAACCGCAATGACCCAGATCCTTCAGGAAGTCGTTCAGCGTATGCCTTAAGTCAACAACCCCGCTACAAGCAGTGGGGTTGTTGACCCTCGCGGCATTCGCCAAATGGATGCTTGCGCATCCGCTTGGCTCATTGCCCGCGGGAATCAATGATTCCCACAATTCTATCCCGATCATCAACGGCAAAGAATGTGTCTGTTATGACCCAATTGGGATTCACCGTTTCCTCTTTCGTGTTTGCGTCTATGGATCTGCACCATTCTATATAATCCTCCGTCTTATCAAATAATTCACTTCCGTTAATGACGAATTCCCCATGATCAAAAAATTCCTTTCTGAATTCGACTGCCTCTTCTTTCCGTTCTTCTGTTGGTCTGACTAATTGAATCATTTTTCACACTCCTTTATCTGTTAAGATTTTATCAAATTTCTTCTCCGACAGGATTTCATGTGTCACAAACTGCCCGTCATAGAAAAGGGAAAATGTCGTAAAGGGCGAAGGGGCATTCTGCGCATCCTCTCTGGTCTGGATATGTACGGATTGGAACGCAGCGTTCCTGGCCTTTGCCATCTCCTCCAGTATAGGTACATACTTCGCCGTAAAGGGACATTGGTTTGTGTAATACAGCACAAATCCTTCCGGCATATCTTCTTGTCTGCCCACGCTGTCCCGGAAACGGGGAAGGGCGGCATCCTCCTCAAAAGGCAAATACATCAGCTCAAAATAAGGCTCCGCTGTATCCGCTGTCTGAAAGCCCTTATGTTCCATATACTTTGGGTCGGAGAGGAATCCCATTTTCTTTTTGGAGGACAGGATCACAAGCCCCTTTTTCCCTTTCGCTTTACTGTCCCTGATACATGCATCCAGCAGAAGGTTCGAGTATCCATGCCCCTTGAACTGCCCGGATACCCACAGGCAGTCAATGTACATATAGCCCTCCGCCTCCACGGGCACCCATGCGTATTCTGCAGGGATATATTCAATGAAGCATTTTCCACGGACATTGCCTTTTAAGAATACAAGCCCTTCGTCCAGCCTGTCTTTCAGCCAGTTCTTTTTGGACATAACCTGAATGTCTTTGTTATTGGAGATTGCGCAGCAGATGTGCTCCTTTTCCATATTTTCGTGTGTCAGTTTTACAAGTTCCATATTCTATTGTCTCCTTTGATCTGCATTTCAATATAATGTTGACCCGGAAAGGCACCGTGTCAACTTCTGACTCCATGTGCGCCGGAGCGCACACAATGATAGCATGATAAAAGAATCAGCACAATCAGCACCAATGTGACAGCCGCCGCTATGTTAGAACTGACACGCATAACGGGGAACTGCTCATATTTCAATATGTAAGTAACAAAAGCATTTGGCAGGTTCACGAAGAAGGATACAATCAGGTTATTACCAGATAGTTTGTATGCGGTTGCAAATCCGATCCCTACTGCAAACAGCAGAAGAATGTCCTCCCAGGTGCGGAATCCCGGATAGCCCAAATGGTAAAGGGAAAACATTGCCCCGGAAACCAGAATTGCCGATACCCATCCAAATTGCCGGTCAATCCGGCTCTGCACAAATCCCCGGAATAAAAATTCCTCAAAAAACGTGGTCATGATCAGCGGCGCAATTCCCATAGGCAGCAAACGCCATGGAATCTGCTCACCCACAGCCATCTTCGGGATAAGCTGTCCTCCAACGGAAAATACCACAAAGACCGCCAAAACAACCCATTGCCGTATGCCCGGCTTTTTGAAACCTGCTTCTGCCAATACGCTGCCGGAAGCTGGTACTCCATTTTCCTTATACAAACAGTACAGGGGAATGAAAAGGCTGCATACCAACCCATACAGAAGATTGTAAAAAACAAAATATAGTATGGGCGTTGGATTGAGATTCGCTGCCGTAATGCAGATAATCAGCATGATTTCTATGCCGGCTGAAATCAGGAGCGTTTTTCCTTTTCCGCTGTTTGCCGCTTCCTTCATCCTAACCACCCCTGATAAAACGCGACCGCTCCCAAACCAGCGCCTACCGCCATGGCCGCCAATGTTACAACAATAATGACAGGGTGCTCTTTCATCAGTTTTCCTAATTCCTTTAAATCGTTCATTGAATTTCTCCTCCTTTGTCCCACAACGGGAATTTTCACGCCTTTTCAAAGCATTCCTTCCAGGCTTCTATCTATTTCCTTTTCTGTTCTTGTAATAATATCTTATCGAACATTAGTAGTTCGATAAGCATGAATCATCAACACAAAAACGAAGGAAATAATCTGTGCAGCCATAATCCGGACAATCTGTAGTTCGTCTGCGCCCTCCCGCGAAACCACATGCAGCATATTGGCAGCAACGGTATTATTAAATAAATGGTCGCCAAGCCCTGCCCATAAATTTCCTGTCATACGGTAAAGAAGTCCCCATTTGATTCCCATAATCCCGGCAAGGATAATATAACCGATCCCCATCAGAAGCATTGCCGCAAACGACATTTCGCCATTCACATAGCTTCTGATGGGCATTACAATGTGCCAGATACCAAATAAAAATGCTGCAATAAAATTCGCCTGCATAAATGGCTTTGTTTCAGAGAGCGTTTTCAGGAACAGACCGCGGAAAACACCCTCCTCCATCCATACATTGACGATATTGAACAGTACGCATAATAGAAAGAAAACGAAGTCTGTATTTTTCATCTGCGAGCCAGTTAAAGAAAAGCTGCTGATATAGATTTCCAAATGTGCG
>Ga0224748_10530_pt1 | contig 11901 bp, 11 predicted proteins | sample LIM_F_Water_Neg_FD_182074 | JGI IMG/M metagenome (GOLD analysis project Ga0224748, IMG submission 182074) | Enriched cells from gastrointestinal tract of the lab mouse from Pacific Northwest National Laboratory (PNNL), Richland, Washington... | ecosystem: Host-associated > Mammals > Digestive...
TATCTCCAAGCTGTTTGAAAACTTCCGCTACGGTTTGAAAATAATCTACATGGTCTAACTGTTTCCGGATTAGTACTGTCTGTTGTCCTTCTCCATGTTGATGTGGCAATTTCATATTATCCATATTGTTATCCTTTCTTTTATTTGCATTTCGCCCAAACGGAAATACTTTTCGCCCGTTTGGGAGGGAATGCTTTGGGGATATTGACGCGTATCTTTTTCCGTATTATACTACGGCCAAGATGATTAAACAAGTACTTAATCTCTGAATTGAAAATAACAAGGAGGACTTCTCAATGAAGAAAACTTACAAGATTGAGGTAGACTGTGCCAACTGCGCAAATTTGATGGAGGATGCGGCTCGCAAGACTGCTGGTGTGCAGAGCGCAACAGTTAATTTCATGACACAGAAAATGATTGTGGAATTTGATGAGGGGCAGGAGCCGAAAGATGTCATGAAGAACGTGCTGGATGCCTGTAAAAAAGTGGAGCCGGACTGCGCGATTTTTCTTTAAGCGGCAGCTGCCTGTGACAGAATGACACCCTTAAAATGTGCCGCTGCAATTTAAGGGTGTTATTTTACCAATAATAATTAAATAATTAAGTATATTTTGAAAGGAGTTTTATTATGGAGGAATTAGTAATAAGTATATTGCTTATGGTTGTCATTATAATGGCTGCGGCACTTCTTATTTTTGTCGGCAGCCGCAAAGATGGCATGACAAAAAAGCAAAGGGTTATGATGGTTCGGATTTTAATCAGCGCCGGAATCTTACTGGCGCTCCAGTTTATTTCCGCAGAGATGTTTGATACGGCCTGCGGGTATTTATTCCCGTCTGCAGGACGATGGCTTCGTTTTGCGTGCTATCTGATTGATTATCTGATTATCGGATATGACATTTTACGGAAAGCTATAAAGGGTATTAAAAACCGTCAGGTATTTGATGAGAGTTTTCTGATGGCTGTGGCTACGATTGGGGCAATGGCACTGGCTATTTATGAAAATGGAGAATATCTGGAAGCCATTGCCGTTATGCTGTTTTATCAGATTGGGGAGTGGTTCCAGGGCTATGCGGTTGGTAAGAGCCGCCGCAATATCAGTAACCTGATGGATATCCGGCCCGATTATGCGAATGTAGAGAGTAATGGAAAGTTAGAGCAGGTAGACCCGGATGAAGTAGGAATTGGCAGCGTGATTGTTGTCCAGCCGGGAGAAAAAGTGCCGATTGACGGCAATGTAGTTGAGGGTGCTTCCAGTCTGAATACCAGTGCATTGACCGGGGAAAGTCTGCCCAGGGAGGCAAAGGTCGGTGATGAAGTAATCAGCGGATGTATCAGTATGACCGGTGTGTTGAAAATACAGACAACAAAAGAGTTTGGGGAATCCACCGTTTCAAAGATTTTGGATTTGGTGGAAAATGCAAGTTCCCGCAAATCAAAATCAGAGGATTTTATCTCGAAGTTTGCAAAAATCTATACCCCGGCTGTCTGCTATGCGGCATTGGCACTGGCATTCCTCCCCTCTGTTATCCGTATGCTTTTTATGGGATTGTCTGCGGACTGGGGCGTCTGGATTTACCGGGCGTTGACATTCCTTGTCATTAGCTGCCCCTGTGCGCTTGTAATCAGTATTCCTTTAAGTTTCTTTGCAGGAATCGGCGGAGCAAGCAAGGAGGGCGTTTTGGTGAAAGGCTCCAATTATCTGGAAATCCTCTCCCAGACCAGGTATGTTGTTTTTGACAAAACCGGAACCATGACAAAAGGCGTTTTTGAAGTAAACGGGATTCACCATTCTACTATTGAGAATGAAAAACTGCTGGAGTATGCGGCTCTTGCAGAAAGCGCTTCTTCCCACCCGATCAGTAAGAGTTTACAGCGGGCATATGGGAAAGAAATTGACAGAAGCCGTGTATCAGATATACAGGAAATCAGCGGAAATGGCGTAACTGCAAAGGTAGACGGCATGGAAGTTGCAGCCGGAAATGACAAACTGATGAAACACCTGAACATTCCTTATCAGGACTGTCACCAGACCGGAACGATTATTCACATGGCAATCAACGGGAAATATGCAGGGCATATTGTGATTTCCGATATTATCAAACCTCATTCTAAAGCGGCGATTGCGGAATTAAAGAAAGCAGGCGTTGATAAGACTGTCATGCTGACGGGTGATGCAAAGAAAGTGGCAAATCAGGTTGCTTCCTCTCTTGGGATTGACGAGGTTTACAGCGAACTTCTGCCGGCAGATAAGGTTGAAAAAGTGGAAGAACTGCTGCGGGTGAAGCCTGGCAGGGCAAAGCTGGCATTTGTGGGTGACGGTATCAATGACGCCCCGGTTCTTTCCAGAGCTGATATTGGTATCGCTATGGGGGCAATGGGTTCCGATGCGGCAATCGAAGCGGCGGATATTGTGTTGATGGATGATGATCCGATTAAGATTGCAAAAGCAATCAAAATTTCAAGAAAATGTCTGCGGATTGTTTATCAGAATATTACAATGGCGCTTGTTGTGAAATTCGCCTGCCTTGCATTAGGGGCTGTGGGAATTGCAAATATGTATCTGGCGATTTTCGCAGATGTGGGCGTTATGATTCTTGCGGTGCTGAATGCAATCCGTTGTCTGTTTGTGAAAAAGCTGTAAGAAAGGAGGGGTTCCTTTGGCGGAATATCAGGACAGTCAACTTTACGCAGGGCTTAGAGAAAGCAATCTGTACATTTTAACTGAATTTTTTAAGATGCTGGGGAACCCTACCCGTATTCGTATCCTGCTTCTTTTAATGGAGCAGGATGCGAATGTCAGCGACCTGGCAGAGCAGCTTGGAATGACCCAGTCTGCGGTGTCGCACCAGTTAAATTTGCTGAAATCAAATAAACTGGTTAAACGGCGCAGGGATGGGAAAATGATATTCTATGCTTTGGCGGACGAGCATGTGGAGATGGTGATTGAAAAAGGGACAGAGCATATTCGTGGGCGGTGAAAATGAGGTGACGATAAAATGACAATGGATGAATTAAAACCAAAACAGAGGTTACGCTTCAAAAGATTGCACCGATGGGTAATCCGGTGCAGATTGAGTTGAGAGGTTATGAATTGACTTTGCGGCTTGATGAAGCGCAAAAAATCAAAATGGAAAAAATTAGTCACTTTTACCTTACCATGCAGCTTATGGAGCCCGGGATTCCGGTAGTTCCGATTTCTGCGGCAAAAAATGAAGGAATTGAAGGGTTGATTTTTGTCCGGTAAGCAGTGAAGAACATGATTCCGCAGGTGCGGTACATCGGTGTATTCATGCGGCAGTGCATATTTTGAAGCCGTAGGCTAAAGAAAAAAGTCTGCCAGTTCTGGCTCTTTGTTCCGGAATAGCTTCTTATACTCATTCCCGTGTTCGCCCACTGTCGACACATAATAGCCCGCTGTCCAAAAATTTTCTCCCCATAATTTTTTTCACCTCCGGGCAGCGTGCAAACACTTCTTTTGCTGTTATACTTTTTACTATCTTTATTATTTGTGTCAGGCTATAGTTTGGCTCTGACTGTATGAGAAAGTGTACATGGTCTTTATCCGCACCTATCTCCAGAAAATACATGTCATATCTTTTGCTGATTTCTATGCAGGTCTCTTTTATTACATTTTCCACTTCATCACTAACTACCTCTCCCCGATATTTTGTCGGCAATACAAAATGATACATAAGCTTTGATACGTTGTGGGATCTGTGTATGATCTCACTCATCTACAACTTCTCCAAATTCAATCTTTACATTGTTATGGCTATCTGGTGATTTATGGGACAAAAGCACAACCGTCTTAACGTACTTATCATCTTCCAAACTTAAATCCATATCTTCCTCGATAATCGGAAGCCTGAATTTAATGGATTTCAGCCACTGTCCATTCGATTGTCTGTCCTCATATATCTGTATTTCAGAAATCAATGCTTCCATAAGCTGCCTGCGTTCTATTTCATTCATTACTGCATACAGCTTTTCAAAATAAATCAATACCTTATAGATATTATCTCCCGTCAGCTTCTCAGCTTCAATCGCCTGCTTCTTTGCCCTTGTTTCAATCAGTTGTGTTTCCACATCCTCTATCTTATCGTACATCCGATAGAGCCTGTCATCAAGATCTGCTTTCCGTTTGATATAATGTCTGTCATCCGGATCAAGGGAATCAATTTCCTCCGCCAGCTTTAGCTTGACGGCATAATATTGTCTCAACTGCTTTTCATATGATGCAAGCTCTGTGTCTATTGTGCCAGTATCCACTTTGCGGTTAATCTTCTCCTGCATCATTGCCGCAAACTTGGGATTGCCAACCAGCTTAACGATGACTTCCGCCACCGCATCATCTAACAGTTCTTCTCTAATCTGCTTTTTATAGTCACACTTATGCCCGCGCGTCATGGTACGGTGCTTACAGCCATAGTAATAAAAATCCTTGTATTTCGTTCCATCCTTTTTACGCTTGATGCTCTTATTGCCATACATACCTGCTCCGCAGACCGGACATCTGACAATTCCCGAAAGAAGATGCGTTTTTGTATCTTTTCCTCGATTCACATGTTCATATTTCTTTGCCTGTGCAAGCAGCTTTACCTGTGCCGCCTGCCAGACATCTTCCGTGATAATAGCTTCATGCAATCCGTCTACCAGAATATAATTATCCTGCTCCACAAGATGATACTCGTTTCGTGTTCCATGGACTTTTTCTGTCTTTCTGCGTCCATAGGCAATTTTTCCGCAATATACCGGATTTTTCAGAATAAGGCGAACCAAGTGCGCATCAAAAAGAGGATTTTTCCCGTTCTGCCGCTGTATTTTTTGAATGCCGTGGTTTTCAAGGTATTTTGCAACACCGTTAGCGCCAATATCCGTATGTACATACTGGTCAAAGATTACCCTGATGGCTTCTGCTTCTTCTTCATTAATCTGAAGTTTGCCGTCTATCAGCTGATAACCATATGGCGCAAATCCGCCGTTCCATTTTCCCTCACGGGCTTTCTGAATACGCCCCTCCATTGTCTGTACACGGATATTCTCCCGCTCAATCTCAGCAACTGCCGACAGGACGGAAATCATCAGTTTCCCTGCGTCCTTGGAAGAATCAATTCCATCTTCCACACAGATCAGATTTACCCCGAAATCCTGCATAACCTGCAATGTAGAAAGCACGTCTGCCGCATTTCTGCCAAATCGGGACAACTTAAAAACAAGGACAAAGGAAACACCGTCCTTCCCTGATTTGATATCCTCCATCATGCGGTTAAATTCCAACCGTCCCTCAATGGACTTGCCGGATTTACCGGCATCCTCGTATGTACCGACAATTTCATAATCATTAAAATCAGCAAATGCTTTCATTCTGGCTTTCTGTGCATCTAAAGAATAGCCGTCTGTCTGCATGGCTGTAGATACTCTTGTATATGTATAAACCTTTATTTTATGTCCTTTCATACCAAGTTCTCCATTTTAATTTTTATCCGCCTTTTTACCCAGTATTTTTATCGAGTTCAGATAGTCCTGTTCCACATCGCTTAAAGTACGCTGTTTATATTTCTTATATTCTCCGGTTGCTTTTTCCACCGCCTGCTTATGCGTCACACTCCCATTTCCTGACAATAACTGTTCGCCGCTCATTGTTAGAATCCGGTCTAAGTGCTTCGCCCAATCTTTCATGGTCATAGCCTGTTCCCGTTCTGCCTGACGTTCTGCAAAATCCAAATATCCCGACACAAGCTGCCCCATTGCACGAAGTTCTTTTTCATCCAGATAGTTCTTGGCAATGACAGCCTCCCGCAAAGTCGGCTGGTTCCCTGCAAATGTGGTAAGCCCCATAAATTCCTTTTCTGCATCCGCCCTTGTATAAATAACTTCCGCCGCCGTCTGCCCATGAATGGCATAATGAATTTTATTCTGAACTTTCTGAAAAAACTGAATGGATATTTCAGCTTTTGGATCATAGTCAATGCTAGTAGCGTAAATCTCCAATACCTGCCTGTAAAACACCTTTTCAGACGCACGAATATCTCTGATTCGTTCAAGCAGTTCTTTAAAATATCCACCGCCGCCTAAGTTTTTCAAGCGTTCATCATCCAGTGCAAAACCTTTACGCATATACTCTTTCAAAATTCCTGTTGCCCATATCCTGAACTGCGTACCTCGTTTTGATTTCACACGATAACCAACAGAAATGATTACATCGAGATTATAAAATTCTACGGGCTTATCGGAATTTGCAATGTGCAAAATTTGCACATTACCTTCTCTGGAAAGCTCTCCTTCTTCAAATATATTTTTTATGTGTTTTGAAATTACAGAACGGTCTCTCTGAAATAACTCCGCCATCTGCGCCTTTGACAGCCAGACCGTATCGTCATCGAAGATTGTTTCAATCTTTGATAAACCGTCTTCTGTTGTATAAATTATCATATTTGATTTTCCAATTTCTTCTTCTCTATAATCCATAGTCACCTCGTTATTTGGTATTTTCTCCAGCAATAGTTTGGACACTCTTATCATGTTTATTATATCTTTTGTGACCATTATTAGCAAGATATCTCCTTCAATTTTTTGACAATTCTTCTGCTTTATTTCTATCTTCTTTCGCATGATTATCTCCTGCTATATCAGGTAAATTTTCTATATCTAAATCTGACGCATATTTTTCAATCAAATTTGCTAACAAATCCGCCAATCCACTCCATTCATCAATCATAAGCACTTCCTCCATCATAAGCAGACTCGAAATGCTTTGCATTTCTCGTTCGCGTTGCTCGCCGTAAGACTTCCGATTCATACACACATGCAAGCATGGTGCATACAGGGTCACAATCTCCCCCTTGCCGTTGCGGATGATTTGTGAATAGGAATTTCCCCACAGGAGCAGATGCGTCATCAATGTCTCCCTGAAAATAAAGGAAGTCATCTCCGGGTTCGGTTCATCATCCACAGAGATATAATCCCCGATATCAAAGCCCAGTTCCTTCAGCCACATGCCCTTCAGCATGATTGTGGGCGTTTCATGATACTTATAGCCTGACTGGCCATACACTTTGATGCTTCTTTTCTTTGCCATTATGATTTCCTCCATTTCGTGATTGTCATTGATTGTCATCGCCTTCCGTCATCACGTGAGTCAGATTACAGGCGCCACCTCCCTTGATGCGAAAAGAGCCGCTAATGCTTGTTTGCATCAGCAGCTCTTCGCTTTAAGTTCGGTGTTTTATTTTATTCTGAGGCTTTATTCTTTTTCTGTTCGTCCTTGATACGGTAGTAATCTTCCAGATCCACATCGATCTTTACTCTCGCATCTGGTTTTCGGTTGCTCAGGAGGCACACAGTCTCCACCCCCACCGTCATCGGAAACATATCCACCGCCCTCACTCTCTCCACCTCATACCCTCCGCCGCAGAGTACCTTCAAATCCCTTGCCAGCGTTGCGCTGTCGCAGCTTACATACACCACCCGCTGCGGCGTCATTTTCAGAATCGTATCAAGGCAGGCGGTATCGCACCCCTTTCTGGGTGGGTCCACCACAATCACATCAGCAAAGATACCGTCCTTTTTATATTTCTCCGGCAGCACTTCCTCCGCTTTTCCGACAAAAAATTCCGCATTAAAAATCCCGTTGCTTACGGCGTTTTCCCTGGCGTTCTCAACCGCCTGCGGAATTACCTCCACCCCGTAGACCTTCTTTGCCTTCTCCGCCAGAAACAGGGAAATCGTGCCGATACCGCAGTACAAATCCCAGACCGTCTCCTGCCCGGTAAGCTCTGCAAAAGACAAAGCCAGACTGTACAGCTTTTCCGTCTGCACAGGGTTCACCTGATAAAAGGACACCGGCGAAATCGCATAGGTGATGCCCCTGCCTGTCCGCTCAAAATTATTGTCCGCATCACATACATGGATGGTATCTTTTATCGTCTCTTTTCCCCAAATCAGGCGTATTTCCTGTCCGAGAATCACGTTTGTCCTTTCCGTATTGATATTAAGCGACACACTTGTCATATTGGGTATTGTCAAAAGTTTATCCAAAAGCTTCTGCTGCGCCGGCAGTTTTCTTTGAGCACCCTTCAAATTCACCACAAGGCACACCATGATTTCCCCGCTGAAAAAGCCCTTGCGAATCAGGACATGGCGAATCAGTCCCTTCCCTGTGCTCTCATCATAGGCAGGAACCCTGTTTTCCCTCATATAAGCAAGGATAATCTCCAGTATTTCCTTATTTTCTTTTACTCCCAGATGGCATTCTGTATTTGCCACGATGGAGTGGGTTCTTCCCGCATAAAAGCCTGTGACGGGTTCTCCCTCTTTATTTTGTCCTACAGGATACTGGGCCTTGTTCCGATAATAAAAAGGCTCCTCCATTCCCAAAATGGGCTCCATTATATTATCAATCTTCTCCGGCGCAAAACCGCCAATCCGTATCAGATTGTTTCTGACCCTGGCATCCTTGAACTCCAGCTGCTTTTCGTAGCTCATGCTCTGTATCTGGCAGCCGCCGCACTGTTTATGAAAGGCGCACTTTGGATCTATACGAAAAGGAGAAGGTGTGAGCACCTTCTCTAATCTTCCATAGGCATAGTTTTTCTTCACCCGCGTGACACGGATTTCTGCTTTATCACCGATAACCGTATCCTTGATGAAAAAGGGGAAGCCATCCTTTTTTCCCACCCCTTCTCCTTCAGAGGTCATATCCGTAATCTCCACCGTCAGAATCTGATTCTTTTCGTAATCCATACCCATCCTCCGCCTGCTACTCCATCCCCGTCTTCCGCAGATTGGAATCGAACAGCCGGTTAAAGCCCATCCACTCTCCCTGGCTGCTTCCCTCGAGAATTTCCGTAAAGGTCTGCATCTTTGCGTCCGTATTGTCTGCAAAATTCAAAGCCACCGCTTCCATAATCGCCGGTTTTTTGGGCGAGCCGAATTCATATTCCCCGTGATGAGCCAGGATACAGTGTTTGATTTCACTGGCAAGCAGAGCCGGAAAACCGTCTATCTGAGCAATTTTTTCCGCAACCATCTCCGTCCCTATGACGATATGGCCGAGAAACTGCCCTTCCTCCGTGTAATCATTCTGCGGGAAAAGCGAAAGCTCCCTTGTTTTCCCGATATCATGGCAAATCGCGGCGGTAATAAGCAAATCCCTGTTCAGCACAGAATATGCTTTGCAATAATAGTCGCACAGCCTGGTCACGCTTAACGTATGCTGCAAAAGGCCGCCCACAAATCCATGATGCACGGTTTTTGCCGCGGAGGATTTTTTAAATGCCCTGATAAAGTCCTCATCCCCCACGAAAAACGCCTGCAAGAGCTGGTTCAGATAGGAATTTTTCACCTTATCAATAAATCCCAGCAGTTCTCCGTACATTTCTTCAATATCATACTTGCTTACCGGAAGATAATTGGAAGGCTCATATTCCCCCTCGCGGCACTTTCTGATTCTTTTTACATTTACCTGCAAAGCGCCCTGAAAGCTTGTGACGTCTCCGTATACTTCTATGTAATCCAGAACGTCAAATTCCGCGATTCCTGCATTGTTCGGGTCCCAGACCTTTGCGTCGATTGTTCCTGTTTTATCCTGTAAAATCAGATTTTCATAAGGCTTTCCGTTCTTGGTGACTGCAGCCTGTTTGTGTTTGCACAGATAGATATCAAATAGTTTTTCCCCGTCTTTATAATCCTTGATATATTTCATTTTCCAAATCCTTTCTTACCCGGCCTCATATCAGATTTCCCTTCCGGCAAAACCGTACCGGCTTGATGCCGTTCTTTTTCCGGCACTCTATCAGGGCTTCATCCCAAGCACCGCGCTTACTTCCATTTCCATATAGTTTTCTGGTCCCTGCCGCATCAAATGAACGGTTATCGTGCTTTCCGGCTGCTCTAAAAGAAGCGCCTTCACCAAATCCTGATATTCAAGAACTTCCGTTTCATTAATTTTTGTAATCACGTCGCCGCTTTGGATTCCCGCATCCATGGCCGGTGAATCCATATCGATTTCCATAATATAAGCGCCAGGGGGAACGCCCATCTCCTCGTTGGCTTCCTCTGTCACATCTACTCCGTAAACTCCGAAATAGGCAATATCCCTGTCATTGGAAAGTCTCTCCACCAGCTTTTTCAAATCGGATATTCCAATGGCGCTCACAAGATTTTTCATGTCGGAGGCATTATATGCCATATCGATAATTCCAACCACCTGTCCCCGCAGATTGATTAACACGCCGCTGGCATTGCTGCTTCCGTAAATATCCGTCGTGATATATCTGTAATTGGAATCCGGGAGCCGGATAGGATTTCCTGTAGAGGTAATATTGCCGTAGCACAGAGAGCCCTCCGTCCCTGTGGGTCTTCCCAGCGCAATCACCGGGCTTCCCACAAGATTGCTGCCTGATGTTCCGAGAACCACCGTTCCCGTGTTCTCAAGCGTACTGCTTAGCATGGCCACCTTTGATATTGAAAGCACCGCAAGTCCGGTATTGCTGTCACCCTTTTTAATAGAAGCCGGATACTCTTCCCCATCTGCAAAAATCACCTTCAGGGAATCCGCGTCTTTTATGCTGCTTACATTGGCAAGAATCAAAAGCTCCTTTCCGTTATCGGCCACCACCGCGCCTGCCACCGCGCCCTCGCTTTCATATTCATTCACCAGCCAGCCCACGTCCGAGGTCACTCCAACAACCGTAACCACGGACCTCTCCGCCTCCCTTGCCATGTCCTTCATATTTGCAAAAAGGGTCATATAATCCTCGCTGCCAAGCTCCATCTCCGAAAGAAGCCGGGCTATCTGCTCGTCCCCCAGCACCGCCGGCTGCGGAGAAGGCGTGGGCGTCGGGTGCATCTGCGACTCATCCGCAATCATATCCTCAGGAAGCACCTCGTTTTCCTCTGTTTCTTCTACCAGAACCACGGTCTGAGGCTCCTCCTCAGGGTAAAGTCTGTTGCTGATAACAGGCTCCAGCAGTAAAAACGTAAAACATGCCACCATGCCGAATACAACCGCCATTGCCGCCGTAAGGAGCGTTCTCCGCACAAGCTTCCGCCTGTTTATGGGTCTTTGTTTGATAGTTTCCTTCATAAAATCAGTGTTGTCCTGATTTATATTCTCCTTCATCCGCAAGCTCCTTTTTTCTGCTTATTATAACAAAAAAAGCTCTGAAACACGATTTTCAAAGCTTCTTTGCATCAACTAATGCCACTGACGGCTGAATCATCGGCGTGACAGGATTCGAACCTGCGGCCTCTACGTCCCGAACGTAGCGCTCTACCAAGCTGAGCCACACGCCGTAACCTTACGACAATGTACATAATACAATTTTTGCGGCCAGTTGTCAATGTAATTTTTACAAAAGAATGCTACAAAAGCAAATATACCACCGTAATAATCAGTCCGATACAGAACAGCAGCAATCCAAACGACAGGCTCCTGCTGATAATGGTCCCCACCTCGGATAATTCCTCGTAAATCATGGCAAACTTATGCTCATAATCCACATCTCGGGGATTTTTCCTGTGAATTGTGGCATTACACAGGCGTTTCCATCCGTTTGCCACGCATCCCAGGGCGTGTGTAAGGGGCGTGCCCTCCTCCAGCTCGTGGGGAATTTCACTGTCTCTGTAAACCGTCTTCCTTAAAAATACCACCACAAAGTCCACCAGACTGTCCAGCACTCTGCAAATCACGCAGACACAGGAGCGGTGTGACAGCTTAAAGGGAAGCTATATGGATAAAACCAGCACCGCCGCACTGACAATCAGCGCAACGCTTCTTCCCATAATGGGATTTTTCCCGAATCAGATTATGAATCCCCTGGCTGATTTGGGCTATGGATTTTTACAAGGCTCTGTAAAGGCCTACGGCATGGCTTCCTGGTTTTCCTTTGAAAACTT
>Ga0224748_10533_pt1 | contig 11844 bp, 14 predicted proteins | sample LIM_F_Water_Neg_FD_182074 | JGI IMG/M metagenome (GOLD analysis project Ga0224748, IMG submission 182074) | Enriched cells from gastrointestinal tract of the lab mouse from Pacific Northwest National Laboratory (PNNL), Richland, Washington... | ecosystem: Host-associated > Mammals > Digestive...
AGAACAGCAGCTGGAGGAATTCACCGCCAGCTTTGTTCAGCGGCTGCCAAAGTACATGCAAAAAGCATTGGAGTATGGTTCAGCGGCTGCTTGATTGCTATTTTATGATCTATAGTATTGATCTTTCAAGGAGCAAATCCCATTTTTAATGTGGGAAGTTTGAGATACTGACTTTTTATTTGACAAGGAAATTCGCCTGGTTCTGGAAAAGACCGTTGACGGAGATCCCGAAAAGAACTGGGTTCCGGCCTATCACTTTGCCATTTGCAGCAGCGAGGGAAACCGCATGGGATCCTGCGACCTGCGCATTGGCCACAATGAAAACCTGTACTACGGCGGGAATATCGGATATCGGGTGGAAGAGGCATATCGCGGAAACCATTATGCAGGTAAAGCCTGCCTGCTGCTGTTTGAGCTGGCACGAAAGCATGATCTGCAATATCTGATCATCACCTGTAACCCGGATAATGCCGCGTCGAGAAAGACCTGCGAATATGCAGGGGGAAAACTTCTGGAAATCGTTCCGCTGCCGGAGGATAATGACATGCGGGATGCGGGGGAAACCGAAAAATGCATTTACAGGTTTGAATTGTAACACATATATCGGCATCAAATATCTTCGTATACCTGCATTCGAAAGTCAAGCAGAAAGGCTGATTAAAAAATGATTTACACCGTAACGCTGAACCCGTCCATAGACTATCTGGTATCGGTGCCGGATTTTCGGACGGGAATGACCAACAGAACCGCTTCAGAACAGCTCCTTCCCGGCGGAAAAGGAATCAATGTATCCATTGTACTGAAAAACCTGGGAATTCCCAGCACTGCTCTGGGATTCGCCGCCGGCTTTACCGGGGACGAAATCATACGCCGCCTGGAGAAATTCGGCATTCAGCCGGCATTTATCCGGCTGTCCGAAGGCTTTTCCAGAATCAACTTCAAGCTGAAATCCATAGAGGGAACCGAAATCAACGGCCAGGGGCCCAAAATCTCCCCTCAGGAGGCACAGCAGCTGACAGCCCAGCTTGCCCGGCTTGAGGACGGGGACATCCTGTTCCTGTCAGGAAGCGTTCCCTCCTCCCTGTCGGCTGATACTTACCGGAATATCCTGGCAGACCTGAAGGGGCGAAAAATCCAAACGGTTGTAGATGCCTCCGGAGAAGCACTGCTGAAGGTGCTGGAATATCGTCCCTTTCTGATTAAACCCAATCACCACGAGCTGGGCCAGCTTTTCGGCGCAGCGCTTAAGCCCGGAGAAGCCGTGATCCCCTATGGCCGGAAACTGCAAGGCATGGGGGCCCGAAACGTCCTGATCTCCATGGCAGGCGACGGTGCGATCCTGATTGCGGAAAACGGCGATATATTCACCGCCCACGCGCCGGAGGGCACGCTGAAAAACGGCGTGGGGGCCGGGGATTCCATGGCCGCCGGCTTTATGGCCGGCTGGATGGAAAGCGGCGATTACGCCCACGCCTTTTGTATGGGCGTTGCCGCGGGAAGTGCCAGCGCTTTTTCCGACAATCTGGCCACCGGAGAGGAAATCAAGAATCTGTATGAAAAGATTGTCTGCAAAAGCTGTCCAGCGGCCAGATAAAAAATTTTCATATTACATCTTTACAGCTGGTAAAGCCTCTGTCCGGCGTCATATGCCCTCCGGAGAAAATCTTCCGCGGTATCTCCCATCCTCATATTGACCTCCAGCACCAGGGCGCCTTCATAGGCGGACTCCCTCAGCACGGGCATCAGCTCCTTCCACGGGAAATCGGGATCCTCCGGTATCCGATGGGCGTCGCCGCACCCGGGCTCATCCCCCCAGCCCCGATTGTCATGCAAATGAACGGAATAGATTCTGTCCCGAAAAGGAACTGCCAGCTTCTCCACAAAATCCCGCCCCCAGACCAGATAGGCATGTCCCGTGTCAAGGCACAGCCCAAGGAACTCCTTCGGGTAACGCTCACACAGGCGGGAAAACTGTTCCAGCTGCAATTCTCCCGGCGCTTCAAACAGGTTTTCAATGCAGATGCGCACATTCTTTTCCCTGCAAAAAGGCATCAGCTCATCCAATGAGCGATACACCTGCGTATAAAAAATCTCCTTATACCCGGGGTTCTGTTCAAATTCTTCATACGGAAGATACATGTGCAGCACAATTTCCGTAGTCCCCAGAACATGCGCCAGCTCCACACGGTTTCGGATCAGCTCCACACCCGCGATCCGGTTGGGTTCCAGCTGTGAAGTATAATCCTTGCGATAGTGCCCTCTGACCCGCTCGCAGCCCTCCGCCCTGGCACTGCCCTTGCTGGCATGCAGCGACTTCGCCTTCAGGCCATATTTCTCCATCCAGCCGCGTATCTGCTCCATTTCCGAGACGGCATAAATATAATCCCCGTCCCACTCAAAGCACCAGTGCATATGAGAAAATCCCGCGGCAGCTATCCGGGCAATACTCCTCTCAATGTCCTCAATTTTTACAAACTCCCGTTCATAATCCGTACTGATTCCAAGTTCCATACGCTCTCGGGCAGCCTGCCCGATACCCCCTTTCCAATTCTGGGAAAACCTCTGATTCCTGTATTTACAGTATCCTGATAGACATTCTAACACACAACCGAAAAAACTGCACTCACCAGACAGCTTTTTCAGTCAGGCCTTTCCCCCTGAGTCTTTTTGAGACAGGTCAGGTCAATCCCCTCTCCCACACATGAAATCACATGATGATGGTTCCATCCGATTAACCACTTGTACTTTTTATCCACAATGTAATAATCTGACCACCCGCATTCCAAAAAGGCCGTATCGCTCAACAAACGAAGCGCCTTTACCAACTCAGGTATATAACTCTCAAAAATCCAAAATTTCTCCCCAAAATGCCAATCGCAATTGCCTATATCAATCAAAAAGTAAACCATCTTGTCTTCCGGCACGATTTGAGGCAAAAGGCAGAACCATGCTGCATCGTCAACCTGATAACACCCTATGAGTTTTTTCATGCTTTTCGGACTGTAGCCGTTTGTATTGGCCCAATGCAGACCATTTTTCCACGTTTTTGTTTTATCTGCATATTCCTCTGTAATCTTCTGATAAATACCTTTCCACTTGGCGCTGCTCACTCTGTGAAAACGCTCCTGCGCCATACCGCATCCTTTTATCAGCTCCTGCTCCAGCCGCAGCAGTTCATTATTCATAGCACATTTTGCCCCTCTTTCAGTTCAATAAGTGCTTGAGGGTATTGACTCTCTGTCTGCAATGGTACGTTTCCGCAGGCTCTCTTCCGCCGCCTTTATCAATATGCGGTACTCCTCATCACCAATTTCCTCATCAAGCTGCCCAAATCGAATATGGCTCACATCATTTCCCGTTATAAAGCCATACCAGACCAGCGCCAGCAAAAAACGTCCCATCCCATAGCTTGCGTGAAAGGTATCTCTGTGTATCCTGCCAATCCCATTTTTCAGAGCATACTGAAATGCCAGTCCGGCCGGGATGACGCCATCCGCGTGAACTTCCCCTGCTGCCCTGTCATAGCAGTTCATAACCCGCGCAAACATCTCGTCATAGGTCTCAAAGCCATGCGCCCGGATCCGCACGCTGCCGCTCTCATATCCCCATGTCTGATGGAGAAACAGCTTTGCTTTCGGACAGTTTTCTCTGACAGCATCCGCAAGCACCTTGATATAAGGCTGATAGGTCTCCTCCCGATAGGATTCATGGCTTGCCTGCTGCAGCGTCACCACATCCCAGTTTCTGGCTGTCAGGGCCTCACGGATGCCGGTCATAAAGCCTTCCGCCGTCTGGCCGTTTACCTCCAGCGTGTATTCCCGCCTGTCCCCTTTCAGGTTGCGGAAATGTTTCTCCAGAGAACAGCCTCCGATATACAGATTTACCGTCTGTAAGTCCACGCCCTCGCTCTTCGCCAGCTCGTGCAGGTAACGCTGTGCATCCTGGCTGAAACTGTTTCCGATGGATAATACTTGAATCGACATTTTCTTCCTCCCGCTTATTTTTATTTCCGGTTTCCCATGACAGATCGCTTCGCATGGCAAAGCGGATAAATTCCTCTTCCCGTCGTTCATTGTATCATTGTCACCTTCAAAAAATCAACCCGAACAGGAAAAGCAAAGAGGGATACCCTGTCACATATCTTTTATCATTTTCCGCAGCCCCCGGGACCCCATCCCGCTGTCAGTGATACCGCTCCAAAGGGATCGCATTCCCTCCTGGCACCTCAAAGCAGACGCAAAACAGGATAAAAATCCTGTCTTTTAAAACAGACTCATCTGCTCGTACTCCGTCCGACGCTCCAGCAGGGGCGGCGATTTCCGCAGCAGTTTCTCCGCCGCACCATCCTCCAGGAGCCAGTCCACAGCCTCTTCCCGCTCCAAAACCAGGGGCATACGGTCGTGCACCGGCTCCATGGAAGCGTTGGCCTGTGTTGTCAGAATCACAAACCTGTCGCCATCCTCATACTTCCTGTAACACCCGGCCATGAACAAAGGCACTCCGCCTTGCCTGTAAAAAAGGTGCTTCTGCTTATTGCGATCCCACTCATAGAACCAAGCGGCCGGAATAATCGCCCTGCGGTGCAGCACGGCTTCCCGGAACATGGGTTTTTCCATAGCGGACTCACACCTGGCATTGAAGATAACCTTGCCTTTCTGGAAACCCGGGAATCCCCACCTCTGCCATCGACACTCCAAACCGGAACCAAAAAGAGCCAGGATGGGTGCTGTCTCAGTTGGATATATATCCTTTGCCGCGATCTCCATCCCGAAGCCCCCAACTGTCCCCGGCATTTTTTCATCCGCCTGCCGGGCCAGCTTCAGTATCTCCCTTGCCGTATCATTGTCAATATAATATCTGCCGCACACAACAATCCCCCCGTATTGCCACCTGCTTTAACGGGATATCTGCCTGTCAAGCCATTCCTATACTTCCTCATCACTGAATGCGCCTTCATATGCATACATGGTGTCTTCATCCTGCAGAATTTGGCACAACGAATGGAAATCCGCCTGATTCATCTCTCTCAGATACAATCTTTCTGTTTCAAATATCATATTAATATGCACCCCATATATTATTTTCCCTTTATTCATCTTTGAACATGCCGGAAGCCATTGCTGCTTTTGTGGATTGTCATTTTCCTGCCGTCATAATGACAATGAGCTATAAAAGTGCCGCAGACTGAGTCCATTTTGAATATTGCTCCATCCTTCGTCCCTTCCACCTTTGCCGCCTGGATATGCTTGGTCAGAAACCGCTCTCTTCATGCCCCTATCAGCACTTCCTTTCCCCGGAAGGCAAACCCGTACTTCCGAATTCTCTCCGCAGGAATCCCCTTTGCTTCCAGGGATGCTGCATACTGCATGCGGTCAATCTGCTTCAACGCCGCCGTAACAGTATCCGCCAGGTTCTTCTCATCCGAATCCTGTACCTTGAATTCGATAATAATTGCATCCCCCACCAGGAGTCCATCCTTATACTGTCTGGGCTCCAGCATCACATCATACCTGCCAAACCCGCTCTCCCGATTGGATGTCAGCACATACCTGTCCGCCAGTTCCACCATCAGCCCCAACACGAACCCATGATAAAAACGTTCCGGTTCCTCCCCGGAAGGTCTGCTCCCAGCATCGAAATAGCTGAAACTCTGCAGGGCCACTCTGTTCATATAGACATTCATTGCCTTTATATCATCCAGCAAAAGCGCCCTGATAAAATCGTTATAGCTGCTTTCATCCTCCGCAAACCAGTCCCGCACCATGCTTTCGAACATGAAGCGGACTTCCTTGTTTGTCAGCGCCAGAGTGTAATACCACCGCCCAGTCTCCTCGAAAAACTCCGTCTCCTCCACTTTCAGGTACCCACTGGCCAGCAAAAGGCTCCAGATGGCATTCTTTTTCCAGTTCAGTTGATTGTATACAATCTGCTCATCTATCTCCATCCGGATCTTTTCATCCCGCATCAGACTTTCAAAGTCCTGCTTTACCTGTCGGCTGCCCTCTCGAATCAGCTTCCCCACAAGGCTGTTGGCGCTGGTATTTGCCCAGTAAGTACTTAATCTTCCTGTCTTTAAATAATTTAAGATAGACCACGGATTATAAATATCCCTTGTTTTTCCAAAAGTAAAGCCATCATACCACTTCTTCACCTCTTCCTGCCTGTCTGCCATTCCATATTCAACCAATGCCGCAAACACTTCTTTTTCCGTAAAACCAAAGCTATCCACATATTGCTCTGATGTAGATGTCACTACGGTCAAATTGTTCAGGTCTGAAAATATGGATTCTTTGCTGACCCTGGTAATGCCTGTCATGATGGCCCGGTCAAGGTATGGGTTCGTCTTGAATGTGGCATTGAACAAATTGCGCATAAATTCCACTATTTCATCCCAGTAGCCATGCACATATGCCTCCTGCATGGGCGTGTCATACTCATCCAACAGAATAATGACCTTCTTGCCATAATAGCGCAGCAGATAACCAGACAGGGCATTAAGGGATCCTGCCGCCAAATAACTCTCCATATCTGCAGATATCTTGCGGTAATCGTCTTTTTCTTTTTCATTCAGGCAACCGCTCTCCAGTAAAAAATCACTCTTATTATACAGTTCGGTAATTATCTGACAGATCTGTCTTCTGGTATCGGAAAACGTGCCTGCTTTCACTTTGGCAAAAGAGAGGCTGATGACCGGGTATGTTCCCTGAAGAAGCCTGTACCCCTCCTCCTGCCAGATAGCAAGACCTTCAAACAATTCCCCTCTCCCAGCATAATCTATAGAAAAGAATTTCTCCAACATACTCATGTTCAGCGTCTTGCCAAAGCGCCGGGGCCGGGCAATCAGCGTCACACTGTCCTCATTTTCCCACCATTCTTTTATAAAAGCGGTTTTATCTATATAAAAAATGCCTTTTGTTATAACTGTCTCGAAATCCTGATGTCCAATGCCAACTATTCTTGCCATAGGTTTCCTCCAAATATGATGATTTCCTGTATGTAAAACCTTAACACATTTTCTTATCAGCGTCTATTGAATTGTACAGGGTACGCTTTGTATTTTGTGAAATCTCATGTTTATATTTTTTACAGTTATGCCATTTTACAGTTCCAGACTCCCGCATTTTTTTATTTCTGTTCATAGATACGTCCAAAGAATCAATGACGTCTCTTTCCCGCCATATACTTTTTTGTACAAAAAAGAGCCAGTCCAAATCCCAACTGACTCATAAAACAATAGATTTCATAGGCCTTCCGCCCTCTTTTTCTGCGAAGCAGCCTTCCCTTCCGGTCACACAAGAGCCTGCAACATATCAAGGGGCTCTTCCGCTGCCAGGAATCCCGCCTTGCTGTCACGCTTTTGGGAATGTCGGTTGGTGTACCATTTTGCCTGAACCGCCTTCATTCCGGCCAACCTGGCGCCTTCCAGCTCATTGCTGCCCCCATCTCCCACAAAGATGCACTCGCTTGAAGCAACTCCCAGCAAATCGGCGGCCTTTTTATAAATGTGAATATCCGGTTTCTGCAATCCCGTCTCATATGACAATATCACCTGGTCGAAGCAGCCATATATCCGGCTCTTTCTGATCACCTTCACTTCTTCCGAAGAGCAATTGCTGACAATGGCCAGCCGCATCCCCATCGCTTTCAGTTGCTCCAACATCTGATACACCTCCGGATCAACATACTCAAAGCATTGGGATTTCGTACTCTCCCTCTTACCAATAATCTCTGCCAAAACCGAATCCGCAATCTGCCTGCCGCATCTTCCACAGACATATCGAATGGAATCCGCAAAGCTGATTTTACCACAATACCTCTCCTCTTCCAATTGAAAATATCTTTTGAATTGTTGGCCTTCTCTGCGAACCCTGCTTTCAGTCCCGCATCAATGAATCTTCTATACTTTCCATATACAGATAAGTGTAATTGCGCAGTAACTTCGAGACAAAATCAAGCTGTTGACCCAAAGCCGGGGCGGCACTCTTGCGGTGTCGTTCTTTTTTATTTTTAAGACCAAAGTAGTATTGACATGCATTTAAGACTGTGGTAGTATTTACTCGTAGCTACTACTACAGTCTTAAAAGGAGGTGATTGAATGGACATTAAACTTTTCGACTCTGAGCTGAAAGTGATGTCTGTCCTTTGGCGCGATGGCGATGTCCCCGCAAAATATATCGCCAAACTGCTGACCGAGGAGCTGGGCTGGAATGTCAATACGACCTATACCCTAATCAAGCGTTGTATCAAAAAGGGCGCGATTGAACGCTCTGACCCCGGTTTTATGTGTCATGCGCTCGTACCAAAGGAGGACGTGCAGGAGGCAGAAACAAACGAACTGATTAACAAGGTGTATAACGGCTCCGCCGACAAGCTGTTTGCGGCCTTGCTGGGCCGGAAAAAATTAAGCCCCGCGCAGATCGAAAAGCTGAAACAGATTGTCGGTGACTTGGAGTGAGGTGGTGTAAATGAGCCTATTGCAAATGAGCTTTGCGGGGGCTGTGATGATTTTGGCAATCATCGTGATACGCGCCTTGGCAATCAACCTGTTGCCTAAAAAGACCTTTTTGGCGCTTTGGGGAATAGCGGTCATACGGCTGTTGCTCCCGTTCTCTATCCCCTCTGCGTTTAGCGTGTATTCACTGATAGGCAATCATGCACCCGCAGTAAATCCCGTAAAAGGCCCACAGACTGTTGGAATGTTACCGACTGAAATAACGGAGCAAATAGCTACTATGCCCGGCAACATTTCAAATACTACAAGCCACGTCTCTGTGTGGGTGATTGTTTGGGCCGTTGGAGTGCTGATCTGCGCTTTCGTCTTTGCCATAGCATACTGGAAGTGCAGACAAGAATTTCAAACGTCCTTGCCGGTAAACAATGATTTCATCAAAAACTGGTTGAGTGCCCATCGGCTGAAACGCTCAATTACTATTCGGCAGTCAAGCCGGTTTTCCGCACCGCTCACTTATGGCGCATTTCGTCCGGTGATTTTGATGCCAACGTCTACCGAATGGGAAAATACAAAGGCGCTGCAATACATTTTGGCACACGAATATGTGCATATCCGGCGCTTTGACAGTGTTACAAAATTAGTGCTGATTGCGGCGTTGTGCGTGCATTGGTTTAACCCTTTAGTGTGGGCGATGTATATTCTCGCAAACCGAGATATTGAGTTGTCCTGCGATGAGGCTGTTGTCCGGCTTTTCGGAGAAAACACAAAGGCGACCTATGCGCGGTCACTCATCAGCATGGAAGAAACACGGATCGGTTTGACCCCTTTATGCAACAACTTTAATAAAAATGCGATTGAAGAAAGGATAACTGCAATTATGAAAATCAAAAAAACATCTATTTTTTCGCTCGTTTTGGCTGTGGCGTTGGTTGCTGGTGTGACTACTGCCTTTGCGACTACCGCCGTTGCTGCTTCTGACGGACAGGAGACTGATTATGGCATAACGGATGAGAATGGCAATACGACAATTTTTGATGGTCGGCTGATGACTGCCCCCAGATTTTCCTTGGATGAAAACGGCAAATATTTTTACAACCCGGACAGCGAACTCAACAATCTGCCTGCTGAAAGCAGCTTTCCATCAGCCGAACTTAATGGTTTTGATAATTTTGACTTCAACACCACACCGGAAGGCGCCATAAATCAGCAGCAAAATGATTTGTATCATCAGCCTACACGCCCGATATATACCGAGGCAGAGATGGAGCAAATTATCGCAGATATTGAAAGCGGTAAAATTCCTGGATACAAACTATCGGATTTTGCGGAAGGCAAAGTCCCGGGATTTGAGCCTGTGGACGGTGCAGAGTATTCTGTTGACTTTGTAGATTATCCCGATAGTAGTTGCGTAGTGAGCAATTAAAAAATGAACCTTGGGGACAAAATGTCCCAAAGCTGGGGCGGTACTTTTCACAGTGCCGTCCCCTTTTCCTGCCGGCGGCATCCCTCCCACTACATAGCGCAGTATCAAAAAATTTTCGACTTCCCCTATTCACTCAAGACCAGTGCATCTCAATCAATAGTATACCGGATATCCTTCAAGCGAATTCTCTTTTTCCGGAATCCTTGCTTCCCCTGGAGACTGTGCCTCATACTCCTCCACCGCAGGGTCCACAATATAACTATTCCTCTTCCACTCTTTGGTTCCTTCCACCTTTACCGCCGCCTGGGTATGCTTGGCCAGAAACCTGGTCAGCGGATACACATCAATCCAGATTTCATTGTTGCCTTCCTTCTGGGAAGCGTCAAAAATCAACTGTAATCCCCAGTGCAGGTGTACAATCTCAATATTATTCACATTCTCCTTGGTACTGTACCCGGTGTGACCCATATAGGGTTGTGTCAAGTTAGGACTAAAAGTTTTTAATAAATCCGTAACATCTTTTCATTCATCCACCATTCTTCCGCAAAATTTGCTATTTCCCACCTTATTTCTACGATGTCCTCCGCATACACCTCCTCCCATTCAATTATTTCTTTTTCAGCTTTCAAACTTCTTCTACTCAATATGTTGTTGACCATAAAACTGCTTCGCAAATTCTTTCACTTCTTCAACCCCAGATTTGCGCCACCATTTCTCCCATTCACTAAAATTAGGATTCATGTCTATCCCATGTTTTGTAAGTCCTGCTATCGCATTGATAAAATTCTCCATTTCGTTCATATCTCTCCCTCACTTTCTAAACCAAATAATGTCCCAACGATAATCACATATCATTTATTATAGCCACACTATATGTCAAACGTTGTTTCATCATAATATCACCAAACTTCTGGACTTTCCTCCCCGCCAAAGGTCATTTCCAACAATTCCTCCGCAATCTTCCCGCTACACACCCTCATCAGATTGTCCTCTGCGTCCTCCTTGGAAAGAAAGTTCACACTTCCGTACCACACGATTTCCCTGTCGATAATCGTATAATGTTCGCAGCTGTCATCTACGAGCCGAACCTGAAAGCCTGCCTGCCGCAGCTCCTCCATCAGATTCATCCGGGCCTCGCTGCTGCCAAATTTATAAGTATCCGGATGCCAGGTCACAATTGTGACCAATACGCCCTCTTCCTGCCGATTGCCAAGCAGTTCTATCATCTGATGCACCTTATCCCTGCGAAGCCCTGGGCTGGAAATTACAATCTCTTTTGAAGCCCCTGATAGATCCTGCCTGTAAACGACTCCATAATTGTCAATATCAAAAATCGCATTTGCCTCTTTTGCTGTCGCTGTCTCAATCCCGGCACAGATTTCATACCCAATCTGTTTATATGCCCGCAGCCGCTTTGCATACATACGGTCAAAGACCGGAATATGCCTGTCCACATAATCATAGACAATTACCGTTTCTTTTCCCTCATATTCCCTGTTCAGTCGCCCTGCATACTGCTCCACGACTCCTTTCCACGCGACTGGCATGGCCATGATGAGTGTGTCCAGCCTGGGATAATCGAATCCCTCGCCAATCAGCTGTCCTGTAGCCACCAGAAGCACTGACTGTTCCCGGGATACCTGCCGCAGCTCCTCCATCAGCTTTTTCTGTTCTTTTTTCGGATTGTCTCCCAGAAGAAGGAATGCCCTGTCCGCATATTGCCTCAATCTTTCATACAGCAACTTAGCATGTTCCTTATATTTGGACAGAACTACTGGACTCCTGCCTTTTTCAATACAAAGCTTTACATCCGCTGCAATCTGCTCGTTGCGCATAGCGTTGTCTCTGATTAACTTATATGCGTCATTCACATGCATCTGCTCTCCCAGCCTGTGCGGACTCACTGTCCTCGTGAACCTGGGATAGACAAAATGCCGAATTCCCTGTTCTTTTGCCATGTCCCTGGCGC
>Ga0224748_10534_pt1 | contig 11834 bp, 8 predicted proteins | sample LIM_F_Water_Neg_FD_182074 | JGI IMG/M metagenome (GOLD analysis project Ga0224748, IMG submission 182074) | Enriched cells from gastrointestinal tract of the lab mouse from Pacific Northwest National Laboratory (PNNL), Richland, Washington... | ecosystem: Host-associated > Mammals > Digestive...
TTTTCATAAGGGGACGGAAAAGATATGGATCATACACAACAAAAATGGATCATATGGGGGGCGGGGAAAAAGGGGCAGAAGTTATATGATGATTTGTCGGAACGGGGATGGGCCCACAATATTGTAGCAGTAGTTGACATGGATGAAAAAAAGTGGGGGAGCGCCTGGAACGGACATGAGATAGAAAATCCCGAAGCAATAAAAGGGAGGGAATTTGACAAGCTAATCATCGCAATGGTGCAATGGAGGGGCGTATATCAATACATAGTGGATCATTATGGGGTAAAACAGGAAAAAATAGATAATTACTTTTTTTTGCAGAGGGGGCATTTGCTGGATTTTTATGAAGGGAAAGAAAATAGCCCAGAGGAAGAAAAATATATTGCCTATGTCCGCAAATTCCCATTGGATGTGTTTAATGATTTTTTTCCGTCCAAGTATGAAGGGATCCGTATACCGGTTTACTTCGACGAAAAGGTGCAAATGTATTACGTATATTACGGCAAAAAAAGGATGTATTTTCCCAGAGGGTTTGATAAAAAGGGGGTAGAGGCCTATTGCCGGCAAATCTTAATGGAACAAGATATAAAATCCCCCCATAAGTATCAGGACCATGGTTTTATGGTGGAGCCAGGGGAAACGGTCCTTGACATTGGGGCGGCAGAAGGGAATTTTTCCCTGGATGTTATTGACACGGCAAAGAAGGTCTATTTGGTCGAAACCGATAAGGGATGGGTGGAAGCTTTAGAACAGACATTTGAGCCCTATCGGGAGAAAGTATGTATTATACAAAAATATGTATGCGATTGCTGTAATGAGGAATGTATTACAATCGACGAATTGGCAAAGCAGGAGAATTTTACTTCCATAAAGATGGATATTGAAGGGGCAGAGGCAGCGGCAATCAAAGGCGGCGGGGAGTTTTTGCGACGTTCTTTTGTAAAGGCCTTTATCTGTTGTTACCATGAGGAAAACCATTACCGGGAGATTTCAGAGATGTTACAAAGGTGGGGGTATTCGATTGCCGCCACAGACGGATATATGGTGTTCCTCGGGGACGGATACCCCAAACAGGGCCAGGCCCCCAAATTTGTTAAAGGGGTTATCCGGGCCCAAAAAACGGGACCGGATACTGGCGGGACGGAAATGGAGAGGGTATGAAGAAACTATATCTATGGGGCGGGGGCAAATATTTGGAAGCCGTATATGGCGCGGTCAACAAAGAGAAGTGTACCATTTTAGGGGTTATTGATAAAGATGGGTCCAAACATGGGCGTATTGTGGCCGGGGGTATCCCGGTAGGGCCGCCGGATATTTTATTCAATGTAAAATATGACTATCTATTAATTACAGCTAAAAACTATAAACCCATATTAGAAGACTGTAAAAATTTCGGTATCGACGGCAAGAAAATTTTAATATTTTGGGCAGGCGGGCAAGGGCTCTCCGGTGTCGTAGACGAAAATGCAAAAAGGGTCATAGAACTGGAAGAACAGCTGCAAGTATACCAATGGAAGCTAAATAACATGCCTTATGAATTAGGTGTGGAACCGGGGCCGGAGGTAAAAAGTTCCGAAGAACTGTTACATTATATTATCGAAAAAAAGGCGTCTTTATGCCGTTTTGGCGACGGTGAGTTTGAAATTATGAGAGGGAAAGAACGGCCGTGGTATCAAAATGCAGACCGGGGCCTTTCAAACCGTTTACAAGATATTATCCGCTCCGACCATGCCAACATAGCAATCGCCATTGCAAATAATTTCGGAAGTTTGGATTGCTATACAGAGGAAGCGGCAAATGCGATCCGGCAATACTTATATGGGGGCACAAGGGGGCAGGTAATGAAATTTTTTGACCGGGGCCGCTTCTATTATGACGCATATGTTTCCCGGCCATATATCATATATCGAGATAAAAGCCATGCAAAAGTAATCTTTGATTTGTTCCAGAAGGTTTGGCACAACCGGAAACTGCTGATTGTGGAAGGGGAAAACACAAAAACAGGGGTGGGGAACGGCCTATTTCAGAATGCCAAGAGGGTCCGGAGGGTTATCTGCCCCGGGGCAAACGCCTTTTCCCAATATCAAAGGATCTTAAATACCGTACAAAACCTGGCCGAAAAAGAGGAATTGGTGATTGCCAGTTTAGGCCCCACGGCGACAGTCCTTGCCTATGACCTTGGGATGGGGGGGCTCCAAACCTTAGATGTGGGGCAAATAGACAATGAATACGAATGGTATATCCGCAATGTGCAGGAGCGGGTGGAAATTCCCGGAAAAGGCGTGGCTGAGCTGAGCTGGTGCCATGAGCCCAACGGCTTTATTGCAGATGACAGCTATGAAGGGCAGGTCATTGGCCGTATCGGGGCTGAGTGAATGAATCCGGAAAATCCGGGGACGGATACAAGGGAAAACAGATGCCGCAAAAGGGCAATGTAAAAACAGCTTAAGGAGGATGTGCTACATGCTGATCAGTATTGTTATGGCTGTGTATAATAATGAAAAATATTTTCCCTTGGCTGTAAAGAGCATTATGGAACAGGATTACCCCCAATGGGAGTTGATCATCATTGACGACGGTTCCACAGACCAAACGCCGATGATTGCTGATAAGATCGCAGAAAGCGACAGCCGGATTCGGGTGGTCCATCAGAAAAATCAATGGATATACGCAAGTTTCAACCGAGGCATCCAACAGGCCAAAGGGGATTATATCTATATCCTGAATTCCGACGACCGGATCCGGCCGGGCAGTTTGAAATTAATGGCCGAGAAGGCAATTGCCTATGACCCCGATGTGATTTGGACAAAAGTGGTGATGCATGAGTGTGACCAGGAGCAGAACATAATAGCCTATAATGTGAAAGGGCTGGATGAACGGGTAAAAGAAGAGGTTTTTTATCCCAATGAACAAAGGGTCCATGAAGGATGGCCTTGGTTATTGTTTACATCACTGGCGCAAAACCAAGCGAATTTATACCGTGCCAAAATAATGAAGAAACACAAATTCCGGACCGAAGTATATGGCGCGGATACGCTGTATAATATCCAGATTGCGCCAGATGTAAAATCTGCGTTGGTTATGAAAGAGCCTGTTTATGATTTTTTTATCTATAAGAAAGATACCATGAATGTTTCCATCGGAAAATATTACCCGAACGAGCATGATATGTTTAATGAGATCTATTGCGGATATATGAATTTGTTTTCATCATGGGACCTTCCGGAAGAAAGCTATATGGGCCAGATGGTTCAATTGCGGATAAAACAGGTAACAGGGGAAATCAATTCTTTGCTATATAGCAATTGCCCCCTTTCAGCGGAACAAAAGCTGGAACATGCATTAAGGAAAATTCCGGACGAGGTATTGATGGAATGTGCCAGGCTGGGGGACCGGCAAGAGGAACTGGAAAGCCGGATTTTATCCGGTATCCGTACTTTACTCATCCAGGAGCCGGTGGGGAAAGGGAGCAAAATGTATTTTGCCTACGAACTATTAGAGGCGCTTCTTTGTTATGAAAAAGATGAAAGGGATTACCGGAAAATAGAAGAGGCTATGGAAAACCCGAATAATCCGGCAAAAATCGGACAGGTTTTTTATAATAAATTGAAACAGATACGGGAAAGCAGGTAAATAGATGGAAGCAGAGATGTGGAAGGGCAAAACATTACTGATTACGGGCGGGACAGGGTCTTTTGGGAATGCAGTGCTTAAGCGTTTTTTAAAAACGGACATGAAAGAAATACGGATTTTTTCGAGGGACGAAAAAAAGCAAGATGATATGAGGCATGCGTACCAGGCAGAATTTCCGCAATATTATAGTAAAATTAAGTTCTATATCGGAGATGTCCGGGATTTACAAAGCATAGAAAATGCCATATATGGTGTGGACTATGTATTCCACGCGGCGGCATTAAAGCAGGTGCCATCCTGTGAATTTTTTCCTGTAGAAGCAGTAAAAACCAATGTTTTGGGGACGGACAACCTATTGGCTGCCGCCATTGAGGCAGAGGTAAAGAAAGTGATCTGCCTTTCTACCGATAAAGCGGCCTATCCGGTCAACGCCATGGGGACTTCTAAAGCAATGATGGAAAAAGTTTTCATTGCAAAGTCCCGGACCGTAGATCCGGAAAAAACCCTGATTTGCGGAACCCGTTATGGAAACGTACTCTGTTCCAGGGGGTCGGTCGTCCCTTTGTTTATGGACCAGCTTATGGCAGGAAAAGAGCTTACAGTTACGGAGCCGGCAATGACCCGGTTCCTCATGAGCCTGGAAGAGGCTGTGGAGCTGGTCGTGTACGCCTTTCAAAATGCGGCTGCCGGAGATATTATGGTGCAGAAAGCGCCGGCATGTACCATCGGCACATTGGCCCAGGCAGTAGGCCGGCTCTTTGGCCTGGAGCCTAAAATGCATATAATCGGAATCCGCCATGGAGAAAAAATGCATGAGACGTTGCTAACCAATGAAGAGTGTGCCAGGGCAGTTGATTTAGGGGGGTATTACCAGGTACCTGCGGACAACCGGGATTTGAATTACGACAATTATTTTAGTAAAGGGAACCGGAAGCGGGCGGATATTACCGAATTTACGTCGGCCAATACAACGCAGCTAAACACAGCGCAAGTTGTGTCCAAGTTGTCAGAAATACCTTATGTAAAAGAACAGTTAAGGAGATGGGGGAAGAAAAAATGAAAATCCTCATTACCGGTTCCAAAGGCTTTATTGCCAAAAACCTGATTGCAGAATTACAAAACAGAGGTTATAACGAACTTTTGTTTTGCCATCGGGGCACTACCAGGCAAGAACTGGAGAAATATATCGAAGAATGCAGTTTTTTGATCCATTTGGCAGGGGTAAACCGCCCTGCCCATGAAAAAGAGTATGATACAGGAAATACAGGATTTACAGGGGAGGTCATCCAGATACTGGAAGAAAAGCACAAGAAAGTACCGGTGGCCTTTTCTTCTACTATTTTGAATACGCGGCACTGGCATTATGGGAAAAGTAAAAGGGAAGCAGAAAGGCTGCTTCAGGAATATGCCAAAAGGGCAGGGGCCCCCCTCTTTATTTTTCGCCTCCCCAATGTATTCGGGAAATGGTGCCGGCCAAACTACAACAGTTTTATAGCCACTTTTTGCTATAATATTGCCCATGGCCTGGATATTACCGTGAACGACCCTGACGCGAAAGTTACCCTCGCCTATATTGATGACGTGGTAAACGGGTTTCTTTCATGTATCGGGAAAGAAAACAATGCAGGGGAGGCGGTTCAGGAAATCCCGGAGACTTATGAAACAACCGTGGGGGAGGTGGCAAAGCGGATTTTGGCTTTTCAGGAGGGGAGGGGCACCCTTGAAATCCCCGGTATTGACGACCCACTGGGGAAGAAACTGTACAGTACTTACTTAACTTACCTGGAACCGGGGGATTTTTGCTATCGGCTTAAGGGGAACCAGGATCAACGTGGGTCTTTTACAGAGTTTTTACATTTAAAAAATATGGGGCAAATATCGGTTAACGTTACAAAGCCGGGCATTGTAAAAGGGAACCACTGGCATCATACAAAAGTGGAAAAATTTTTGGTGGTGAGCGGGACTGGGCTGATCCGGTTCCGCCATATGGCGACAGGCCAGACGGCAGAATGCCTGGTTTCGGGAAAACGGCTGGAAGTGGTCGATATTCCTGCGGGGTACACACACAGCATAGCCAATATGGGAGAAGAAGACTTGGTTACTATTATGTGGGCCAATGAAGTATTTGACCCTCAAAGGCCGGATACCTATTATGAGGAAGTTTAGGATATGAAGAAATTAAAATTAATGACAATCATAGGGACCAGGCCGGAGATTATCCGGCTCTCAGAGGTCATAAAAAAATGTGACCGGTATTTCAACCATATTTTGGTCCATACCGGGCAGAATTATGACTATTCTTTAAACCAGATATTTTTTGAAGACCTGGATTTAAGGGAACCGGATTTTTATTTAAATGTAGCCGGAAGCCATTTAGGTGAAACCATAGGCAACATTATTTGTAAAAGTTATGAACTGATGTTAAGCCAAAAGCCGGACGCATTGCTGATATTGGGGGATACCAACTCAGCCCTTGCGGCGATTTCGGCAAAACGCCTGAAGGTCCCGATTTTCCATATGGAGGCAGGAAACCGGTGCTTTGACGAAAATTTGCCGGAGGAGACCAATCGGCGTATTGTAGACCACATTGCAGATATTAACATGTGCTACTCGGAACATGCGAGAAGATACTTGAACCAGGAAGGGACAGCAAAGGAGCGGACTTATGTGACCGGGTCGCCCATGGCGGAAGTGTTAAGCGCGCATATGGATAAAATCCTAAATAGCGGCGCTTTGTCAAGGCTTGGCCTGAAAAGGGGGGGATATATTCTATTATCGGCCCACAGGGAAGAAAATATAGACAACGAGGATAATTTTTATGAGCTCATGGATGCGGTGAACAGTATGGCGGATACGTATCAGGTGCCGGTGATATACAGTATGCATCCCAGAAGCAAGAATTTTATTACAAAAAGGCAGTTCACATTCCACCCTTTGGTCCGCGCTATGGAGCCTTTTGGATTTTCCGATTATAATTTTTTGCAGATGAATGCGAAATGTGTAGTGTCCGACAGTGGGACATTGCCAGAGGAAAGCGCCTTTTTTAACGCAAAAGGATATCCTTTTGCCGCGGTCTGTATACGGACGTCTACAGAAAGGCCGGAAGCCTTGGATAAAGGGAATTTTATCCTGGCCGGCATTGGGAAGGAGAGTGTGCTCCAGGGGCTTGACCTTGCGGTGCAGATGCACCAGGCCCAGGATATGGCTTCTATTGTGCCGGATTACAGGGAAGAGAATGTGAGCATGAAAGTGGTAAAGATGATCCAGAGCTATGTATCCATAGTAAATCGGACGGTTTGGAGGAAATCATGAAAATATTATGGCTGTGCAATATTATCCTACCGGATTTCAGCCAGGAATTTGCGGTCAAGAAAAGCCCTTATGGCGGCTGGATGACAGGGATGCTGCATGAACTGGAAAAGGAAGAAGGCCTGGACCTTAGTTTATGTTTTCCAATCAGAGATAAAAGCCGGTTAAAAGAAGGGGTATGCAATAAACACCATTATTATACGTTTTTGTGCGATTTGGAAGACGAGGGCTATGATTGGAAGATGGTGGAAGATTTTGAGGCTATCCTGGAAAAAAGCGGGCCGGATGTGGTACATATATGGGGCACGGAATACCCCCATTCAGCAGCTATGATATTGGCATGTAAAAAAAGGGGGATGTTAGGCCGGGTTGCCATCAACATTCAGGGATTGGTATCCGTTTGCCAGAAACATTATCTGTCAGGAATACCGGAGGAATATCGGAAGTTAAAAGATAAAAATGGAAAAACCCTGGAAGACGGCAGGGATCTGTTTAAAAAACATGGAAAATATGAAATAGAAAGTTTAAAAGCCATAAAGCATGTGATTGGCCGGACCGATTGGGACAGGGCTTGCGTAGAGGCGGTCAACCCCCGGGCACAATATCATTTCTGTAATGAAATTTTACGGGATATATTCTATCAACACGCTGGCAGATGGGAATATGAAGGGTGCCAAAAGTACCGCATTTTTGTGAGCCAGGCTTCTTATCCGGTTAAAGGCTTCCATTATCTGCTGCAGGCATTGCCCATGATCATACAAAAATTCCCGGATACGCAAGTTTATGTTGCCGGGGCAAACGTAATGGCCCAAAAAGAAGGCAACCCTTATGGCGCTTATTTATGGAGGCTGGTGGAACAGTTTGGATTGTCAAGATACGTGAACTTTTTGGACCGCCTAGATGAGGAAGAGATGGCCCGGCAATATAGGCTGGCAAACGTTTTTGTTTCCCCTTCTGTAATAGAAAATTCACCAAATTCCTTAAGCGAGGCCAGGATGATAGGTGTCCCAACCGTGGTTTCTTATGTTGGCGGCGCTTATTGCGGGATGGAATTTAATAAAGACGGCTTTTTGTACCCTTATCATGAACCTGCCTTGCTGGCTTACTATGTCTGCAAAATTTTTGAAAATAAGGAAGGGCTATGTGATAAATTTTCAAAATGTTCTGTCGAAAAAGAGTTAAGGCAAAAGTGCGCAAAGGCAATAGCGGACTGTAATATTCAAATATATGAAGAAATAATAAACATCAGCCCTTTGGACGGAAGGCAGCAGCCGGGTATCTGAGAAAATAAAATGGGAAGGAAAGTTTTTGGGAGGGAATAAGGTTAAAATGAAAAACATGCCAGATGTATCCATTGTGGTAACGGTCCATAATTCCGAAACGTATTTGGAAGAATGTTTAAATAGCGTCTGCCGCCAGACTTATAAAAATATTGAAATCCTATGTGTCGACGGCGGCAGCAAAGATAATTCCCCAGGCATCCTAAAAAAGTTTGCGGATGCGGACAGCCGGATAAAGATTATCAATGACCCGAATACAAGCTATGGACATAAGTTAAACCTTGGTTTTGAACTGGCAAAAGGGAAATATGTGGGCATATTGGAATCCGACGACAGGCTATGTTTGGATATGGTGGAAAATTTATACCGTATTGCGGACCAATATAGGCCGGACGTGGTAGGGGGGAATGTCCGGAGGAGTTTTGATTACGAAAAAGCCTGGGTAGGCTATGAAGTGCAGGTATATAAAAACCCGTCTTATTACAACCGTTTTATTGTAAAAAGCATGGAACCGATCCAGTATGCCCATGGTTCGATTTATGCTTCCCTTTATAAAAAATCCTTTTTGGCTACGAAAGATATTAAAGTGAACGAAACGCCAGGGGCGGCTTTTCAAGACCAGGGTTTTTCGTTTTTGACCGATATTTTGGCAGAGACGGCTTATTATATAGATAAGCCGGTTTATGAGTATCGGATTGATAACACGGGAAGTTCCGTATATGACGACAGGAAAATATTTGAAATCGTGTGGGAAATGCGTTTTATAGAACAGGAATTGAAACGGAAAGAGATTACGGACCCAAATATATGGAACGAGTTTTGGTATACGAAATATTTGCATTTTATTGACCGGATGAAGTGTTTTTCAAAAGTGGGCAGGGAACAGTTTAAACGTGCATTTGATTCGGAACTAAGGGCAGATATGCAACATGGGATTTTAGGGTGCGGTATTTTTAAGGAAGGGCAGGAAGCCATTTTACAAGGATTTTTAGCAGACCCTTTCTATTTTGAGAAAAATTTTGAACAGGTGGACAGTATGTCCGTAAAGAAGATCGGTATGGTATTAGGCCAAATTTTAGACAAATCGGTGGTCATATTCGGGGCGGGGCAGAAAGGGAAGTATTTTTGCCGTATTTTAAAAGACTTGGGCAGAAGCTTTCGGGATGGCCGTTTGGAGGTAACATGTTTTTGCGATAACGCGCCGGAACTGGAGGGGAAAACAATCATGGGAAAACCCGTGTTGTCTGTAGAACAGGCGGTAGAGCGTTTTCCGGAGGCTATTTTTGCCGTAGCCAATGTGCAAAATTCTAAGGATATGGTGAAACAATTGAAAACATATGGCGTCCGTGAAGAAAATATTTGCTTTTAAGGCAGGGCAGGAGTGGAACCATGTACTCTTTTGATATATTTGACACTTTAATAACACGAAGGACGGCTACCCCAGAGGGGATTTTTTTGTTGATGCAAGAAAACATGCAGAAAGGGGGCCGATTTGATCCCTATCTCACGGCAAATTTTTATGAATTGCGTACAGGTGCAGAAAAATTGGCGCAACAATATGCCGGTATCAAGGGAAGGCAGGAAATCACATTCGATGATATTTATAAGACGTTAGCCACGGCCTCTTGTATATCGGAAGAACAACAAGAGGAACTGAAAAAGCTTGAGGTGGAGACCGAATATAAGAATGTGCTGGGCATGGAGAAAAACATCGCCTTGCTGAAAAAGTTAAAAGGCCAGGGGGAGCGGGTGGTATTGATTTCGGATATGTACCTTAAGGAAGCCACCATTCGCGGTATGTTGTGCCTGGCAGACCCGGTTTTTAAGGATATTCCCATTTATGTCTCTTCTGCCTATGGAAAAACGAAAGGAAGCGGAAAGCTGTTTCAAGTGGTCCAAAAACAGGAACAGGCAGATTATTCCCGCTGGGTACATTATGGCGACAATGAGGAAGCGGATATGAAAGGGGCGGGGAAGCTGGGGATCAAGGCCGTGCATCTGGCCCCCGAACCGTTCAAAGAATATGAACAGCCGGGGGAAGGCCTTTACAGCCAGCTTTCCATTGGGGCTTCCCGCTTTATAAGAAGCTTAGGGGAGGCCGGGGCAGCCGGTGAGGTGGGGTCTTCCCTGGCAGGGCCGATCCTATATCCCTATGTCAAATGGGTTCTGAAAGAAAGCATCCGGCAGGGGATTGACCGGCTTTATTTTGTTTCCCGGGATGGCTGGATTTTGTGGCAAATGGCGGATCTTATCATACGGATCGAAAAAGATCCGATAAAGGCCTTTTATATCTATGGTTCCAGGACGGCTTGGAGGCTGCCTTCTTTTAATGGGTCGAAAGAGGATTTGGGAAGGGTTTTATATTATTCCAACATGGAAGAAATCCTTTCCTATGACGATATGGCAAAACTATTTCAATTAAGTTGGGAAGAATTAAAAGGATTTTTGCCTAAGGGGCTTGAACAGGCAAAAGGGGGGCAAAGGATTTCCAGGGCCCAGGCAGACACTGTGGGGAAATGGCTCCAGGAAAATGGGGAATTCCGGAAATATTTGGTGGAAAGCCAGATGAAAAACAGAAGCCTTGTAATCCGGTACCTTCAGCAGGAGTTAGACGTTTCCGACGGGCGGTTTGCATTTGTGGAATTGTCAGGAACCGGATATACGCAGTTATGCCTTGCTAACATAATGAGGCATTTCTATACCGGGGATATAAAAAATTTCTTTTACCGCCTGGATGATGTTCAGGAAGATAGCCAGTGCAAATGGATCCAGTTTTATCCTGGCAACTTGAAACGGTACCTATTGGAACTTTTATGCCGTGCCCCCCACGGCCAGGCAGAAGGCTACCGGGAAGAGGGCGGCGCTATTGTGCCGGTTTTAGAAAGGTTTGAGGGCGGCCAGATAAAAGCGTACCATATGGAAGAATACCGCGGTTCTGTGCTGGATTATGTAAAGTTTATGGAACAGGCATACATTCAAAACCAGTTGGAACCGGCGCCGAAAATCGGCCTTGCAAAAAAATATGCAGAAGTAATAACCGGGCACCCGCCCAAAAGGATAGCAGAATATTTTTGCCACATGCCTTTTTCTTCCGGCGGGAGGAAAAACGCAATGGTTGAATTTTCCCCGGCCGTTTCCAAAAAGCAGTTAAGGGAAATTTACTTTTGGCATAATGGGGAAAATGCCCGCCAGGTCTACCATGGCGATTTTTTGGAGTATGTGCTGAATATATCTGATGAAGCGAAGGCGTACAAGGAAAAATGCCAGGGCTGCCGAAATAGCAGGTTCGGGAAATGGCTTGTGGATTGCCGCCATTATTTATGCACCCGTCAAAGGCCAGGCATTGATTTTTTTTGCCCCTGGGAACTTTTAAGGGGCCGGGTGGTTATCTATGGGGCAGGAAAAGTGGGGCAGTCTTTTGTCAGGCAGGCAAAACAAAAATATGCCAGGTGTGAAGGCCTTTTATGGGTGGACAGCAATTACAGGGAATTGCAGGCGGCCGGTATGGATGTGAGGCCTCCTGAAGACATTACCGGTTTTTCTTTTGAACGGGTCATTATAGCCGTGCACAATGCCAAGGCGAGGCAGGAAATATGGGAAGGGCTCCGAAAA
>Ga0224748_10535_pt1 | contig 11833 bp, 11 predicted proteins | sample LIM_F_Water_Neg_FD_182074 | JGI IMG/M metagenome (GOLD analysis project Ga0224748, IMG submission 182074) | Enriched cells from gastrointestinal tract of the lab mouse from Pacific Northwest National Laboratory (PNNL), Richland, Washington... | ecosystem: Host-associated > Mammals > Digestive...
ATTTTGCAGCAGAAGGCCAGCCAGTGTTTTGGTGTTGGCGCTATCAACCTTGCTACAAAGGAAATCCAGTTGTTTGAAGAAAACCTTGCCGGGTTTGGCCTGGAAGATTTTTATATCGACTGCAATCTGGCAGAACGCAAGAACGGCGATTCTCGCCAGATGGATATTTTAATTTTTTACTGCCCAATACGGTATGAGGAAACGCCCTGAAAGGGCGTTTCCCTTCCTGCGCGGATGTGCAGGAATGAGCGACCGAAGGGAGCGAAAAGCCACGCCGTCAGGCGTGTTCGACTGGACGCAGAGCGGCCAGTCCGGGGCTTGGGGGGACCCCAACGGGCGTATTGGAAAATCCGAAAAGGATATTCCAATACATTGCTCGCCTTTTCCATCGGAACCCCGGCAATTCCCTATGTCACAAGTGTTTTCCGCTCCTATCGCCTCTCCCTTACAGGGCGTTTTGGGCGCAGAAATTTCTGATAAAAATAAGATTCCGAATAAACTATAGCAATCATCAGAATTGCTGGCAAATGTAGGGCGGGACGACCTCGGCCCGCCGTCCTGCCGCAAACGGCGCACCGGGTCGTCGCGCCCTACGGAGCGCCTTTGTCAGCAATTTTGGATCCTGCTATAGCATATTATGTACCAGGCCAACAATAAATAAGATAAAAAACCGTCCTGTTGAATTTGTCATCCAGCAGGGCGGTTAATATATAGTCGACGAACTTGAGGAGAGATAAAAAGGGGGGAGGAAAAAGGCACTTCCATTTCCCATAAATTTATGCTATACTGATTCAAGTCAATTGCTGCCAGTCCAGCCGGGCGTGATGTCCGCGGGAAGGGTACAAGAGGCTTTTATTCTGTCTACTGACAAAAATCATCAGGAAAAGGAGCGACTGAAACGTGGCAGGAAAGCAGGGGGATTCCCTCGGCGGACGGGGGATAAAGCGGAGCCTGAACAGAAGGATATTGAGAAACACCACCCTCAACATTCTGATTTTGGTGGTCATATGCTGTGTCATTATGGCCCTTTCCCTTCAGTCACTGGCCAACAACATTTTACTGGACAGCCTTCAGCCGATGGCCCGGCAGTCGGCAAAGACGGTGGAGGCCAACATCCACATGCTGGCGGACCGCATGATGACCATTGCCGGCGACCCCCGGATGAGCACGGTGGCCGCCGCCGATCCGGAGGGGGCGGGGGCTCCGCGCCCCGACGCCGTAGCGACTGCGGCGAACCGCATGGCGGTGCTGGAGGAAGCGGCGGAGATCTATGAGTTTCATACGGTTGCTCTTTACGGACTGGACGGCCGGCTGCTCCAGGGGATCGACGGCGCGCCGGAACGCCTGGACGGCGATTTCTTCACCCTTTTGAAGGAGACGGACAATCTGACCACCGACTCCACCACTGTCTACCAGGGCAAGCTGGGGGTCACTATGGGGATGCCAGTGAAGGAGGACGGCGAAACCGCCTTCTACGTAATGGGCATCTACAAATACGACACCCTCAACGACGTAATCAGCAGCATCAACATCGGGCGCAGCGGCATGGCCTTCATGGCCAACCGGGAGGGCATCGTCACCGGCCACCCGGACCAGGGGCTGGTGCTCAGCGGCAGCACGCTGGCCCAGCTCAGCGGCGGCAGCGGGAAGGCTGTGGAGCGGGTGGCCACTGGGGAGACAGGGGCCACGGAGTTCTCCATCGATGGGCGGAAAATGCTGGTGGCCTTCTCCCCCATTCGGGGGACGCAGTGGTCGCTGGTGATCCAGATTCCCAAGTCGGATTACAACCATTTCATCAACTGGGCGATGGCCGTGTCGGTCATGGCCACTCTGGTGGGGCTGGCCGTCTCCATCCTGCTGATCCTGCGCTTTGCCCGGTCCATTTCCCGCCCGGTGAAGCGGGTCACCGACCGGATGGTGGCCCTCTCCGGCGGCGACCTGCATACGGAGGTGCTCCCTGTTGACACCGGCGACGAGCTGGAGGTCATGACTCAGACCCTGGACGCCACCCTGGAAAGCATGAACCGGTACATATCCGACATCCAGCAGGTGCTGACCCACGTGGCCGGCGGCGACCTGCGCACCGACCCCCAGGTGGACTACAAGGGGGACTTTGTGCTCATCCGCGCCAGCCTGTGCACCATCACCCAGTCGATGAACGAAACACTCCTCGGGTTCCGGGCCGCCGCCGACCGGCTCACCGCCATGGCGGAGCAGCTGAGCGGCCAGTCGGCCCAGCTGCACCAGGCTTCACTGGAACAGAACCAGTCCACCGAGGAGCTGGTCAGCGAGGTGGCCCACGTGAAGGAGCGGCTGGCCGACGTGACGGAGAGCAGCGGCCAGACCCGCGCCCAGACGGAGGAGATCACCCGGCGCATCCAGAGCGCCAACGAGCAGATGTCCGCCCTCTCCTCCGCCATGGACGACATCAGCGGCAACGCCCAGCAGATCACAAAAATCGCGAAGGCCATCGAGGATATCGCCTTCCAGACCAACATCCTGTCCCTCAACGCTTCGGTGGAGGCGGCCCGGGCGGGTGCCGCCGGAAAGGGCTTCGCCGTTGTGGCCAACGAGGTGAAGCAGCTGGCCGCCAAGAGCGCGGAAGCCGCCAAGAGCGCCACCAACATGGTCAACAACACCAAGGCCATCATCCAGACCGGCGTGGAGCTGACCGCTGATACCGCCGGCTCCCTCCGGGCGATTTCCGACGTGTCCGACCAGATCAACACCATCTCGGACCAGCTGGCGGCAGCGGTACAGGGCCAGGAGACGGCCCTGGCCGTTATGGAGGAGCGGATCGCCGCCATCTCCGGCATCGCGGACCGCAACCTCCAGAACGCCGGGGAGACGGAGCTGTCCAGCAGCTCGCTGGCCAAGGAGGCCGAGTCCCTCCAGGCCCAGGTGCGTAAATTTATCTTGAAGGAGAAGTGCGGCACATGAAACGGATTTTCGCCATGCTTTTGAGCCTGCTGATGACGGCGGCGCTGCTGACAGCCTGCGGGGGCCAGGCGGGGCTCCAGGACGGGTACTATACCGCCCAGATGTCCCAGTTCAGCCACGGCTGGAAGGAATACATCACCATTCTGGTGAAGGGCGGCAGCATTATCTCGGTGGAGTACAACGCAGAGAACGCCAGCGGCTTTATTAAGAGCTGGGACAACGCCTATATGCAGAACATGCTCCACTCCAACGGCACCTACCCCAACGAGTACACCCGCTATTACGCGGGCCAGCTTCTGGAGGGGCAGGGCGAGGGCGTGATCGACGCGATTTCGGGGGCCACCTCCTCCCACAGTACCTTCCAGATGCTGGCGCAGGCCGTTTTGGAGCAGGCCCGGAAGGGCGACTCCAGCATTGTGACGGTAGAAGCTGCCCACTGAGAAGCTGTACTATAGCAATCAACAAAATGCGTAACACTCAGTAGGGGCGGATATCATCCGCCCGCAAGGTGACACGGCACAGCCCTTCCGGACGGGCGGGTAATACCCGCCCCTACAAAATCATTGTCGGTAATTTAGACGACTGCTATAAGTGAAAGAGGTAAACACGGTATGACAGGATATTGCCCTTACTGCGGAAAAGCGATTCTATCTCAGCACCCCAACTTCTGTACGGAGTGTGGGCAGCAGCTTCGGGAAATACCACCAGAAGATATTGCCTGGATTGCCCCAGAGGAAGATCGGCATAAGCCTATGAAAGTCAGGGAAATAATTTCTTTTATGGAGGAACACCTAGAATTCTAACAGCAGTACCTTCCTCTAAAAAGGCTTGTGCTAGGGCAACGCAACAGCCCCGGTACAAGTCTTTTTATAACATGGCTGATGTAACCAGATTTGCTTGCGGAAATTGGGGAAAGACTTATAATGCAGTTGGTACATTAGGCTTGGTTTCCATAGAAGGAGGTCTTTTCCGATGAAAGTCATAAGTTGGAATGTAAACGGACTGGCACGATGCAAGAGAAAAGGTTTTCTAAAATTTCTAGCAGACGCAAAGCCTGATGTACTGTGCTGTCAGGAAATTAAAGGACAGTGCGCATTGAATGTACCTGGCTATCTGCAATTCTGGAACCCAGCGAAGCGCGTCAACTACTCCGGGACGCTGATACTAGCAAAGCGTCAGCCTCTCTCCTGCCAGTATGGACTTGGCATTGAGAAATTCGACGATGAAGGGCGTTTGATTACGCTGGAATACAAGGACTATTTCATCGTCGATATTTATGTGCCGAACCTCAACACGCACTCAAACCCTGACCGTTTGGATTTTCGTATTGAATGGGACAAGGCTGTACGGGAGTATGTGACGAAACTTCCAAAACCCGTTATCATGTGCGGGGATTTCAACGTGGCACGAAAGTACATCGACATTTACCCGGAGAACCAGAAGAACACGCCAAGCAGTTCGTTCGAGAATATGGGCTTTAATCGGTTACGGCAGTCTCTCATAAACATCGAAAGCCCTCTAAAAAGAACTCTCTCGGCGTTCCCTCCTTTGAGAATTTCGCCGAGTAATAAACTTCGTCGTTCATAACCTGAGATATCCGTGGCTGTGAAAGGCGTCTGCTATCCAGCAGAGAAGCACGCTGGAGCAGGGCCCCCATCGCCCAATTTAGGCTCGCTGTCGACGTTTGCCCATGTGATGGTAAAATTCTCAGCGGTCCGCCCAAAGCAAAATACCGCGCGGCTTCAAACTCCGAAAGACCTTCCCGCAAAATGACCGCTTTGATTTCCTGTTCGATAAGTTCCGGCAGGACCTTCCAATCCGTTTCTTTCATCCCATAAAGCAGGATGCTGTAACGGCTGTTACGATTCATCGCCAGGGCCGTTTTTCGCCCCTGGACAGTCAGTATATGCAGGTCCCAACAAAAGAACGGAGCTGTTTCTTCTTCTACGGATGGCAGTTCTATTTTAAGAAATTTTAGCAAGGGGGGCGTATAGCAAAACTTCATCTTTAACCATCCTCTCAACTCTTTTCTTTCGATACCGGCGGCGGGGCCTGGGATTCCCAGGCCCCGCTTGATATAAGAAAATCTATTGTGCTATGTCAGGAAAAGCCGTGAGGCAACTACTGCCGCTGTGTTACCCAGCAATGCTCTGCACCGTTTCGGCGCTGGCAGTCTCGGGGGCTTCAAGCTCGAAGGAGCCAATCACGTTGCCGTTCATGTCATACAGGGGGATCGCCTGGATCGCCGCCGCAGATTCATCGAGGCCGATTGTGGGGACATCGGCAATGCGGATGTAGCCGTCAACGCCCTTCTGGTTGGTAGCGGAAACCAGATCGGGATTCTGACCGGCCATATCAGCAAGGAGTACAGAACCGTAGGTTTCACCCGCCGCATTCACAGGATAGGCGCCATCTTCGGTGAGTGTGGTTTCGGCAAGTACGGCGATCTGAGCTTCCCAGTCCGCAGAGCGGGAGTATCCAGCCACGTTGGTTTCACGCAGTCGGAAATTATAATGAAGCCCTCCGTCGACGCTGACCCAGGCGAGGCAAGCAACGGGACCTGAAGCCCCATAGGAAGTATCCGGGTTATAGTAGAAGAAATTAGTTTCAGAGTTGTTCGTCTTTCCACGGGCAGTTACAATAACGTTGCCGGTGGAGCTGATGAGTTGAGGCATCAATCCGACTGTGCCGTATCCCATCGCGGCCCCGTTTTCCGTTTTGATCTCACCGCCGACGCGATAGACGCCGCCGCCGTCATCATACAGAATGGACCGGCCGATGTAACTAAGTCCGTTCCCATAAAACGATACATAGGACGAGTAGAGGGGTCCAAGTGCAGATGCGGCCATGCAGCAGGCCATAATGGCAACAAGTGCCAGCGCCGCGATTTTGCGATACAATTTGGTTCCTTTCATGATGATCAAATCCTTTCTTTTCGTTGTTCTTGTGTTGGAGGGATAGTTTTGCCCTGTGGGCTTTGTTACCACAGCCGACCCTCCTCTATGGCCTGCCGGACATACTCTTCAGACTTTCCTTCAAAATGTCCCCCGCAGGTGCCCTTCGCCTCCCGGAGGAACTCGCCCTCCTTGTCGTAGACCGGGTAAGTGTACTCGTGGGGGCACTCCTCCTTGGAGAGGCCGTCCAGAGCGTCGCCGGCTGCCTGCTTCTCAGCAAAACGGACATATCCTTCTTCCTCTACCTCCAGGTCCGGCGCGTAGCCCACATAGTTCGCCAAAAACATGGTGCCGTAGGTCTCTCCCTTCTTATTCTTGGGGAAGTCCCCGTTCACAAGGTAGATCTCCTTGGCCTTTTTTTCCAGGTCTTGCAGGGCGCCGTCGTTCCCCACCAGGTATTCATACCGGAGGCTTCCGTTCTTATCCCGGTACATCTTTTCGCTGCCCCGGTAGGAGTTCACGTCGTCGTCCGGGAGAATCGTGCCGCCCCGGCTCTTAATCAGGTCCACGTCGCCCCGGCGGGGATTTTTGGGCACCTCCTTGGGGATGCTGAGGTCAATCACGTTCTCGTCCCTGGCGGGCTGGGCTTCGGTGGCGGGCTTGGTGGGCTGCTTCCCCAGCAGGACCGTCTTGCTTGCGGAGTCATACCCGATCTCCACCCCCAGCAGCTCGCTGATGGTGCGGATGGGGAGATAGTTGGTCTTGCCGCCTGCCTCGTCGGTGTAGAGGATGGAGCCGGGGATTTTCTGCCCATTGGCGGCGGTGATGTCCTGGCCCGCCGTGATCTTCTGGGTTCCGTCCAGGGCCACGTTGGCAAAGTTATAGCTCACCTTGCCGGAGGCCGCCAGGGCCGTGGTGAGGCAGGCGGTCAGGGCCAGGGCCGTGGCGAACCCGCCCAAAAATGTACTGATGTGTTTGTTTCTTTTCATATGGCACTCCTTACTTGACATTCAGCGTAAGGGCCTCCGCCGCGTCCTTTGCGGAGTTCCCTTATCGTTGCTTGCTCTTACGGGTTTTTGGACGCATCCCGGTGATGGAGCGCCCCTTACGTCCGCATAGAAACCACCTCTTTCTTGTTTGAGGGACATAGCGCCTTTTTGCCCCTCTAATAAACATGACTGTTTTTTGCCCCAAAATGCAACACCCTTCCGAAAAAAAAGAGAGCGCCGGATGGCGCTCCCTTCTCCCTTATCTTTTCTTCTTATTATATTGTCCTACTACGGTACTGAACTGCATATCACTGAGAATCACATTTAAGGCGTGCTTTCGCTCGGGTGAAAAAGTTTGAATCTCTTGAATCAAATCGCCTACCGTCCGTTCTTCTATGACAATTTTGTCTAGGGCGTCTGGAGACAGGCGGGATGCACACCGGCCCAGCAAATAATCCGTCGTCACGTCGAAGAAGTCCGCCAGACTAATCAGCTTTTCAATGTCGGGAAGATGCACACCGTTTTCGTAGTTAGAGATAGTTCCGCTGGTTACATAGAGTACCTGCGCCAATTCTTCTTGGGTCATTTTCCTGTCCTGCCGAAGCTCAACCAGCAATTCGTTAAATTGTGCCATTGCATCCACCCCAATTCTATGTTATATGTATTATATATTTCCAAGAATTTAAGAGCATAGATTCATAAAGATACTAGACTTTTTTATGTTGCATTTCTGATAATTTTAGTTTTACCATAGTTTTATATCGAATTTCTAGGCTATCTGATTGGTTTTCCATTTTTTGGTGTTGCAGAATCCGGCATAATCAGTCAAGTTATATGTAGGGCAATTTAGGGAGGGATTACTTATGCTGGCAATGATCTGCACAATGACTGAGAATCAAACTGACCGCAACTTTATGCTGGAGCTCTACCAGCAGTTCTTTCGCCTGATGTTTTTCACTGCACGCAACTGCCATTTGCAACAAGACGCCTGTGAGGAGGTGGTCCAGGAAAGTCTGGTAAAACTCATTCAAAAGATCAGTCTGCTGAGAGAAATGCCCACACCTGTCCTTTCATCCTATATTGTCTCTACGACCAGAAACACAGCCTTTGATTATTCTGGACGGCAAAAAAAGCAAGACGCCTATGTCAGCAGCTTGGACGACGAGTCCTTTTCTGCCTGTCTGGAGTCCCCGGTTCCCCTATTGGACGATCAAATGGAGGCCAAGGAGCTGCGAGAGCGGCTCACCGCTGTGCTGAATGAGATTTCAAGTGATGACAGGGTACTGTTAGAGGGCAAGTACATTCTGCAATACTCGGACGCGACCCTGGCGATGATACTGAATTGCAAGACAAGCAGTATCCGAATGAAATTGACCCGAGCCCGGCGGCGCGCGCTGAATTTGATCAAAACGGAAGGGGATGCGGTTCAATGACCAGACGTGAGAATCTGCGAGATCAATACGAGGACGCCTTGTTTGCCCTGCTGATGGATGATCTCGCGTGGCAGGAAGGGGAACGGCTCTTAGAGTTAAACGAGCGTTTGAAGAACGACCCGGACACTGACGTCCCGGAAGAAGTGATGGCGCGGTGCCGCAAAGTCATTAACCGCGAGTTCACGAAAAAGACGGCTCTGAAAGCGGGCCGCGTCTCATGGAACGTCTTTAAACGGGCTGCGGTCGCGGCGTGCATGACGGTGCTTCTGTTCTCCGTCGCGTTTGCCGCTTCTGAAACTGTGCGTATCAATACCTTGAATTTGGTGATTGAGGTGTTTGACCGTTACACGGATTACAGTTTTAGACCAGCTCCCGAACCAGCTCCCGAAGAATCGGATAATGTCAAGTTTTCTGGCTTTGAGGTCGACTGGGTGCCGGAGGGTCTAACTATGACGGAGCAAAAAACCATGTCAGGTTATATGTCAACTATATACGAAGGCTCTCATGGGGAATACCTAAGTATTAGATTGTACTCCCTTGGCGAAGCTGGTGTTATGGGCATCAACACGGAAGATGCAGTTGTTGAGGATATAACAATCAACGAATGGAACGCATCTTTAATCACCACAGACCATTTCCAGGTCGTTATACCTTTCCCCGAAAGAAAGCAATTTCTTTGTGCCTCTTTCTTTACAGAAGAAACACCGCCAGAAAAAGAAGAGCTTTTGCGGATTATTGAGGGCATATCATTATACTAATGAAATCTTTTGTGCGCTCGATATAGCAAAGGCTAAAACTAGTTAGGAGAGTTGTTCTATGCAAAAAATCACGAAAATCTTTGTTATGTTCTTTGCCATCACAATGCTTTCAATGATTACTGTGAGCGCGTCCGCATATCCCGTTTCACAAACTGCAAGCATTCAGCCCAGATATGTAGGAGTTGATAGTGTAATTTCAACCCTCTATATATCTTCTTCTGGACGGGCAGACGTTGGGGGACAGTTAGAAGTCATTCCAGGTTATACCGCAAGTGTAACCGTCACTCTTTACAAGGATTCCAACTCCTTTGTTCAATCATAGAGTAGCTCAGGAAGAGGTAGCATTTATGTTCAAAAAAGCCACTATGTCGCGTCTGGACACGACTACTATGTTACCTTATCTGCCACGATTTACGACCGAAACGGGAAAGTGGTCGACACCGTTATAAAGGATTCAACGGTGGTATCATATTGATTTTATTACAAGGCAGTGAATTTCCAGGAAAAAGGCGGTCGGCCTAGCGGAAGGGGCGCAAACAGCCATGCGGACAAGGCTGTTTGCGCCCCTTTCGTCTAAACACGCAAAATGTCATAATATTTAGAATTACATCTTTTCTTACGATATACAGTGATATAACATCGCTTTTTGAGGAATAAGGGAATTTATGAAGGACCGAAATCACGATATTATTATAAAAAATATGACATAATAATTGCTATTTGCTCCCAATTCTGCTATATTTAGGAGCGTTTCAACAAGAACGAACTTAAACATATCGTGTCGCTCTGATTGTATTTTGTCGTGGTCCCTGTCAGCCAAGATATCAAAGGTACATTTCCTTGATATCTTGGCTTTTGTTTTCCCTGTTCTGTGAGGTGGTGTCCTGTAAAATGCTTTGCTCCGCCCACCATACCTGGGCATAGAATATCCAAAGAGCCGCAAGCATCCGAATGGGTGTTTGCGGCTCTTTTTTTATCGACAGGTATCCCCACAATTCCCTATCAAATGTCAGGGAATTGTGGGGATACCTGTCGATTGATCGCGTCACGATTCCGCACGCTTGTCATAGTTTTTCTAAAATAGAAAGATTTTTGGTAATTTTGCATAAACAAGTCGGGCATGGGTCTGCTATCCGCGCCCCTCCTCCTGGAAGCCTTGATTTTTAATCTTTGGATTCTGGATTTAAGGAGGCAGCAAGCAAAATGAAATTACAAATTTTCTTATATATATTTCTTTATCTTGAAAAACTCCTGCAAGTTTACTCTTTATGCTTGTTCATAAAGGGCGGAAAACAGGGGTGAGTACATGGGGCCAGCCGAACGCCGTCAAAGATTACTGGAGGTGTTGTGCCATAGAAGGCATGATACCTGCGAAAATCTGGCGCGGGAATTTGATGTGTCCATACGGACGATTTACAGCGACATCGAAGCGCTGACCTGCTCTTATCCCATTGAAACCGTAAGGGGCCGTTATGGTGGCGGCGTCAAAATTGCGGAGGGGTACTACCCATATCGCAGAACGCTTAGTCCCACCCAAGTTGCGTTGCTCAGGAAACTAAGCGCACAGCTTGATGGAGACGATCTCATCACACTTAATAGCATCCTTTTTCAATTCGCCCTTTAGCAAGTACATTTGGCACCTTGACAAACAGCGGGACAAGCTCCCGCTCATAATCAGTATGTAAGTGCTGCATCCTGCATCAGCCATTCAATCGCCAAGACTGCCTGCGGGCCGAAAGTGGACGAAAGGAGGTGATTCCTTCTGTTCCCTGCCCGTCAAAGCGATAGCATCAAAGGTACGAGCGACACCTGAGTGGCTGTCCGGCGCTGGTAACGCCGCCAGAGGCGGGATGCACCGCAAACACCCGTATCGCAGGGTAAAAGGGAGAAACTGAGGGAACGGCCTGGGCAGCTTAGTCACCTGCCGCCACCGTCTGTTGGTATCGCGCCGCCGCACCAGGGCGGGCTTACATACTCCCGTGCCGGGGGTGAGCAGCAGGGCGGTCATGCCGCCCGATAATACGGCACACTTTTTTCAGAAAGGGTATCAAGGAGGACCCGCGCCGGTCACGATTCCTCACAGAAAGAGGACACAGCCAGGACCGGCGCGGTCCTTCCCACCCGATAGCCGGATGCAAGACCTGATGCCATAGGCAACTGTGGCTTTAGGTGTTCCATTTGGCAGAAACAATAATACGGCTTATAGCCAGGGAGGTGATAGCATGAAAATCCCAATCTTTCAAATCAAGATCAAAGATAGGCGGCGTGAAGCGGACCCGGAGGCGGTGTATACGCTGGCTGACAGCATTTCCAAGGTGGGTTTGATTAACCCTATCACGGTTGACCGGGAGTACACGCTGATCGCCGGACTGCACCGTCTGGAAGCGACAAAGCGGCTGGGCTGGACAGAGATCGAGTGCAATGTCAGCGATTTGGAGGGCCTGCTGGCAGAACTGGCGGAGATTGACGAAAACCTTATCCGGCAAGGGCTTGACTACATAGACGAGGGAAAACAACTGGCGCGGCGAAAGGAAATCTATGAAGCACTCCATCCAGAAACGCGGCAAGGGCAGAGGAACGGGCAGACTTCTAAAACGGACACCGTGTCCGTTTTAGAAACAAAGCCCTTTGCCGAGGATGCGGCTGAAAAATTAGGCACAACCGCGCGAACAGTACGGAGGAAAATCCAAGTATCTCGAAATTTAATCCCAGAGGCACAAGACTTGGCAAAAAAAGAAAACCTCCGTTTTCGAGATGCCTTGAAACTCTCGCGCCTGCCCCCCGGAATATCAGGAAGAAGCGGCCAGCCAACTGGCGGC
>Ga0224748_10537_pt1 | contig 11831 bp, 5 predicted proteins | sample LIM_F_Water_Neg_FD_182074 | JGI IMG/M metagenome (GOLD analysis project Ga0224748, IMG submission 182074) | Enriched cells from gastrointestinal tract of the lab mouse from Pacific Northwest National Laboratory (PNNL), Richland, Washington... | ecosystem: Host-associated > Mammals > Digestive...
GCACCTTCGTCTCATCTTCCGTTTCCTTTATCACACGGATCTTATACACACGCTTATCTCCCGACTCTGCCGTAACCGTCACCTTCACCGTGTTTTCTCCCGGTACGAGCTGGTCATTGTTTCGGATCCGCACCCTTGCCTGCCCATTTTCCGGTGTATAATTAAAATACAATATATTCGTATCAAAGTCAACCGTAACCGTATAGTCCAAAACGTCCGCGTCAAACTCCGGCTTCATGGAAATCCCGTTAAAAGAAAGCATTTTCAGCTTGTTATTTGTACTCGGCGCCGCGGTCGCCTGCGGCTGCTCCTCCTGCCCCTCTTCCGGCGATCCCTCTCCTTCCGCTTCCGAAACACTCACACCGACCAAGTCGGAAGATACCGAAAACGATTCTCCGTCCTCATTTACGATCTCAACCTGCTTGTCCAGGTCAAAACCGCCCCCTCCTTTCTTCAACGCCTTAAATTCAAGGGAAAACGTCCGCTTCTTGACCGATTCCTCATTTCCGACCGACGAGATCACAAGTTCGCCGTTTCCACCGCTCACTTTGCTCCCCCCTTGGACAAACTCAAACATTCCCGCGTCATAAAGAAGCTTCATCCGAACGTCAAGAAATTTCTCAGAAGAGCTAACCGTACACACGACATGAAATGTGTCCCCCACCTTCACTTTCTGCGGCTCTGACGTAAGCACGACTTTTGCGCTTGCCGCATACGCTCTCTCAGAACATAGAAAGACGGACGCCGCCGCACAGAGCAGTACGGCAATCAATGCCATCCTTGTGGTAACTTTTCTATTCATCCATTTCTCCTTTTACTGTGGTGCCGCACAATTCGTCTCCGGCATATTTTCATAGACCGGTATCGAGAACACGAGGGGAACGGAATCCAGCATACCACTGTACGCGTTTCTCGTTTTCAGCGCCTCGGAATTGGCCGCTTCCACATTTGTCATATATTGATGATTATACGTATTATTTGATGTCACATTAAACTTCTGCAGATAGCCTGTATTCTGCCCTCTGTTTATATAATTGCTTCCGATATACATGGCGCCGCCGACGATCGAACGGTAGCGGTTGTTCCACGGACGAAGGAATGTATCGCCGCTGCTCGCCCATTTCAATCCGTTCATTACCGGATTCGTGCCGCTCGTGGCTCCAATGTTATAAAAGTTAAAGATTCCCGGATAACTGTCCGCTGTTCCCGTCACGGCGCTGCTCACCGAAGACGCCCCGGTCACGACCTCCTGTTTGGATCGCGACGCCAGATGATACGGACTGACGCCAGACTGTTTCGCCGCCTCGCAAAACGCTGACGCATACGAAATTTCTTTTTCCGTTCCGCTTACATCGTCTTGATACGAAAATTTCGCATGGCCAAACGGCGTATTCGACAGGATGTGTTCCACGCCATCTTTCGTCTGATACTGCGACTGGTATTCCAGCAGTTCAAACTGGAAGATCCCCTGCGCGGTCAGGAAATTTCTAGGATCCATATAGTACATGATCGCCTCTTTGGAAGCAGCCACCCACGTACTACCGTCAAAAACAGTCCATTTCCCAGTGGCGGTATCGTATGCCCCGCTCTCCTTCGATTTCCACGCCGCCGACTTTGCGTTCGTGATCAGATTCGTGCCGAGTTTCGACTCCCCTTTCACCGCGTCGTCCCAGTTAATGCCGGTTTTATACGCCTGGAACTGCCAATACGGATACGCCATATGCAGAACGCGCAGCTGTGTTTTATAAGAGTCCGGGAAGCCCTGTCTCGTCATCTCCTCCTCAAACTCTTTCTCGCTCAGCACCGTGACCGCAACTTTTTTTTGGATCCTTCGTTTGGCAAGCTTGATATATTTTGCCTGCACATACCCTTTATACGTCTTTCCGTAATACGGGAATGAGATCTGATACCACACCTTTTTCCCGACAGTCCTCGCCTTCAGTACCTCCACATACTGTTTTTTGGCCAAAACCATCGTGCGGCCATTCACTTTCGAGTACGGCGCGGTACTGCCCGGCTTCTTCCGCACGCGGAGCGCCGTCTTTACGCCGGTTACTGAACCACCGGCCGCTTTTTTTACAGAAAGCTTCACATTCGTACTTTTTATGTAACCCTTTCTTTTCTTTCCCCCGGATTTAAACTGGATCTTAAACCACTTTTTCCCGCGGACTGTCTTCTCTGCTATTATTGTAACACTTTTGCCCTTTTTTAACACAACCTTTTTCTTTTTTACAAATAATGCTTTTCCCGATGTATTTTTCTGGATGACCGTCTGCTTTTTCAGCTTGGCCGGGACACTAATTTTCTTATATGTCGTTTTAGTGCGGTATACAGTAACCTTCTGCGGCTGGGGAGCCGTACTGGGAGCTGCCGGCGAGGGCGTCGCTGGCACAGCGCTGGCCGGCACCACTGACGGCACAGCGGAAGCAGATGGCCCTGCCGTCGAAGGCGGCTGGTTTCCGAGCGCAACATAACCCGCTACCACATATCCTTCTACTCCATTATAACTTACCTTGTACCATGTGCCATTGGCATCCGATCCGGCCGCTTGATCAAGTACCGTGATCTGCGCGCCATTCGGGATCGTCAGCACGACTGGACTAGTCGTACCAACCGCCGAGCGCATATTCAAGTCGCTTCCTCCCGTCACGACCGTTCCTGTCTCGCTGGCTGACACGAGCTCCCCATTTGCCAGACAAAACACACTGCACAGCACAAAACCTAACATTACCCATAACAATACATTTCGTTTCATGATCGTACCTCCATTCGTGTTGCCGCAAAATAAATCCGTTCCTCCTGTTCCCCCGGCGCGTGCTCCAGATCCTCCCCGTAGCACCCGTACAGAGTAAACCCTGCCTGGGAAAGAAGATCCTCCACGTCCTCCCTGGCGTACGCGCGCTGCCTGTGGCACTCATCATATCGCTCATACAGGCCGCGATCCTCCCGGAAGAGAAACATCGTTACTAAATATTCATTTATTTTTTCTATATCGTCATATGTATTTTCCCATATGACAGAATAGGTATCTGCGTCTTCAAATCGAACCACATCGCCCAATACATCGCGGTAGCAGTACGCTGTCTTCATATCAAACAGAAATATCCCATCCTCGTTCAGATTGTCGTACACGCACCGGAACATCTGCAAAAGATCCTCTTCACGGAGCAGGTAATTTACAGAGTCACATATACATAGTACCACATCTGCCGGTTTATGCAACGAAAAATCTCGCATATCCTGATTCAAATACAAAATGTTCTGATCCTCTTCTTTTTTCTCCATCGCGCGGGCCAGCATATCCGGAGACCGGTCGATTCCTGTCACCTCGTACCCGGCCTCGCAAAAGCGCCCCGTCATCTCACCAGTCCCGCATCCCAGTTCACACAAATGGCCTCCTGTTTTTCCCTGTTTTTTCAGCTCATGGTGCAGCCGTTCAAACCACTTGCCATATGGTATGTCTGACATAACAGAATCATATACTATAGAAAATTCCTCATACATCTTCCCATCTTTTCCTTACACCGTAATCTCCTCATTTAATGAAAAAGAATACAGCACCTTTCTCACTACTTTCTTTTTTAATATGCCTTCGAGCGCCTTTGCATACAGATCCATCTGCATGCGGTAACGCCCAGCCAGCACGTCTTCCTGTCCGGCCTCGAGATGGTCGGTCTTATAATCTAACAGGACGATTCCTTCTTCTGTTTCGTAAAAAGCATCCATGATCCCCTGGACTAAAACCGTGTCCTCACTGTCCGATTCTGGCAGCACCTCGCTGGCACGCACACCAATAACAAATGGCTGTTCCCGAAACAGCCTGCCATCTGTCTTCGCCGCCTTTACCTCCTGTCCGAGCGGCGATTTTAGAAAAGCAGCAATCTTGCCCGGACGGATAAACGAGACATCCTCCTGCCGGATCCTGCCGGCCTCTGCCAGATCACGCAGCTGCGCTTCCACATCTGACGCAGAAACAATGCTGGAAAAATCGAGCGACGCCATCACCTGATGCCAAACCGTACCATATCCGGCCCCGGCAGCCGCCTTCTCCTGCCCGCTGCTTTCCTTCGCAAAACCGGGAACGGGCGGTTCCTCCGCATCGGGTACACGGACGCCCGCACCTTCCAGCTCCCCGGTATGGATCTCTTCCATCGAACGCCTCTTAATCTCCGAAACTGTAAGTTTCGTCGGAGCAGGTTCCGTCTCCCCACCCTCAAAGTACTCGTCCATAAAAGCGAGTGTCGCCCTGATCTTCTCATCATATACAATAGTTGTGTCAAAATTGTTTAACATGACTTCGTCGATCATAAGATCCGCCTGCCGGCTGACCTCTCGCTCTTCCAACTGGGCAAATCGGATCCAGTGTACTGAAAACAGATCATTCCCCCATATGGCTGGCAGCACCCAGTCAAAATAGCTCTTCGCCCGGATCCGCTGAAAATAATTGGTAGAAGCTGGTACTTTATCCTCCTCCCCGAACCCGACGAGCACCAGCTTTTCTTTTGCCCGCGTCATAGCGACATAGAGAACCCGCAGTTCCTCCCCGAGCCCCTCCAGCGCATTCATACGCGAAAGAGAACGGTAAAAAATATTATTTACCGAAACGCCCCGGTCGTTATCGACCACACGGGACGCGATGCCGAACGACGGATTGACCATAAGAAAAGAACCATGATCTTTCCCCGTCATCCCCCGTCCCATGCCCGCCATGATACAAACCGGAAATTCCAAACCCTTACTTTTATGGATCGTCATGATCCGCACGACATTATCCCTGTCTCCCAGCAGATTCGCCTCTCCAAGATCCTCTTCCCTCTTTTTGATACCGCTGATATACCGCACAAACTGGTACAGTCCGCGGTAAGATGTTTGATCAAACTCCCTCGCCCGCTCCCATAGCATATCAAGGTTCGCTTTCCTCTGAACGCCGTTTTTCATTGCCATAAAGATATGATCGATATGCGTGCAGTCATAAATCTCCTGTATCATATCTGCCACGGTCACATATGTCATCTTTTGCCGGAACCGATTGAGCAGATCCAGGAAAGAATGGATCTTTTGCACAAGTTCGTCTGGTAATTGGGAAAGGCCGCCTGCCGCCTCCAAAAGCGAATCATAAAAATCCCGCTTTTTATCCCGTCCCCGAATGACTGCCAGCTCCTCATCCGAAAAATCAAACATCGGACTTCTCAGAACCGCCGCTAGGGGAATGTCCTGACGCGGATTGTCAATGATATGAAATAGATTTACCATAACCGAAATCTCTCGCGTGTCAAAAAAACCTTTCGTATTTTCCATATGTACGGGGATCCCTTCGGATGCCAGGACGTCGTAGATCTGCTGGCCGATCGCTTTCGTACTTCTGGCAAGGATCACGATATCCCCGTATTTCGCCCGCCGGTAACTGCCTTCGTCATACACATACAGCGGATGTTTCGTTCCGGTATATTCTTTGATCAGCCCGGCGATCACCTTCCCCTCGTAACTGCCCTCCTCCGCGCTGGACACACGGTTTTTTGCCTTATCCTTCTTACTCAGTACATAGACGTCGATCAGATCTGCCGTTTTGTGCTCCGTTGACGGAAAATCTGCGCCGAGACGTAGTTTTGCCTTCTCATCGTACGCGACGCCGCCAAGTTCCGGGTGCATGATCTTTTCAAACACCGCGTTCGTCCCCTCCAGCACGACAGCCCGGCTCCGAAAGTTCTGGTTCAGGGTGACGAGCCGATCTGCCGCCCTCTCCTCGGGTAAAACAGAACCTTCGATTCTGTATCCATTCAGCTTTTCTAGGAACAGCTCCGGACACGCCATCCGGAACCGGTATATACTCTGCTTGATATCCCCTACCATAAAACGGTTATTCTCTGACGCCACGCTGCTCATGAGCATCTCCTGTACCTGATTGCTGTCCTGGTACTCGTCCATCATGATCTCCACAAATTGCTCTGAAAGTTCCTCGGCAGCTTCTGTGCGGCGTATCGTCCCGTCCTCTTCCCGTTGGACGAGGATTTCCAGCGCCAGCTGCTCAAGGTCATCAAAATCCACGACCCCCTTTTCGCTTTTCTTCGCCCGGTACCGCGCCATAAATTCCAGTGTCAGATCCACAAAGGCGATGATCATCCCCCGCATATCCGCTAACTGCCCAAGCTGTTCAAAAAGCGTCTGATCAAACAGATCACTCCGGAGTGACTTTACTGCATCCTTCACCCCATCCCGCATGCGTTTGACTGCTTTCTTTTTCTCTTCGTCGGCATCGGGCATCTTCTTTCCCGACAGCCGTTTCCACGCCACCAGGCCGAGCCTCCTCCCCATTTCCTCGTACTCTCCGACCTCGCACAGGCTCTCCATCTGCGCCAGATCGTCAGCGATCGCCTCCCAATAAGAAGCGGGGCCATCCGGCTGCTCACACAGGGCGATCATCCCGCGGCACTCCTCACAGATCCCCTCCAGCAGATGATGCACATATTCCATATTTTCTTTCATAAATGCCGACTGCCGCAGCTCCTCTTCCGTCTCCATACTGACAAACGCCTTCATCCGCTCGAGAAAATTCGCCGGAAACGGGTCGCTGACCGCGATTTCATACAGCGAAAGAACGATGTCCTCGATTTCGGCATCTCCTTTGACAAAACGGCTCATCACCGCCATCTGCAAAAACTCACCGTCCGCCTCTGTATACTTCTCCTCCAGCATCTGCTGCAGCACGTCGGATCTTAAGAGTCCAAGCTCGCTTTCATTTCCCACACGGTACGACGGATCCGCCCCGATGCGGTGAAAATAATTTTTGATCACGCTGCCGCAGAATTTATGTATCGTGGAAATCTGCGCCATCGGGACGAGCATGATCTGTCTCTGCAGATGCTCGTTATCCGGATCGTCTGCCAGCGCTTTCTCGAGCGCCCGCTGCAGCCGCTCCTTCATCTGGGATGCCGCCGCTTCCGTAAATGTCACGATCACAAACTCATCCACGCTGACCGGATGATCCTTATCCATGATACGCGATAAGATGCGCTGCACGAGCACGGCCGTCTTTCCCGACCCTGCCGCCGCCGACACAAGGATATTACAATTCCTCAGATCAATCACCTGTTTTTGTTCTTTCGTCCATTCCATCCGCAAACTCTCCTTGATTCGTTAAACCTAAAGACAACCTTCCCTGTCATCCAGCTCCCGGCATCTCTCTGCCATCTCGCTGCGCTCCATGCCGCAGACCCCTCGCAATCCGCAGTAGTCACACCCCGTCTCATTTCCCATGCGGTACGGACTGACCTCGATATTTCCCTCCATGATCTCGTTTCCAAATCCCGCCGCCACATCAAGTGTATGAGCCATTACGGTTCCCCACTGTTCATCGTCCATGATCTTCGAAAACCGTCCAAAATCTCCCTTCGTCGTAACACTGACAGGAATACAGGCAGACTTTACACCGGATTCCAAATATCCGTTTACGCCGAATACCGAATCAAACTTCTGCAATACGTCCGTACTTTGGTTTACATACCCGTCACACCTGTACTCGGTAAGCATCTTCTCCGCCAGATCATCGGCTTCCTCCTCAGTCTCCATCCGGATCACCGGATCTTTCACATAATAATAGAGCATACCTGCCGGAATGATCTTTTTATCCGGATGCTTCTGCTGCGCCATATCCATCGCCGCTGCCATATACAGGACAAGCTGCATTTGCAAACCGTGAAACACCGAACTCATGGAAAATTTCACCCCGCCGGTCTTATAATCCACCACCTTTACATACACATTTTCATCATCTTCGTATGTATCGATCCGGTCTATCACACCGGAAAACATAAGTTTTTTCTCTCCTTCCAGAGAAATCTTCATACTAGGCAGATCATCGTGATACGAAAATCCAGCCTCACAGTACTCCTGCTCAAACACGCCGCGCCGCATCTGCTCCGAAATCGCCCAAACCGTACGGTTCATCATGCGCTTGATCCTTGTGATCATATACTCGATCCGCTTTGACTGGCGGAATAACACATCGCGGTAACATCCTGTCACCTCTTCCACACACACATCAACCAATGCTTCGATCTGTCCCTCCCCCAGATCCCGCCAGCGAAGATCCTTCTCCCTCATGTGGTCAGACAATACCTGAAGCGTATGGTGTACGACGTTCCCGAAATCCGGTGCCGCCACCGTATATTCCTGCCGCTCGCGCAGGGCCAGGCCGTACAGGATAAAGTACGCAAATGGACATTTTGCAAACTGTTCCAGTTTCGTAATGCTGCCATATAATTCATCCCCATACAGATACTCGAGCGCCTGTGCCGAGAGCTTCCCTTCCTTTTTTACCGCCATGCTGGCATCAAGTGCACGCCGCAGCCACGCCATATCCTTCCGTTTTTTGTAGTAACTCCATAGCTCCCACCACGTTTCTTTCTCCTCTCCGGCACGGATTTCCTCCGATACAAAACCGGACAGTAAAAATGAGAGTCCCCGGTCTGTCCCGAGTTGTACTTCGGTCTTGTTTTCGGAGTATTCTTCCGTTTCAATTCGCATTTCCGGAAATATCTTCCGTATTTTTGTCAGCACATATGACTCCTGCCTGCCCTTACTGTCCCCACCGCTCTCACTATAGGTAAAAAAGAGCTTCTCCGATGGTTTCGTAAAGATCAGGTAGAGATAAAACAGATCATTGGCCGCCTTTTTCGTTCCACTCGGCGCGAGTGCAATCCCCATCTGCTCGATTTTTTTGCGCTCCCGCGTATTGACAATGCCGGGCGCCTGCATGCCGCCCGGAATCATATCATCACTGAATCCCACAAAAAATAATACCTTCACATCTTTTAAACGCGTCCGGCGTATATCACCGACTACGACCTGATCTGGCTGAGGCGGGATAAATCCCACAAGTCCTTCGGAAATACCCGCAGCCAAGATCTGGCGGTACTCCTCAATGCTCACGACCTCACCCCCCATCAGTTCCACCATTTCATCGAGCAGCGCAACGATCACCGCATACACGCTCTCGTACTCTTTCGCCAGCATATCCTCACCGCTGCGGGCAAATCGCTCGCTCTGCGCCATCATATTATGATACACATCCTGACGCACCAGAAAACCATACAGCGCCCGCGTAAATTGCTCGACGGTCTTCTTCCCCCCGCCAAGTTCGGTAAACAGCTCCCGCAGGCAGTCACATACCTCCGCGCGCATCGCATTGATCTCCTCCAGGGAAATCTTTGCGATCTCATGCTCCCACTCCTTATCATAAGCGGAAAACCCCCGTTTCCCCGTGGCCAGTACGTAATTCTCAAATAAATCCGCCTCGTCTCTCGAGAGCGGAGAAAGACCACATCTCAAAAAACGAAACGTACTCTCATAATCCATATTTGTCAGATACATTTCCAACACGGCCTGTATCATCTCCGCAACCCAGTTCGCGCCGATGTTTTTTTTCGCATCAAGGAAATAGCGGATGCCCATTTTAGAAAATTCCCGGGAGAGCACCTGCTCATAGGCCGTCATATCCCCTGTGATGACGGCGATATCCTCAAATCCATATCCCCCTTTCGCCGTCAGCCACCAAATGCTGCGCGCGACATACGCCGCCTCGTCCTGTGGTTTTTTCCCGATATACAGAGATAGCTCCTCCGTCGGATGCGGCCAAATGCCTGCGGGATAACAAAATAGATTCTGTTCTAGAAAGGCCAGTTCCCCGTGCTCGAAAAAGCGGTATGGCCTCTTTTCCTCTCCCCGGCCTGTCATAACAGGCGGCCGTACTTCAACCGGGATGCGGTTCGCCATACGCGTGAGCGTCCGCACCGTCTCCTCACTGATCTGAAAAATATGCCGCCGCTTTCCCGTCGAATCTGTCGCCACCGTCACATACAGATCCTCGCACAGCGCTAACAGCCTCTCGATCAATCCGTACTGTGTCGGTGTAAACCCCGTAAACCCATCGAGGCAGATGACGGATCCACGAATCTCTTCCATCTCGTGCACAATGTCCGTCAACTGGACGATCAGCTCCTCCGCCATCATATAGACATCGCCCATCTTCTCCTTGAAGCACTCATAGATCAGCCGTATATCATCAAACTTGCAGCCGAGTTCCGACAGCTTCCCAAACTGCTCCTCGCCGCAGATCCCATACTGCTCCAACTCACAAAGAAACGATTTGCACTCATCCAGAAAACCGGGTTTATCAATCCCCTTTTTAAAATAAGTCAGCCGGTCTTTCTGCTCCGAAAACACTTTCCGCAAAAGCATCGTCTTTCCCATATCTTCCAAAATCGTCCGTTCCTTTGCCGGAAGCTGTTCGAATACCCGGAACGCGAGCCGGTGAAAACTGAGGACGTCGATATTCAGTATTCCGCCGCCCCCGCTTTTGTCCACCAGAGTCTTCTGCGTCTCCAGCGTAAACTGATCCGGCACGAGGATAAAATACTGCTTATCCCTGTGTTCTGCCGCTTCCTTTACCATCATATCATATAGAAACGTACTCTTTCCGCTCCCAGCACTTCCAAACACAAATTGTAACGCCATCATCTACTCCTATCAAAAAATCGGTTCTATTTCCCATCCCACCCTCATATAATATAGTAAGATGGAATCTACACTCCATAAAAGGGGGAATTATCCAAATGTCCAAAACAAAAATTGTCGTACTTCAAATGAAAGAACTCGTATATACCGGTATTTTCGTGGGACTTGGCATATTACTGGTCATACTTCTCATTGTCATGTTTTATCCGTCCGGCGATGAGGATTCCACCCAGGAGGTGGGTTCACAGGCGGCAGAAACAAACAGCTACACACCCGGTATCTATAACTCCCAAATGCAGCTCGGCGACACCACACTGAACCTCGAAGTCGTCGTGGACGAAAACCAGATCAAATCGGTGGCGTTTGTCAATCTGGACGAATCCGTCACCACGATGTACCCTCTGGTAAAACCATCTTTGGAATATCTAGAAGAGGAACTCGTAGCCGGCAAACCGATCGGGGAGATCGCCGTAAATGAAAAAAGCAAATATACACAGGCTATGCTCATCGACGGAATCAAAAACGCCTTAAAAAAAGCAGAGGTTAAAAAATAACAGCCGGACTGGACAGACGAAGTTTTTCCAGATCCGCTTTCCACAACGTATCGCATGCGTCACTCGGCATACGCAGGTCGCCGCGGGGCGACAAAGCGACCGATCCGACTTTCGGGCCGTCCGGGATACAGGAACGCTTGAACTGCTGGCGGAAAAAGCGGTGGTAAAATGTTTCCAGCCACTTATAGATCGTCTCGGCGTCGTAAACACCTTGAAACGCAAAGACCGCCATCCGAAACACTTTGGACGGCATAAACCCAAACCGGAGAACATAGTAAAGGTAAAAATCGTGCAATTCGTACGGGCCCACTATGTCTTCGGTTTTCTGCGCGATCTTTCCATCTTTCGGCGGGAGCAGTTCCGGACTGACCGGCGTATCCAGCACGTCCTGGAGAACCCTGCGCAGCGCGTCGCTGTCCGCGTCGTGGCATGCCTCATCAAACGTATCGGCATAATACTGTACGAGATAGCGGACGAGCGTTTTCGGCACCGAGCAGTTCACTCCGTACATCGACATCTGATCGCCATTATAGGTCGCCCACCCGAGCGCCAGTTCCGACATATCCCCGGTTCCGATGACGAGACCGTCCTCCTGGTTCGCGATGTCCATCAAGATCTGCGTCCGCTCCCTCGCTTGTCCATTCTCATATGTGATATCATGCACATCAATATCATGGCCGATATCTTGAAAATGCTGCCGTACCGCCTGCTCAATCGAAATCTCCCGGAGTCCCGTGCCAAGAATCCCAGCCAGGTTCACCGCAT
>Ga0224748_10538_pt1 | contig 11822 bp, 4 predicted proteins | sample LIM_F_Water_Neg_FD_182074 | JGI IMG/M metagenome (GOLD analysis project Ga0224748, IMG submission 182074) | Enriched cells from gastrointestinal tract of the lab mouse from Pacific Northwest National Laboratory (PNNL), Richland, Washington... | ecosystem: Host-associated > Mammals > Digestive...
TCCGTAGTTCTGACGAAGTTGACCCTCGATGTTGGCAGTAATCACGCTGTTGGGTACCGGCCAGAAGAGGTTGCGCTTGTCAACACGGTAGTTAAGGTTCACAGAAGAGGTGATTTGACCACGGTTGAAGATGTTGTAGTGGAGACAACGCTGATACCAGTAGCTACCGCCATTCGGGTCGGTACCCTGCTGCTTGTCCCAGGTATTGATATCGTAGGTGTTGCCCCATTCATCAGGACGTCCGCTGCGGGCGAGAGCCCATGAGATACGGGTCAACTCAGGCTGACGCCATTCCTCCATGTAAAGTTCGCGGGCTCGTTCGTCTGCAATGTCGCCGATAGTGACGGTTGAGAACATCTTCTTGGCATTGGCGCGGGCGCGGACCACGTTGACATCCTGAGCAGCACCGGCTGCGTTGCCTTGATAGAACTTGGCTTCAGCACGGAGCAGGTAAGTCTCGGCGAGACGGAACACGTACATATTGCCGTTAGAGCAAGTAGAACCCTTTGTGGCACCGTTGAACTGGTTTGCCCACTGATTTTCCTCAGCTGACTGGTCGAGGATATACATCTTGTACAAGGGGATAGGATACCATGAACGGATGGTGTCACCGCAGAGGAGCTGACCGGCGTGAACTATGGTTTCACCCTTTTCATTCACGTAATCCTCGGTGGCATAGAGCTGCATGTTCTTGCCATAGTACTTGGAGTTCTTGCGGTTGTACTTGATATCTTCCATTTCAACCCAGTTGCCGATTTCGCGGTTGTGACGAAGGTCCTGAAGGTCCTCTTCACCGTCGTACCACCACATGTATTTGTTGAAGTAGTAAGATGTGCGGAAGCAACCGATACCACGACCCAGTACGCGGAGCCAGTCGAGGTTGGATGAGTAGTTACCATCGGCGCGTGCCCAGTTGTTGGTGGGAGAACCGATACCGTCAGGTGAGATAATCACACCGTTTGACCAGTGTACACCAAGCGCACGCATGGTGAGGTACTGTGTGAAATTCTCATCGTGATAGTTGAGAATCGGGAGGATTGTCTCAGTGTTGGCGGGGTCAACGATGTTCTGACCGCGGTGGAGGTCCCAGAGGACATTACGCTGTACGGTCCAGGTTTCGGGGCTACCTGAGGGAACATTTGTACCGAAGGGATTCTGCATGAGGGCGAGACCATGATTATTGATGAGGTCAGTTGCCATATCTTCGGCTTTCTTGAATTCACCGAGTGCAAGATAGCACTTGATGAGGAGCTGCATACATGCTTCCTGGTTCACAGTGCCCCAGTAGGGGGTATCCTTTTGCGGTGGAACATGTTCAACAGCAAATTCCAAGTCATGAACGAGCATCTTGAAAATAGCTTCCTTGCTTGTTGACTTATAGTTCTGCTTCGGAGTCTCGATGATTTTTGAAACCAAAGGTATATCGCCGAAGAGGAGCACCATGTGATAGTACTTATAGGCACGGTGGAAGTAGGCGCGACCCTTGTAGATATTACGGGTGTTCTCATCAAGCGTGGTCACACGGTCAACGTAGGTAAGGATGGTGTTGGCATACTTGATACCGTTGTTTGACTCGTTGTAGAAGCGTGTCATCGCATTTGAGTCACCACCGCCCGCCATACCTGAGGTAGGAGTGATTTTCTCTGCGAAATTATCCATGATACCGCCGCCCGCGTCGGTCTTTGCATAAAGACCCATATCAGACATGAAGTAAACGGAAGCAATCGGGAGCACGTTGCCGTTACCGTCCATGAGCATATCTTTGTAACTGCGGTCGCAGCGTGCAAGAGCTGATTGCAGACCTGCCTCAGTGGTATAGGTTGATTCAGGTGAGAAGAATGACAGGGGGTCCGGGTCAAGGAAATTATCCTTACAGCCGGTGAACATTGCCACGGCGGCGAGCCCCATCACACATCTGCTATATATATTGAAAGGTTTCATGATTTATGATGTTAAGATTGGATTGTGGAATTAGAGAGTGACATTGAGACCGAAGTTGAAAGTACGGTTTGAGAGACCACCTGTCTCGGGGTCACCATACTTCCACTGGCTTGAGTGGAATGTGCATACATTGTTGCAGCTTGCTGTTACGCGGATGCGTTCCACCATGAAGCGACGTGTAAATGCCTGCGGGATTGTGTAACCGAGAGTGATGTTGTCGAGACGGACGAAGCTACGGTTGATGATTTTACCTACACCACCTTCAAGACCTGTAGGACCAACTGCTTCCAGACGGCAATAGTCATTGGTGGGATTGGTGGGTGTCCAGTACTCTTTTGCAGGCAGGTTGAAGCCGTTAATCATCTGAGAACCGCCATTATCACTGTTCAACCAGCGACTGTCGAGGCTCTTGTGTCCCATGTAAGAGTAAAGAGAGAATGAGAAAGTGAAGTCCTTGAAGAAGGTAAAGTCATTGCGGAGTGACCAGTAGATGGGAGGATTGACAGTTCCAAGATAAACTTTATCTTTATCATTGTATACCGGTTTGCCATCTACATCATCTTCAGTATAGAGGTTGAGGATTTTCGGGTCACCGGGTTTCTGTCCATACTTGGCAGCTTCGGCTATGTCGGCGGGAGTATTCTGCCATACACCGTCAGTCTTGTAGGTCCAGATTTCACCGATAGGCTTGCCGATGAACCATCCGTTGGATGTGTCGTCGAGTTCCTTGCCGTTCTCATCCTTGTTTCCGTAGATATGCTTGATACAGCTCTTGTTGTAGGAGAAAGCAAATGCTGTTGACCACTGGAAGTCCTTCATATCAATGTTGAGGGAGTTAAGACCGATTTCAAAACCCTTGTTTGTAACTTCACCGAGGTTGGCAGATATTGAGCTAAAACCAGAGAATGAGGGGAGGCGCTGAGCCATAATCATATCCTTGGTAGCCTTGGAGTATACATCAATGTTACCGGTGAGGCGTGAATTGAATACAGAGAAGTCAAGACCGTAGTTCCATGCTTCGGTGCGTTCCCAGCGGAGGTTGGGGGCGCCAAGGCGGCTCATGGAGAGAGCATTGACTACAGTTGAGGTTCCGTTGTTGAAGTAAACCATCGAGCCGTCAACGTTAAGGTTGGCAAGCACTTTGTAAACATTCATGATGTCGCTGCTTAGGTCGCCGAACTCACGGTTACCGTTGGTACCCCATGATACGCGGAGCTTTGCGTTGTCGAGCCATGAGCGGGTTGATTCCATGAATTTTTCATCTGAGAAGTTCCAACCGAGACCTACTGAACCGAAGTTACCCCACTTATTGTTAGCACCGAATCCGGAGAAACCGTCACGACGGAATGAACCGGTGATGAGGTATTTGTTATCGTAGCTATAGAATGCTCGACCGAGATAAGAGGTGGCTGTATAGTGAGCATCTCTTGTAGAGAAGTTGCTCTGCTCCTTGTTGGCACCCTGAGTGTAGTGGAATCCAAGAGCATCGTTGGGGGAGATGTTGCGGGCTTCGATGCGGTCCTGCCAGTATTTGTGGTCCTCGGCTTCCTGAACCAATGTCACTGTGAAGTGGTGAACATCGAGGAAAGTGCGGTCCCAGGTAAGGGTGTTGTTGAGGTTCCAGTCAAAAGTCTTGGTATTCTCGCGGTTCACACCACGGCTTGATGCTGAAGCGTTGGGGAGGTCGGCTTTCATCCAGTAACGGTCATGGAACCACTGGTAGCGGGGTGAGATGTTAAATGCATAAGTGAAACCTGCGGGGAGGTTGACTTTCACATTGAAGATTGAATTGATGGTGGTGTAACCCTTGTCAAGTTCATAGTACTGACGGTCATGGTAATAATTGTAGCCACCGTTTGTGGGGAGACCGGACATAGGATACTGCTCGTATTTTCCATCGGCAGTATAGAGATTTGAATAGGGTGAGTTGCGGAGCATGTTGTTGTCCCAGTAGTTTGTACCGAGAGCCACTGAAATATCACCGTCCGAACGGTCCTGGAAATTAGCCTGAGCACCGAGTTCCAACCAAGGAGTGATTTTGGTGTGGATTTTCATGCTTGCGCGGAATGCTTCATATTCAGTTCCCTGTACCGGACCCTCATTCTTCATGTAGCCGGCTGAGATATAATAGTTAGAGCGGTCGGTAGCGCCTGATACGGATGCGTTATAGTCCTGCTTGATACCGGTGCGGAATACCTGGTCGTTCCAGTCCATTGTCTTGCCATCGATAAAATTCTGCAGTACATAAGGGGCGTTGTACAGAGACAGGCGGCGACCCCAAAGACCCATATATGTTTCACCGTCAGCGAGACCTACACCTGAAGTACCTGTTGCAGATGCCCAGGCTGCGGGGTCGGACATTGTACGGGGGTCATCGAAATAACCATTGGGATAAGAGAGCTGTCCGGCAGCGTTTGCGGCATTGTAATATCCGTATAGACCGTCGGCACCTTGACCGTAAGTGTAGAGCATCTTGTTCCAGTCAACGAGGTGCTGAAGGTAGCCTGCAGCATCATAATAATCGTTATAATAAGCCTTGTTTGTCACACCGATGTTGGCGCTGAGGGTAATGGTGGGTTTTCCTTCCTTACCTTTCTTAGTGGTGATGATAATGACACCGGCAGCGGCACGGGCACCGTAGATGGCGGCTGAAGATGCGTCCTTGAGAATGTCGACCTGTGCGATATCATCGGGGTTGATTTCAGAAAGCTCACCGTAGAAGGGCATGCCATCGAGCACAATCATAGGTGATGCGTTGGTACCGAGTGAGTTCTGACCGCGGAGACGGATAGAGGCACCCTGACCTTTGGCTGATGAGTCGTAACCAATCTGGAGACCGGGAACACCGCGGAGCACATCCTGAACCGAACCGGGGTTCTGGTCGGCGATTTTGTCGGGATTTACCTGGACCACAGCACCTGTCAAGTCCTTCTTGCGGGCTGTACCGTAACCGATAACCACGACATCCTCAAGCATCTGGGTGTCTTCGATAAGCACGACCTTTACGTCGTTCTGACCTGTAACATTAATATCCTGGGCTTTGTAACCGATGTAGGAGACGCTGACCACGTCACCTTTCTTGACCTTGATGGCAAAGTTACCGTCAATGTCGGAAGCGACACCGTTTGTGGTGCCTTTAACAAGCACAGAAGCTCCGGTGAGAGGCTCTCCGGCGCTATCTTCAACTACGCCTCGAAGAGTATATGCCTCCTGGGCGCTCAGGCTAACAGTACCTATAATTAAGGTAAGAAGCCAAATTAGAAACCGATGTTTTTTCATTGGTAGATACTATTATGGTTGTTTTCATGATGATGCATAATGTATAAGAACCGTCAACAATCTTTTTTATCCTTCTTTCATACCGTTTGGTTAAGACCTAAAATAAAACCTCAATTCATCTAACCTTAAAAAATGTTACTATCGTGTCTACTGACGCAAAATTACAATATGTGGTTCAGAGGTGGTGAGCCTGAATCGTTCTAAAAAGCGTTTAAATCATTCAGCTATGTGGTTTTGAATGATTGGGAGTATAGTCTAACAGATTATGACTATTGTAATTCAACTGAATTGTGTATATTTGCAGATACAAAAAGCCCCATTGCTTTCACATTGCATTTCCTTCGGAAAAAGTTAGTATGTACCATGAACGAAAAAGCTGTTAAATATACGGTGGCTCTCTGCCTTTTGCTCTTTTCCTCGCTCATAGCCGGGGCGGAAAGGATGGTGAGCAACTATGGTGTCACCTCCGGTCTCTCCAATGGCTACGTCATGTCAATAGCCCAGGATACTGATGGAATAATCTGGGTAGCCACTGAGGAGGGGCTGAACCGTTTCGATGGTAAGCATTTCACATCCTTTACAAAAGAAAACTCCGGACTGAGTGCCAACGAACTTAACTGCGTGGCACAGATAGAGTCGGACCCCAACCGCCTTTGGATAGCCACTCAGCGAGACGGACTCTGTGCCTATGACCGCCGCTCGGGTGAGATAACGCGGGTGGAATCCGGGCTATTGTCATCTGATATCACATCGATAGTACCGGCCTCGGACGGGGGTATGTGGCTCACGCATTATCATTTCGGGGTGCAATATTATAATCCCCTCACAGGGGAGAGCCGGGAGTATAATCACAGGACGATACCGGGGATGCCTCGCGAAATTTGGACCGTAGCAGAGGGTAATGACGGACGCCTTTATGTGGCAACGAATCATGACGGACTCTGCGTGGTGGACACTGCGTCGCACACTATGGAGCTTTACCGTCACAGGACTAATGAACCCTCGCTTCCGGGCAATGTCGTGTATAGTCTCTGCTTTGACACGAGTGGCAACCTGTGGGTGGGTACCGACAAGGGAGCGGCCCTTTTCAACCCCCGTACGCAGGCGTTCACCCCGTTTGTGCACAGTGACAATAATCCCCATTCCATAGCACCGGGTCGAATCCGCGATATAAAGCAGCTTGGCAACGGTGAAATCTGGTTTGCCACCACGCAAGGTGGAGTGAGCGTGCTTTCGCCGGGTTCGTATGCCTACAATGACTTACGCAACGCTCAGTTCTCTCATCTTTCGGCTAACGGTGAGCCGGAAGGATTATCGAGCGTGTATATCAAGACCATATTTCAGGACTCGTTTGGAAATGTGTGGCTCGGAAATTACCGTTCGGGAGTGGATGTGGTGAGTCATCTCCCCGCTGTGTTCTCGCGCATAAATTATCTCTCGTCCGGCACACGGAATGTGAGCTATAAACCTGTGTGGAGCTGCTACAGCTCTCCTCACGATGGCACATTGTGGCTCGGCGGAGAGAATGAGATAGTGAGTGTGAAAGATGGGGTGGTGACACCCATAGAGCTTCCACGCTCGGAGTCCGGTTCGCACACATTCGTGCGCACACTCGCAGTGTCGGGTGACAAGATGCTCTGGGTCGGCACGCATGAGAAAGGGGTGTTCACCTTCAATCCCGCCACACGTCAATTCACCCGTATACCGGGTTCGCCAACTGATATCCGAGCCTTCTTTGAGGACACTGACGGGACCATGCGGGTGGGAAGTACCGAAGGTGTATACATCTACCGCAACGGTGTGCTGGAAAATGATACCGCTATAAACTCACGGTTGATTGACTGGGTGATACATGACATGGTGCGCGATAAGTCAGGCAACCTTTGGATAGGCACTTTCGGAAAGGGTGTGTCAGTGCTCGACAAGAGAGGTGAATTGCTCTACAGACTAACGGTTGATGAAGGTTTTCCCTCGAATGCAGTCAATGCCCTTCACCGTGATTCTCGTGGCAGAATATGGGCGGGAACACGGAGCGGACTGGTGCTGTTTACCGACCCTTCCCACCCCGATGAGTTCAAGCGTATCGAGGATGTGGAGCGCGCAGGAATCTCGCATGTCAGTTCTATCGAGGAGGACCTTGACGGTAGCCTATGGATAAGTTCAAGCCGGGGGATAGCACGTATAAACCCCAACACTCTGAAGGCCTCCATCTACGACGGAATGGAGTCAATGCCGCTCTACTCATTCATGGAGAATGGCTCGGCATGCGATGACTCGGGCCGAATCTATTTCGCCTCGGCCAACGGTGTGTTCTCGCTGATGCCACATGACCTTGACGCTGCCGTAGCTTCGCAACCGGTGAGAATTACAAAATTCACCATCTTCAAGGAAGGTGGGGGCAGGGAGGAGAATGCCATGAGCATGCCGGTAAATTCAGATGAGATTACATTGCCATACACGCTCAATACATTCCGAATAACATTCAATGTGATGGACCACGACATGGTACAGCGCACCGACCTTTCATACAGTATGCTCGGATTGGACGATGTGTGGATTGAATGCTTCGGCAATAATGAGGCGATGTACCGCAACCTTCCGCCGGGAGTCTACAAGTTTCAGGTGCGTCAGCGTCTGAAAGGGCATGATTGGGAGCAACCGGTCACGGTGTTGACCGTGAAAATCTCCCCCCCCTATTTGGCTAACTTGGTGGGCTAAAGCGATTTATGTGCTAATTTTTATTGGTGTGATTATTGCAGTGGCTCTCTTTTACAAACATAGGGTTAAATTGAAACAGCGTCTGGAGGCAGAGGTTGAGAAAAGCCGTAACCGTCAGAAACTCAATGATGAGCGCCTGCGTTTCTATACCAATATCACCCATGAGCTGCGCACTCCGCTTACTTTAATCATGGGACCGCTGGAGGATATGGTGAGCGACCCGGGATTGCCGAGTCAGTATTCCTACAAGCTGCAGATGATACGTGACAGCTCCAATACGTTGCTGAATCTGATAAACGGCATATTGGAATTCCGCAAAACAGAGACTCAGAACCGCCATCTGACTGTGAAGAAAGGTAATCTTGGCAATCTGCTGCGTGAGATAGGCATACGCTATAAGGAACTTAACCGCAATCCGCACGTGCAGTTTGTGCTTGATATCGACCTTAATGCACCTGATATATATTACGATGAGGAAATGTTGACCATAATCGTAAACAATCTTCTCAGTAATGCAGTGAAGTATACTCCCAAAGGCACGATATCTCTTTCGTTCCATACAGTGGAGGAGAACGGTGTGGTCTATTCGGAAATCAAGGTATCGGATACCGGTTACGGTATAGCACGCAACAAGCTCGCACGGATATTTGACCGATATTATCAAGTGAAAGGTGAGCATCAGGCTTCGGGTACCGGTATCGGACTGGCACTCGTGAAGAATCTTGTTGACTTGCATGAGGCACAGATTTCGGTAGACTCCACCGAGGGTGTGGGCTCCACATTTACCGTGCGACTTGTCACTGATAGCTTGTATCCTAATGCACTTCAGGCCGAGCCTAACGATAAGGGAGCCGCCGATGAGCCGGAACTTACCGAGCATTCGCAGGCTGATGCCAAGGTTAAGGTGCTTGTGGTGGAGGATAATGACGATATCCGCGAGTATATACGCCAGGCTTTGGTGGATGAGTTTACGGTTCTTACGGCTTGCAACGGTCTGGAAGGACTGAAAGTAGTGCAGGAGGAGAATCCGGACTTTGTGATAAGTGATATCATGATGCCTGAGATGGATGGCGTGAGCATGTGCCGCAGCATTAAGGAGGATATTCTTACCAGCCATATACCTGTGATACTTCTCACTGCCAAGGATTCACTCCGCGACAAGGAGGAGGGGTATGAGTCGGGTGCCGATTCATATCTTACAAAGCCTTTCAGCGCCAAGTTGCTTCTGAGCCGTATCCACAATATATTGCGCCTGCGCCGCACTATAGCTTCTCAGCTGATGTCAAGGAGTGGAGCGGTGGCACCGCCTGAAGGGACGGTGACACCTCCTGAGGATGAGGTTAAGGAGATGAAGGAAGCTGCCAAGGCTCTCAATCCGCTTGACCGCCAGTTTATGGATAAGATAAACACAATAATCAACGATAATCTTGACCGTGAGGACCTCGGTGTGGCATTTCTGGCAGAGCAGATGTGCATGAGCCAATCTTCGCTATACAGGAAGCTGATGGCGATTGTAGGGGTGTCGGCCAACGAGTATATTCGCCATATCCGCCTTGGGAAGGCAGAGGAGATGCTGCGCGAAGGTCTGCTCAACATCACAGAGATAGCATTCCGCACCGGTTTTGGCAGTCACTCGTCATTTGGCAAGGCGTTCAAGAAAGAGTATGGTATGGCTCCCTCCGAGTATCTGAAGAAAATTTAAGTTATCATATCAATGAAAAAGTTATTTAATATAATTCTCGTGGCTGTGGCAATGGTAGGTTGTGGCACAGCTCCGACTACAATGCCCACTGTGACAGGGGAACCGTTCCCTGACACGGATGGAAACCATATCAACGCCCATGGCGGCGGGATTATAAGCCATGACGGTACCTACTATTGGTATGGCGAGCATCGTGGTGATGGCACTCCGGGCGCAGGACAGGAGGGTGTGATGTGCTACAGCTCCAAGGATTTGCACAATTGGGACAACCGAGGAATAGTGCTTGCTACATCCGACGAGGAGGGCTCTCCGCTTGAAAAGGGTGGAATTATCGAACGTCCGAAGGTGGTCTATAATCCTGCTACCGGGAAGTTTGTGATGTGGTTTCACCATGAGTTGAAAGGTCGCGGTTATGGGGCTGCCCAGGCAGGTGTGGCTGTTGCCGACAATCCGTTGGGACCGTTCACGCTGCTCCATACCGGCAGAGTCAATCCTGGGGTATATCCAGTTAATTTTGCAGAGGATAACAAAGGGAAGGTATGGTCTGACACACTGCAATGGTGGACTCCTGAATGGTATAAAGCCATTGACGAAGGTATGTTTACTGTGCGCGACCTTGACGGTGGACAGATGGCACGCGATATGACTCTCTATGTCGATGATGACGGGACGGCATATCATATCTATTCATCAGAGGATAATCTTACATTGCAGATAGCAGAGCTTGACTCTACCTACACAAGGCATACAGGAAAGTATATACGCATTTTTCCCGGTGGACACAATGAGGCGCCGGCTTTGTTCAAGCATGACGGTTCTTACTGGATGATAGCATCGGGTTGTACTGGTTGGGAGCCCAACGAGGCACGACTGATGAGAGCCGACTCAATAATGGGAGAATGGACCCGACTTCCCAATCCTTGCCGTGGCGAGGGTGCCGATAAGACTTTCGGCGGACAGAGCACCTATGTAATGGACCTTAACGGAGAGTTAACTTTCATGGCAGACAAGTGGAATCCTAAGAATCTCGCTGATTCACGTCACTTGTGGCTCCCGGTGAGATTTGACAAAGATGGCATACCCTATATTACCATGGAGGAATTGCCGGCTGAGTGAGCAGGTGTGTTTTACTGTCATCAGTGCATATTTGTTAGAGGCGGATTTATGATATCCGTTGAATGATTTTTTGAATATATTAATTACAACCATGAAGATAAAGAGCTTAACTTTACTGTCGCTGTCGCTGTTCCTTGCAGGAGCGAGCGCAGTCGCAGCTCCCACCAAGGAGTCAAAGCAGGTTCGTGAGATTATCACGAAAGTAAATGACCACTGGCAATCCACTCATTCGCCCGAGACTTGGGCATTCTGGGATAATGCCGCCTATCACACAGGTAATATGGAAGCGTATTTCCTTACCGGTAACGATGCCTGGCGTGACTATTCCGAGCGTTGGGCTGAGCATAACCAGTGGAAAGGTGCCAAGAGCAATGACCGCGCCAAGTGGAAATACAATTATGGCGAGACAGATGAGCATGTGCTGTTCGGCGACTGGCAGATATGTTTCCAGACCTACGCCGACCTGTATCGTCTACTACCCGATGACCGTCGCATACGCCGCGCCAAAGAGGTGATGGAGTATGAGATGTCGACTCCACAGAACGATTACTGGTGGTGGGCGGATGGTCTGTACATGGTTATGCCCGTAATGACCAAGCTGCACCATATTACCGGAAACGCTAAGTATCTTGATAAGCTTTACGAGTATGTGCAGTATAGCGACAGCATCATGCTTGACCCGGAGACAGGTCTCTATTATCGTGATGCGAAGTATGTGTATCCGAAACATAAAAGTGCCAACGGTAAGAAGGACTTTTGGGCACGTGGTGACGGCTGGGTGCTTGCCGGACTGGCAAAGGTAATCAAGGACCTTCCTGCCGAGTATAAGCATCGTCAGTTTTTCATCGACAAGTATGTGAAGCTGGCTGATGCTGTGGTGGCTTCCCAACAGCCTGGAGGCTATTGGTCTCGTTCGATGCTTGATGAGGCTCATGCTCCGGGTCCGGAAACTAGCGGAACAGCATTCTTCACCTATGGACTCCTCTGGGGTATCAATAACGGTTATCTAACGGATGCAAAATATCTTGATGCCGCCAAGAAGGGTTGGGAATATCTCAGCAAGACT
>Ga0224748_10539_pt1 | contig 11811 bp, 12 predicted proteins | sample LIM_F_Water_Neg_FD_182074 | JGI IMG/M metagenome (GOLD analysis project Ga0224748, IMG submission 182074) | Enriched cells from gastrointestinal tract of the lab mouse from Pacific Northwest National Laboratory (PNNL), Richland, Washington... | ecosystem: Host-associated > Mammals > Digestive...
GGCTGGTGGTTCTTGCTTTTGCAAAGGCATCTAATTTATCCCCCTGTATCTGCAGTACCGGTTTCAACTTTAATAACGTTCCCAAGGCCGCTGCCGCAGGGGTAATCCTGCCGCCCTTTTTCAAATAATATAAGGTATCCAACATAATGTAAATGCTTGAATTAAATTTGTCTTTCTCTAAAAAAATCTTTAATTTCCGCCGCATTCTTCCCCTGCCCCGCTAGCTTTAAAGCATCCATAACAGACTGCCTTTGGGTCACGGAGATTCTTTGGTTATTCACCACCTGGACTTTCCCGTCATAATCCTGCGCCAGCATCATAGCGCTTTGGCAGGAGCCCGACAATCCGCTGCTCATAGGTATATGCACTATTTCATCATATTCTTTTAAAACCTTATCCCACAAGTTCATTACCGATTCCGGGGAAGGCTGGCTTGTCACCACATCATCTCCGTTGGCCAGCCGTTCATAGAATTCCTCCTGGCTTAAGCTGATGTCTTCAAAAAACGTTTCTTCATTTACCATAAAAGGCATGGGAAGTACAAAAATCCCCAATTCATCCGCCTGTTTTTGCGTAATCCCGCTGTTACTGTCTGTTATAATTCCAATTTTAGCCACTTTTCCTCATGTACTGCAAATACAGTACTCTCCTTTCCCTATTCGTTATCTTAGATAATTGCGAAACCAATAAACTTGCTGAATATTCTCACAGCTTAGAGTTTCGCAATTGCCTATTCTTTATCTTACTGTCAGATTGTCCAAAAGTCAACCGAGTTCAGCACATTCTCCATATACTTTCCAAGCACTTCATTCTCCGGCTTCTCCAGCCCTGCATCTTCTTCCAATACTTTGTCTGCATACCCAGCCGCCGTTTTCAATACATCGGTATCCTGATAAATATCCCCTAACTTAAAATCCATCAATCCGCTTTGCCGTATTCCAAACAAATCTCCCGGTCCGCGCAGCCTCAAATCTTCCCCGGCAATATAGAATCCGTCATTGGAATGGTTTAAAATCTCCAGCCTGTCAAAATTTTGCTTTTTGCCGGAACCATTGATAAAAATGCAGTAAGACTGGTGTTCGCCCCGTCCAACCCGCCCTCTTAGCTGATGCAGCTGTGCCAGGCCGAACCTTTCGGCATTTTCTACCATCATTACCGTAGCATTGGGTACATTAATACCCACCTCAATAACCGTAGTGGAAACCAGCACATCAATATTATGGGCTGCATATTCTTCCATAATCTTGTTTTTATCCGCCGGACGCATTTTCCCATGGAGGTAGGAAACCTGTATCCGCTCAGGCAGTATGCTTTTGAGTTTTTCCGTGTAGGATATCACATTTTCCACTCCGTCCGTCTCCCCTTCTTCCACCATGGGGCAGATCACATATACCTGATGTCCCATCCCTACTTCCTTTTCTATGAAACGGTATGCTTTCTCCCGGTACTGCGTTCCCACCACACAGTTTTTAATGGGAAGCCTGTCCGCAGGCAGTTCATCAACGAGGGAAATATCCAAATCGCCATAAAGAATCAATGCCAACGTCCTGGGGATAGGCGTGGCACTCATAACCATCACATGTACCCCTTCCCCTTTGCCGGCCAGCCGTTCCCTTTGACGTACGCCGAACCGGTGCTGCTCATCCGTCACCACCAATGCCAACTGTTTATATTCTACCTTTTCTTGTATGAGCGCATGGGTGCCGATAATTACATTGGCTTTTCCGCTTTTTATTTCCTCATAGGTTTGCCTTTTTTCTTTGGCCGTCATAGAACCTGTCAAAAGGGCAGGGCTGAAAGGAAGGCGGTACTTTTCCGTCAGCCTGCGCATAGTTTCATAATGCTGTCCGGCCAAAACTTCTGTAGGTGCCATCATAGCCCCCTGGTAGCCGTTGGCCACGCACATTAACAGTGCCAAAAAAGCAAGAATCGTCTTCCCGGATCCCACATCCCCTTGTATCAGCCGATTCATAGCTTTCTTTCCCATAAGATCTTTTTGAATTTCCTGCCATACTTTGTTCTGGGCCCCTGTCAGGGAATAGGGCAAGGCTTCTATCAGCCGCCTGGTCGAAGCCACCTCCATCATAGGATACCCGCTCTCTAAATCCGCGCGGTGTTCTTTGCATTTGCGCAGCGCCAGCAAAAAAATAAAAAACTCATCAAAAACAAGGCGCTTCCTGGACTCCAGCATCCTCTCATAATCCGGCGGGAAGTGAATTTCCTCTATGGCCTGGCGGTAAGGTGCCAGCTGCAGTTCCTGCCTGATCCATTCCGGCAGATAGTCATTTTCAACATCACAAACAGTAAGCGCCTGTTTCACTGATTTTGCGACCATATGGTTGGTAAGGCCCGCAGTCAAAGAATATTTGGGCTGCAGGACACCCATTAATTTAAAATATTCCTCAGGCTTGTATATCTTTGCCTGCTCCATAATAAGCTTTCCGTTTTTATTTTGTGGGATGCCCCTGAAAATGTAGAAATATCCCTGTTTCAAAACATTCTTTATATAAGGGGTATTGAAATAAGTCATAAACACTTCCCCTGAAGTATCTTTGACCGTAAAGTTAAGGATGGTAAGATTTCGCACCTTTTTGGCCGTTATGTTTCCCACAAGACATGCCCGGATAGAACAAAATTCCCCGGAAACTGCATCCTGAATAAGCGTTGGCTGGGAAAATGTTTCGTAATCCCGGGGATAATTATGGAGCAGTTCTTCTATATTTTGGATATTTAGTTTGGCAAACAGTTTGGCAGTTTTTTCGCCTACCCCTTTTAAGCTGGTGATGTTTTCCCTGGTGTCCATGGGATACTCCTTCCATGCGTGGTATGATTATAGTCATAGCATATGTGAAAAAGAAACCCTGCTTATACAGGCCGCATACCGGGACACGCATGAGCAGGGTTTTTATCTTTTCTGTTTTATACGTAAAGGCTTTTCTATTCCGCCGAAATAATATAGTAGTAAATCGGTTGGCCGCCATATTGCAGTTCTATATCGCATTTCGGATACCGGGCTTCTACTTTTTCCCTCAGTTCTTCTGCGGTTTCTTCCGTGACTTCCGAGCCGTAATAAATGCTTATCAGTTCCTTGTCATCTTCCATCATATCTTCGATCATATGGAAAGTGACATCCAGGAGGTCGGTACCATTGGAAAGGATGCCGCTGTCACCGATTCCCATATAGTCCCCCTGCTTGATTTCTTTATTGTCGATTACAGTATCCCTTACTGCATAAGTCACCTGGCCGGTACTCACTGATTTGATTTCTTCTATCATGGTATCGGTATTCTCCTCAACGGAAAGTTCCGGCACAAAGTTAATGACTGCCGTAATCCCCTGGGGTACGGTTTTGGTGGGGATTACTACGATTTTCTTATCCTCTGACATATGGGCTGCCTGCTCCGCTGCCAGTATGATATTTTTATTATTAGGCAGGATATATACCGTGTCCGCATTTACGTTCTCTACCGCATCCAAAACATCGGCAGTGCTGGGGTTCATCGTCTGTCCGCCTTCGATGACATAATCCACGCCCAGCCCTTTGAAAATTTCCTGTATCCCGTCTCCGGCGGATACCGCAATAAAGCCCACATCCTTTTTAGGCCCGGATCCTTCCTCTGCAGGTTCTTCTTTTTGTTTCTCTGACATTTTAAACAGTTTTTCCTGATGCTCCAATCTCATATTGTCAATTTTCATATTAGAAAGAGCGCCGTACTTTAAGGCCTTCTGTATTGCCAGGCCAGGGTCATTGGTATGTACATGTACCTTGACCACATCATCATCCGCAACTACTACGATGGAATCGCCAATGGATTCCAGATAAGCTTTAAAATCCATTTCCTGTTTGATATTGAAATTACGGCTAAGCATGATAATAAATTCTGTACAATAGCCGAATTTAATATCCATCTGTGCTTGTACATCTATATTCGATGCCATGCCCGATGGCTTATGCGCTGCGGAAATATCGGAAATTTTAAAATCCACTTCCTTGCCCAGGAAAGCTTCATAGGCGCCTTTTAACACCTGCATAAGCCCCTGTCCGCCGGAATCCACTACGCCAGCCTGTTTCAGTACCGGAAGGAGATCCGGTGTTTTTTCCAGCACCTCATCTGCATACTGGATGATTTCCTTAAAGAAAATCTCCAAATCTTCTTCCCCATTATTGGCCAGTTCCCTTGCTTTTTGTGCCCCGCCCTTGGCTACGGTAAGGATCGTGCCTTCTTTTGGTTTCATGACCGCCTTATAAGCAGTTTCCACAGCTTTCTCCAGGGCATCCGCAAGAATCCTCGTATTCAGTTTTTGATGTTCCCGCACACCTTTCGTAAATCCTCGAAACAGCTGGGAGAGGATAACGCCGGAATTCCCCCTTGCACCCCTCAAAGAGCCGGAAGAAATTGCTTTGCACAATACAGTCATATCCGGTTTTTCCATAGCGGAAACCTCTTTGACAGCGGACATTATAGTTAAGGTCATATTGGTTCCGGTGTCGCCGTCAGGAACGGGAAATACATTTAACTCATTAATCCATTCTTTTTTCTCTTCCAAATTTTTTGCGCCAGCTAAGAACATCTTAGAAAGCATCTCAGCGTCGATTGTTTTGATCACAACAAAATTCCTCCTTAATCAATCACTCTTACACCTTCTACAAAGATGTTGATTTTCTCAATTCCAATACCGGTAAATTCTTCCACTTTATATTTTACATTACTGATTAAATTATCGGATACTGCCAATATGCTGACACCGTATGAAACGATTACATGGAAGTTGAGAATTAGCTTATTGTTATGAAGGGAAACCCTGATTCCCCTGGTCATACTGTCCATCTTTAAAAGCTTCACCAGACCGTCCTTCACATTTACACCGGCCATACCAACAATACCAAAGCATTCCATGGCAACTGATCCCGCATACTGCGCAATCACTTCATTGTCAATAGATATATTTCCCATATGGGTATCCATAGAAAAAGCCTTCATAATATCCCTCCTTAACATTATTCCTGAAAATATCCTGCTTCCAGATATACATATATGATGTATTATAACCGTTATTTGGTAAAGAAACAAGAAAATATTGAATTACAAAAAAAATTTTTCTCAAAATAATTCCATAACATGAAATTTCTGCTTGCAATATATGATTTTATCTGCTATTATACTAATGTTGCGAGTATAATTCTGAGGAGGTGCAAAAATGGCTAAATGTGATATTTGTGGTAAAGGCGTTCAGTTTGGTAACAACGTAAGCCATTCTCATAGAAAAACGAACAGAATCTGGCATGCCAATATTAAAAACGTAAAATGCAAAGTGAACGGCGGTGCTAAGAAAATGCATGTTTGTACACGTTGTTTAAGATCTGGCAAAGTGGAAAGAGCTTAATGATGAGAAACAAATTTATGTGGAACGTATAAAAAAACAGCTGGACAGGCTGTTTTTTTATATTATAGGAAATTACGCCACAGCGAATAGGGGAAAAGCCTCTCCCCTACTCAATTGTTACAGAAAAATATGCCGCCATAATGTTGAAAGAACCCGGTTTATTACCTGGCCTGGCTTCCCATTTCATAAGCCCTTTTCAGTTCCTCATATTCCCTTGTAATAATCTGCACCATTTCATGGTCTCCGGTCACATTATCGGGATGGAACATTTTCATTAAATCTTTATATCTTTTCTTTAATGTTAAATAACTGTTTACCCCGCTGAACATCATTTCCGCTACCTGGGAGTGATGGGAAAAACTTTGGCTTTCATAGGCATATGCATTTCTCTTTGAATTAAACTTGTCCTTCTCCCGTTGAAGCCTGTGCTTATCCTCCTCCAACTGGATATAGCCCTGCTGAAGAATTTTCAGCTTTTGCTCCAGCAGCCTGTTCTCCTGTTCCAGCCGCTCTTTTTCCACCTTCATTTTATGCTGATGATGCTTCATTTCCTTTTCGAAGGTATTCTTTTCTTCCTCATGCTTTTTCTGTTTGTCTTCCAGTTCCCGCTGCATTGCTTTCAGACGCAGGTCTTCCCTTGTCAACCACGCTTTTGTTTCCCTCAAAGCTTTTTCCGTTCCGTCCTTTAAAATATTTTCCATACTTTTCATTTCCCCACACCTTCGTATACTATACCTGATTCCCATGCGACCAACCAATGGCCTGTAAATTTGGGCATCAGCACAGATTGGCCGATTGCATTTAGTCGCAATAATAGAAATTGTAACCAATCAGCAACAGCAATGCACAAATAATCAATCCTACAAGCCTGCTGGTGAAAAACAGAAGCATAAGCAGCATCCCTACTGCAATCCAAAAGGCTATAAAACCAATCATTTTTTTCATGCTACATCTCCGCTTATGCTCCTTACTCTATCCTATGCCCTATCCTACCAAATGATGAATAAATTTAGTGATTTATAAAAGCAGTGAAACGGTTCTTACAGTTAATCCTCTTCCGGAAAAGCGATGTCTACGGCCGTTTTATCATCCGGCAGTTCTTCCTTTTCGTCCGGTTTCGTAAATTTGTCCACAATATCCGGAATCATATCCAGTATCTTTGTCATAGTATCCTGGTTCTTTACATTTACCAGCTTTGTAACGCCATTTTTGATTACGAGCACTGCGCTGGGGGTCATTTTACCTGAAAAACCGCCGGCGCCGCCGCTTTTCTTGTCCGCTGTGCTGGCTCCTGCCCCTACACCGAAGCTTACATCCACAAGGGGGAGAATAATGGTATCCCCTACCTGGGTAGCTTCCCCTACTACTGTTTTTGTGGATAATACGCTGTTCATACCATTCATTAGTGATTCAATTACTCCCGCAAAGTTATTTTCTGCCATTTAAGCATCCTCCCTTTTCAGAATTTTTAACAATTTTCTTATATTTTTGTCCATATATAATTTTAAGGCGGCAATCAAAAAGACGATAACTGTAACTTTTCCTTTGATGTATAAGTCGCCTTCCACTATTTTTTCTTCAAAATCGGCCCACAAAAATATGTGATGTCCAATCCATGGATATAACATCCCATAAATTGCCGTAATCTGGCCTGTTCCGGCCGGGTCATCCAATCCTATAGTCAGGTTAGCCCTGCATTTGCGCGGCTTAAGCATTTTCAAGATCCGAAAAAGCTGGCTTTTGGCATTTTGAAATGCATTTTGAAAAGCTTCCCCTTGCAATATTTCGATGTAATACCGGATATTCTCCATAGCGCCTTTTATTTTACCACATAATTCCTGTATTGTGTACTCAATATTTCTTATCGCATCCAAAAGTTTTCGGAAAAAGCAAAAAAGGGCGGCAAAAAACTTTTGGATTGGGTTTGGACGCTTGGCTGTTTGAGGGTTTGCCGCCCGGTTGTCTTCCGGATCTATGGTTTGGCCAGGGTGAGGTTCTTGTGTCGGGCAGCCGGCTTCGTTATCTTCTTTATCATTGCCGGAACCTTTGGTTTGGTCATTTTCCTCTATGATATCGGCATCTTTCCATTCGGAGCGTGTTTGGTCGGTCTTTTGGCCGTTTGAAGATTTTTTTTCTTTTAATGGCTTTTTTTCTTTTAATAATTTTTTTTCTTCTGAGGACTTTTTCCCTTTTAATGACTTCTTTTCTTTTTTTCGGGCGGAATCAAAAACGGGGATGCCGAATATTTTTATCCTTAAGCCGGTGTTTTCCGGGTAAGAAAAAATAGCGCTTATAAAGTGCATAAGCCATGTGATTTTGATTTCTATCCAAAGGGGCTCTTCTTCTCCCAGTTTGCCGTCAGCCTCAATGCAGTACCTGACAGGAACAAGGAGCACGAAAATAATGGCAAGCAGAAGGATACCTATGACGGTTACTAGAAGGCTCCCTATTATTTTCAGTAGTATTATTAATATGTGCAGCATATTTACCTCTTAATCATTTTCCGGAAACAAAAATTTTTTTAAGTCGGGATAACCATTTTTGGCTAACGCCGCCTGGGTGATGTCTATTACAATGTTTATCGCTTCTTCATGCCCTTTCGCTATGCCGATGATGTATGGCGGATGTTTTTTGTAGTATTTTTGCTGCAGGAATGCACAGTGGTATATCTCCAGCTGGTCGCTGCCTTGTGCCAGGGCTATGATGTATACTTGCAGCTGTCCTGCATTGCGGCGCAGTTTCCATTTTACTTTATTTGGGTTTTTAATTCCTGGGCCTACATAGAGGTTGGGGTAGAATTTTATTTTCACTGTCTGGAACACTCCTGTTGGGTGAGGTATATGTGTATGGGTTTCATTTTATTAATGGTATGTTGTGTTTTTATTTTTTTTCAAAATAGGTGTCAAAGATTCTTCTGGCTATGGGAACGGCGAAGTCCCCGCCGGAGCCGGCGCCTTCTATGATGATTGTAACGCTGATTTGTGGGTTATCCGCCGGGGCAAAACCGGTGAACCAGGCGTGGGAGTCTTCTTTGACGCTGTTGTATTCTGCAGATCCGGTTTTTCCTGCGGCCGTGTAGGATAGGCCCTTTAGTTTGCTGGCCGTTCCCTCCTCCACTACTCCCCGCATCAATTCTTTTAATGATTCGGCTTCCTGTTCGGAAATCAGTTTTTTGTAGGAGGTGGGGGAAAATTGCTTTATGATGCTGCCTGTACTGTTTTCTACATACTCTACGATGTAAGGCTGCATCACTGTTCCCTGGTTGGCAACGGCATTGGTAATCATGTTTAAGTGCATAGGGGTCATCCCTGTGGTCCCCTGGCCTATGGCTACCTGCATCATATCTCCGTCGGAAGAATTCTGGTTCACTTCTACATGGCTGTTGTTATGGATGATTTCCAACGGAAGATCCTGGTTGAAAAGCAATTCTTCCAGAGTGTTGGCAAACTGTGTTTTATCCAGATGGACTCCCATATTGGCAAAGGAGGCATTGCAGGATTTGGCAAATGATCTGGCAAAACTTACGCTCCCATGGCTTTGCCCATGGTAACAGTTGATTTTGTCCGTTCCTGATGTAAAGCTTCCTCCGCACTGGAATTGATAGTTCTGGTAAGTATCCGGGTTTTCACGCATATATTCCAATGCGGTGAGTATTTTAAACGTGGAACCGGGGGGATAAAGCCCTTGTGTGGCCCGGTTTAGCAATACGCCGCTTTCCGTGTCCGTTACAAGGCTATCCCATAACTCTTCTATTTGATTGGGGTCGAAGTCGGGTTTGGATACCATGGCCAGGATTTTGCCCGTGGATGGCTCGGAAACGATAATCGCCCCCTGATAGATGCCCATGGCATGGTTGGCTACTTCCTGAAGGTTTACATCCAGGGTAGTATGCACGCTGTCTCCCGGATACTTTATCCCTTCCACATCATTTTCCACTTTTTCCGACAAGGGCGCGTTGGAATGGATTAAATAATAATTTCCCAGCGCCTCTACCCCGGCCCTGCCGTGGGTGGCGTATCCTACCGCGTGGGCAAATTGGTTCTCATAAGGGTAGTTCCTCCGCTCTTCCCCGTTTTCATCTGTCACGGTCTGGGCGAGAATCTCCCCGTTGTTTGCATAGATTTCCCCGCGTACATTTTTCGCGATAAGAATCTGCTGCCTCCCGTTATAGCTGTTATTAATCAATTCCTGCTGATGGGTTACCGAATAATGGCATATATAAAACATCATCCCGAGAAAAACAGCCACAAACAGATAAGTCACCGATAAAATAGCCATATTCATTTGTTTCTTTTTTGTTTGCTTTTTCTTCACTGTCTAATCTATAACCTCGTCTATTTCTTTATTTTTACGGCTTACCCGGTTTTTATTTCTTCTTTTCTTGGGCTTTTCCCCCTTGGCGATTTCATCCATTCCCTTGCTGCTCTTCTTATTCCTTGCCTGCTTTCGTTCCTCCAGCACCTCTTCATCCATTACCATGCACAAGCCTTCAATAATGGCGAACATAATTAGAGTAGTCAGCACAGAACTGCCGCCATAGCTGATTAAAGGCAAGGTCACGCCGGTTAAGGGGATAAACTTGCTTCCGCCCCCAATGGTCAAAAATACTTGGAAAATGTAAGTGACGCCCAGGCCAAAAGCTATCAGCCGATAGAAACTGTCATGCAATCGCATGGAAATATCCATAAACATAACGAAACAGCTGATACATACCAATATCATGCACATAGCGAACAAAATACCCAGTTCCTCTGCCACCGCTGAAAAAATAAAATCCGCCTCCACAAAAGGGATAGATTCCGGCGTTCCCTCAAACAGGCCCATGCCAAACCATCCGCCGCTGCCGATGGCAAACAGCGATTGGGTGATCTGATACCCTGCCGAATCGATTTCGCTCCATGGGTCTTTCCAGGCCTGTACCCGTACCTGGACATGGCTAAATACTTTATAGGCGATTACCGCTGCGCCGGTTCCCCCTGCCACGCCGGCCAATAGATAAAGGGGATTCTTCGTTGCCACAAATACCATCAGAACATATACTACGAAAAAAATAAGCGCGCTCCCCAAATCTTTGGAAACCACAAGAATGATTACATGGATTCCCGCAATCACCGCAGTAGTGAATACCTCTAGGAAACTTGTGGATTCATACAAAGCGCTGGCCACAAAAAAAACAAAAATAATTTTTACAAACTCCGATGGCTGGAAGGTAACCCCTCCTATGGAATAGGATATCTTGGAGCCATAGGTATAGGCCCCTAGGATAAGAACCACCGCCAATGCTCCGATGCCGGCCAGGGCATAGATCCATTTCAGCCTTTTAAGGAATTTTAACTTGTGGATAAAAAATGGGATGACCATGGCCACTGCAATGGAGACAGCCACTATCACGAACTGCTTTACTGCCTTCTCATAAGAAAGTCTGGTCAAAATCACGAATCCTATGCTTAGGAGCATGCACATGTTATTAATAATGAGCCGGTTTGCCTCTGGATAAATCATATGGAAGAGCACGGCTGTGGCAAACAATACAATTTGCTGGAATATATAAAAGAACAAATAGCTGATATCCCCTGTTTCAAAACATATGGCCATAAAGCAGGAAAAATGAACCGCGAGCATCAGCAGATTTTGCCGCGTATAAATCCCACCCCTGCGCTCTTCCTCCCGAAACCGGAACACCGCAAAGGACTCATATGCATATAATGCCATCATCAATGTAATGACATATTTCGATATCTCCGTAATATAAAGTTCCATCTTCCTCCTCTATCCTACGGGCGCTACCCCTCGTTTCCAATGTCCGTTGGTATATTCTTTGTACGGAGGGCTCGTAGATGCCTTGTTGGGCCCTGCAAGCAGCCCCTGCCAATACGTAATTATTTTTTCGGTTTCTTTTCCGCTTTCCGACGTAAAGTCCAGCCGCAGCGCGGATATGCCCATTTGTTTCACCCCATCCACATGCTGGTGCAGGGATAGGGGCAAAGAGTTATATATCACATTATAGCAATGTCTGCAATTAAGCAATACGGGGAAGTCCTTCTCATAACGGTCTGTCAAATTCCAGAATCTCTCCCTCATGTTCTTTCCTTGTGACTGCTCCCCTTTATTGTCCTTCGCCCTTATGCTTTTTCCCTGATTCATTTCCATATAACATTGCCCTGCGGTCTTAGCCACGCAGTTGGCCGAAACCATCATGGGGATTCTGCCGTATACCACCATGGACAGTCCCAGTTCCCCTTGGGAGAGTTCAGCAATTTCATGCCCGTTCAGTTCATAGGGCAAATAAGATTCCCTGCATATCCCTTTTAGGCTATTCCTCGCCTCTTTATTCCATATATAAAGTCCGGCATCGGAAACTATATGCTTTCCAATGTTGGCATTAATTGCTTCCAAAAGCCCTAAAGAAGTATCGGAAAGCTTTTG
>Ga0224748_10540_pt1 | contig 11808 bp, 11 predicted proteins | sample LIM_F_Water_Neg_FD_182074 | JGI IMG/M metagenome (GOLD analysis project Ga0224748, IMG submission 182074) | Enriched cells from gastrointestinal tract of the lab mouse from Pacific Northwest National Laboratory (PNNL), Richland, Washington... | ecosystem: Host-associated > Mammals > Digestive...
CCCTGCTGCATTATATCTACGCCTGCGGCGGTAAGACAGCTTTCGCAGCTTCAGCACGAGAACTATCGGAAGTTGCTTGTTGAGAAGATGAAGAAGCGTACCAATATCGCTTTCCCCAGGTTAGAAGACAATGTTCCAGTAATCCGATGCAAAAACCAGGCCTATGTGGGCAAGACTGTCCAGGAACTGGCCAAAGAGGCCGGAATCTGCTCAGAAGAGATGGTTTTGAATATCCTGCTTGAGGATATGGATACCTATATCCGTCCCATCCTTGCCGGCGAACGGCCCAGGGATCTGGAAGGCCCATTCGACTACGTCTACAAATACTGGACCTATGACGGAGCCACCATCGGCACCGACAACTGCGCCTACAACTACGACTACGAGGGCCTGTCCGCCGATCTGCCCAAGTTCCGTTTCACCACCACTGCTTACTGCGGCTATATTATTTACCTTCAGGAAAGTGAAAAGGCCGGTATTCCTTTCGAGACTACCATCCGGAAAGTCATTGGCAATCCGGCTCAGGCTCTGCGCATGAAGGACCGCGGCTATCTGAAAGTGGGCCAGCAGGCGGATATCGTGGTGCTGGATATGGAGCACTTGGCCACCAACGAGGACTTTTTCGACCCCAGGCAGCAGCCCTCTGGCCTGGACTATGTAATTGTCAACGGTCAGATCGCTGTGGATCACGGCGTCCATACCCATGTACGCAGCGGTGTGATTCTGGACAACCGGGATCGCTGAACGTCTATTTTATTATGAAAGGAGGGGAAAAATGCCGCACAGTCTAAAAGACCGCTTTTTTTCCGACGCGCTGTGCCGCCGTGACCGCTTGATCTGGGAAATCGCCCTCCCCTGCATCATTGAGAACCTGCTTACCTTTGCGGCGGGACTTGTCGTTGCCGCCATGATCGGTCGTCTCTCCGGCGACGATATCTCCGCTCAGGCTATCGGAACCCGTATTACCGGTGTGCTCCAATCTCTGTTTAAGGGCATCGGCGTGGGCGCAACGGTGGTTATCGGGATGTTTTTCGGGATGAACCGGCTGGAGAAGTGCTGCAAAACAGCGGAGGAAATGATGCTGCTGGTTCTGCCCATCAGCCTGATTCTGACGGCCATTGGGATCTATGACCCAAGGCCTTACCTCACACTGTTTGCCGATGACAACATCGCCTTGGTAGAGCTGGCGGTTCCTTACACCCGGGTGGCCGTTTGGCTTGTGCCCAGTGTGGCGGTCTCCCGTATCGTGACAGCGGCCTTTAACGGCCAGGGTGATACCCGTATTTTTATGATCATCGCTGTCACCATGAACTTTATCAATGCCATTTTGGGGTACATCACCATTTTTAGCATGGGAATGGGACTGATGGGTGCAGCCTGGAGTCTTGCTATCTCCTGTCCTGTATTATAGAACTGGGACTCCAGCTGTCTAAAGATGGCGCTGAGTGTACACAGTTGATTATAGCCGTTGGGGTTACGATTGGAAGCTGGTTGATCCTGCGGCGGTAAACGGCGAGGGGAGAGGGGATTGATTTAACGAATACCAGCCTTGGGAGGAACTTCGTAAGGAAGTCCACAAAGAAACCCGCCAGCCCTTGCAATATCAGGGGTTGACGGGTTTTTTCCTCTTGTTTTTCCCTTATATTTTCCCTTTACAGGTTCAAAACGTCTTTCATGAAGTTCTCCATGCGGGCGGCGCTGTCCTGTTTCATGCGCTCGGTGAAATGGCCGTATTTATCCAGGGTAAAGGCGGCGGTGGCGTGGCCCATGTTGGATTGCACGGTTTTTATATCGTCCCCGGCCCGGATCGCGTTCACGGCATAAGTGTGCCCATATGTTATAATAAGGACAAATCCGGAAACCCCTTGAAAATCAAGGAGAATCGGACTTGTCCTTATTCTTTTTCCAATCAAATTCCCGGCACAATAAGGCCGCTGGAGCGGTGGTCAGAAAGGAGATGTTACGTTAGAGACAAATCCTCATTGAAATTCTAGGCAAAAGTTGTTTTTTTCGCCCCAAGTCTTCGTTCCGTATCTGTTTCACTAGTTTTTGCAGCACTTTGTCCAGAACGCTGACCCCTGTTTTGTCTTTCTCCGATCATACACGGAAGTGATAATACACACTCTGCCATTTTGGATAATCACTGGGCAGCATCCGCCATTGTATTCCGCCTTGGATCACGTACAGCACTGCCCTTCGGTATGAGCAGCATCAACGGCCAGCCGATTTTTTTAATAGCCCTTCTTTAAGCCCCCATTCTTCAGCCCTGCGGATAAATGTAGTCCTGGACATCCCCAATTCTTTACTTGCCTGGATAGCCGATATCCTTCCAAAGCACCAGTCTTCCGCCATATCCTCAAAGCCATCGGGCAGTGGAAGACGTTTTCGGCCAAATTGGACCCCAAGGGCCTTGGCTGAAGCGATACCCTCAGCCTGACGCTGATGGATAAATTCACGCTCCGTCTGAGCCACATAGCTGAGCAATTGGAGGACAATATGCGCAATTAAGGTTCCAGTCAGATCTCGGTACTCCCGGGTGTCCAGCAGGGGCATATCTAATACAACAATTGCGATTTTCTTTTCCTTCGTTAAACGGGCCCACTGCTCTAAAATTTCTTCGTAGTTGCGGCCCAGGCGGTCGATACTCTTAATGACCAGCGTATCACCCGGTGCCATGGACTTGACTAATTTGAGGTAGCCTGGCCGCAGGAAATCTTTTCCAGACTGTTTTTCTACCACAATGTGCTTTGCTTGAACCCCGAATTCCCTCATAGCATCCATCTGCCGATCCTCCTTTTGTTCTTTTGTAGATACCCGGACATAACCGTAAATTTTTCCTGACATTATCAGAACTCCTCCTAAAATGAAATAGATGTCCGTCTATTTTAACAAAAAAATCACTATATGTGCCGGAATCCAGCAAAAAAAAGAGGACCCTGTTGAAATTCAGCTTCAACAAGGCCTCTTTTTGTATTTTATCGAGTGAAATCCAACCAAATCCTACACATTTTGGGCTGCCGTTATTTCAATGTGTTCTTGTTATTAATCGGCCTGTTTTTCAAAAAGTTTAGTGGTATCTCAAAAAAATTTAATCCAAATTTATAAAATTTTGATAGTGCGCAAAAACTGTAGATTTTGCACACCTCTGATTTAACGAAGCTTTTAATTTGAATGAATTCCATGTGAGGTGAGCAATGTGGCATCCGCTTCAACAGAAGGAAACGTCAGCAAGGACAGCCTTGAGTCCAAGCTAAAAGGCTTAGCGGAGGAGATTTCCACCGACCTTGCCCAACTGGACAGCAGTCAGGGCAAGGAGCTATTGAGCGGTTTTGTATCAGAACTGTTTCTCAACCTGGCAAAACAAAGCCAGCAGGAATTCCGGCGCCAGAAGCAGGCGGAGGGCATTGCGGCGGCGAAAGCCAAGGGCGTGCGATTTGGGCCAGCCAGAAAACCCTTGCCAGAGAATTTTCTTGAATGCTATGAGGCATGGCACAGCGGTCAGATAACAATGGCGCAGGCTGCAAAAAACTGTGGGATAACCAGAGATTCATTTCGCAGAGCAGTTGACCGGATGAAGGAAAACGGAAGCTGTACTGCGGGATAAAAGCGGAGAAAAGGGGTGGTTGGATTGGCAAGGCCAAGAAAAAACAGTGTTACTGACGGATATGAAGTCCAATACACCACCCTTAAGGTCCGTCTTTACCCGGACAGCGCCCAAGCGGAGCTGTTTGAGAAAACCTTTGGCTGCTGCCGGTACATATGGAACCAGATGCTGTCTGACCAGCAGCGGTTTTACAGCGAGACGGGAAAGCATTTTATCCCCACTCCCGCCAAATATAAAAACGGCGCTCCCTTTTTAAAAGAGGTAGACAACCAGGCGCTGACGCAGGAATACAACAAGCTGAGTCAGGCGTTTCGGGTGTTTTTCAAGAATCCGGAGAGCTTTGGCCATCCCAATTTCAAAAAGAAGAAAACGGATCGGAACTCCTTCACCGCCTGCAATCACGAATTTGAATCCGGTCCCACCATCTACACCACCAGAGACGGTATCCGCATGACCAAGGCTGGAATTGTCAAGGCGAAATTTTCCCGCCGTCCACAGGCGTGGTGGAAGCTCAAGCGTATCACGGTGGAGAAAACCAGGTCAGGAAAATACTACTGTTACATTTTATATGAATGCGCGGTGAAAAAGCCGGAGCCCGTGGTTCCCAGGGAGGAGAGGACGCTGGGCCTGAAATATTCCATGCGGCACTTCTACGTGGCGGACGACGGCGTCACGGCCGATTCGCCCCGTTGGATGAAGCAGTCCCAGGAAAAGCTGGCCAGAATGCAGCGGCAGTTAAGCCGGATGCGGTATGGCTCCAAAAACTATGAGGAGATGGTGCAAAAATACCGCCTGCTCCACGAGCACATCGCCAACCAGCGGCGCGACTTTATACATAAGGAATCCCGGCGGATAGCCAACGACTGGGATGCCGTGTGTATGAGGGGCGACTCCATACAGGAGATATCCCAAAAGGTGACGGTGGGCAATGCGCTGGAGGTCGGCTTTGGGATGTTCCGGGAGTGCCTGCGGTACAAGCTGGAACGGCAGGGAAAGCGGTTGGTTATTTTGGACCGCTATTTCCCTTCCACTCGAACCTGTTCGGCCTGCGGTTTCATCCGGGATAAGGTTCATGACAGGGAGAGCACCTGGATTTGTCCCAAGTGCCATGTGGTACATAAAAAGGAAGTCAACGCCGCAAGAAATATCAAGGCCCAGGGCCTTGCTCAGTTAGGCAAAAGCGCGTAGCGTTTTGCGATATTGCCGGTGGGGACGCCGGTGAGTGCCCGTGATTCGGTTGGGAGGGCGTTGAGCGAAGTGAAATATCTTTGTTCCGCTTCGCTCAGCGTTTTCCGGATCGAAGAGTGGGAAACGAGATGGCGTGTGCGCATGCCTGAAGCCCCTCGGGGCGTCCAAAACATTATGACTATGAAATGGCGCGAGGATGGAAGGCCGAACCGCCGCATGAAAAAGGAGTGGACAACATGCTCTGCCTGAGCCTGAACCAGGGCGAATACATGACAATCGGCTCCAATGTGGTGGTTCAGTTGGACCGCATCTCCGGTGACCACTGCAAGCTGGTAGTCCACGCCCCGCGAGAGCTCCCCGTCCTCCGGGGAGAGGTGCTGGAACGCGCCGGCGGACAGCGCCCGGAGTGCGTATACGAGGGGTATCGCTACCACAAGAAAGAAGTCATCTGGAACCGGAGCAAGGCTCAGGCCCTAAACGCCATGCGGAGGGTGCTCAGCCAAATGGATGATGAGGACGGTAATGTCCAGGCCCTTCGGCGGCAGCTGGAGCACATGTTCCCGGCGGAGCGGACAAACGAGGTTTCAAACGGCTGACGAGCCGGTTGAAATATAGTACCGCGCAAAATGCTTTGGGTATCGGGGCCACGGTATTCAAGGCGGACGGCGCACCACAGACCTGTGCTGCACGGTAAGGAAGCCGCGGGCACACTAATAACGAAAGGAGCACACAATGAGAATCCAGCATAACATCATGGCGATGAATTCCTACCGCAACTACAACATTAACACCCGCAAGCTGTCCGGTAACCTGGAGAAGCTGTCTTCCGGCTACAAGATCAACCGCGCCGGTGACGACGCCGCTGGTCTGGCTATTTCCGAGAAGATGCGCGCCCAGATTACTGGTTTGAATGCCGCCACCAAGAACGTCAAGGACGGCATCTCTCTGGTGAAGACCGCTGAGGGCGCCATGCAGGAGGTCCAGGACATGCTTAACCGCATGGACTACCTGGCCACTCAGTCCGCCAACGGCACCTATCAGGACGAGGTCGACCGTGAGAACCTTCAAAAAGAGGTCGATGCTCTGAAGGACGAAATCAACCGTATCGCCGACAGCGCCAACTTCAACGGCATCAAGCTGCTGGACGGCTCTCAGGGCGGCGGCGATGACGGCGTGTCCACCAACGTGAAGGTTACTGCTGTCCGTGACGCTACCACCGATACCAGAGCGGCCCAGAAGGGTGTTTATTCCGTTGACTTGAAGAACTTTACGGCAGTCGCCACTGCTGACGGCACTGTGAAAATTCAGGTGGGCGGCGCCACTGTGGCGAAGGCGAGCGTTGCCGGCGCCTCTGCGAACAGCCCGGTTTATGTCAAGGACCTGCAGTTCCAGGCCGTTTCGGGTACCAGCGTAAATATCGGCGGTACCAGCTTCACCGTCAAGGTTGTGGACGGCAAGATCACTCTGACCATGAAGAACGTGCCCACCACAGACTTCAAGGCCGCTATGAATGTGAGCGTGTCCGGCATCAATAAGGCCAACGGCAGTCAGGGCAACCAGGGCTTCCCCGAGGGTGTCACGGTGGAGAAACAGGCCATCAAGGCAACCACTGCGAAGTACGCCCAGGCTACCTTCAGCCTGAGCGGCAAGGTGGTAGACGGCGCTCAGATCAAGATCGGCAAGGAAGTGTACACCTTCAAGGTGGGCAAGAACAGTAAGGTTACCGGCCGCAACGTGATCGACCTGAGCCACATGAAGGCCGGCGCCTCCGGCCTGGCCACCGAGGCCGCCCGGGTGCTGTCCCAGGTCGCCAAGAACAACTCCTGGTTCAAGGTGACCACCAGCAACGCCGGCGCCTCCGTCAAGCTGACTGAGAAGCTGGTGAATCGTCCCTATGACAACGACATGGTTGGCAAGTCTGGTGTGGCTGATGCTAACTGGTCTGGCCTGGTGCAGTACAACGCTGCCGGCAACATGGGCGGCGGCGGCCTGACCCTGCAGATCGGCGACACCGCCGACGGCTTCAACCAGATGGGCGTGTATATCAGCGATATGCACACCAGCGCTCTGGGCATTGACCGCATTGATATCGGCACCCAGGCCGGTGCGGCTTCCGCCATCCAGCAGATCAAGGACGCCATCAACAGCGTATCCGCCACCCGCGGCGACCTGGGCGCTGTCCAGAACCGTCTGGAGCACACTCAGAACAACCTGTCCGTGATGGCTGAGAACATCCAGGACGCCGAGTCCACCATCCGCGACACCGACGTGGCCGAAGAGATGATGAGCTACGTGAAGAACAACATCCTGGTTCAGTCCGCCCAGGCCATGCTGGCTCAGGCGAACCAGCTGCCTCAGGGCGTGCTGCAGCTGTTGGGTTAATTCACTGCGGCTTAATCTATCATCTATACGCACAATCAAAAAGGGGGCTGGGCCTTCGCCCAGCCCCCCTTTGAGCGAAAAAGGAGATTTCCCGAATGAGAGCGTTGGAGATCGCGCGGAAGCTGGCACAGCTAAACGAAACAGAAAAAGCCTGTCAGGCTTACACTTTGGTCCTGCATGACCGCAGCGGTTTAGACCCGGCCGTAGAGTTGGAGGCCGCGCTGTACATCCTGCAATTTGGCAGCGGAGACAGCTATAAAATATCCTACACCGTATTTTGTGATCTGTACAATCAGGGCTTTTACAAGGAGGACATTTTGCAGGTCATGAACGGGGCGTTCTACGCTCCCAATCTCAAACTGATGCAGACGCGCTACCGGAAGAACTGCGCGCTGCTGGAAAAGTACCCCTATATTTTCCGCAAGGATTTTCTTAAATTTGAAGATTTACCCATCTGCTTCTACCCATACGATGACAATAGCTATACGCCGTACTACATCAAGGAGGAGCGGTTTGGCGATTATATAAATTTCAAAGAGACCGAGATCAAGCACTACTTTTTTAAAGATTTGGAAAAGCCTATTCTGGCACGGGATATCTATTCGCAATATGAGCTGGAGTATCTGCGGGACAACGTACGCCGCAGCGAGGACGTAGCCCGGGAAAATCATGTTTATCTCCATTATTCAGATTTTAGTGAATTTTGCGCCTATCTTGCCTGTCTGAACATAAAATCTCTGTTGGAAGAGAAGAAAATCATTTTCCTTTTTGAGGAAGAGGCAGAGCAGTATCCCATCGATTTCAAAGAGCGCTTCCATATTGACTACAGTCAGATGAGTGTGAGGCCTCTGGCGATCCGCGAGGTCAAAAAAATTGTCTGGCACACCCAGCTGAGCAGCCACAACGGCGGCGACCTGTTCAACGAGGTGTTCGACGCCCACCCCAACTTGATTATGATGCCGTCCGTTATGATGACAAACATCCAAGAAACAGTAAAACAGGTTCGGGATGTCTTTGATCAGTGCGAGAGTTTGTCGGAAGCGATGCAGTCCTTTACGGAGTGGGACGATCCCCGGCTGATTGAGGAGCTGTACCACAAGAAAAATCGTACCGACAAGGATATTCTGGTAGCCATGTATCTGTATCAGAAGCAGTACTCCCAATTTTTAGACCCCAACTCTCGGATCGTGCCGGCGCTGTTTTTTCAACCCCACTTCTCCAATATTATTTACTCGCTGAAGGCAGATGCGAAAAATCGGGCGATGCTTTATTCGGAGGTCTATGAGACGGTGCGCAATTCGCCCTTGTTCTTGGGTTTTAAGTACATCAAGACCTTTACGCCTATGCGCCGGTTCACTACTAGCCACGGTGGTACAGTGCGGTATATGGATGCAAAGGCTGCGGAAGCGAACAACAGCCGGGGAGAAGACGACAGGCCGACTGTAATCAGCGATGCGATTTCCGAGCGTGTTCTGAACCGCAGCTTTATGATAGACAGGCAGGACAGAATTTACCGGGACAGCGTGATTGTGCGGTTTGAGGACGGAAAGTTGAATCCCAAGGCAACCTTTACCGCGCTGGCGGCGTTTTTGGACCTGCCCTATACCGAGAGCATGACTTACTGCTCCGATGCGGGCGAGATGGACCCCCACCCGGAGACAAAGGGGTTCGACCCGGCGCCGGTATACAAGACCTATGATGATTTTGTCAATGATAACGAACGGATTTTCATTGAGTATTTCCTCCGGGACGCTTATGAGTATTATGGCTATGATTTCCAGTATTATGATGGCAAGCCTATGAGCGAGGAACAGGTGAAGCAGCTGCTTAGGGGCTTTGACACGATGGACAGCTATATTCAAAAGACCTGGAAATTAGTATTTGCGGTTGCAAAGGTTACTCATGACGGGGTGGACGGGGATTCCAGTCTGGAGGAGACAGTACAGCGGCAGATGTTGGATCATTACATGAGGGAGATTTTAGCGAACCGGGAAAATACAGTGGGAATCTTGATGAACAAGCTGTATTTTGTGGGGAAAAATGGACAGCCACTGCATATGATGCCCAAGCTGGAGCCTGACCCCGCGCTTCTGGAGCGGCCGCTGTACCACTAAGAAGGGATAAGTAATATATGAGTGAAAAAGGAACGGTCTATTTCTTCACCGGATTAGCTGGTGCGGGCAAAACAACAATCGGCGGGCTGTTTTACCGGAGGCTGAAGGAGCTCAGTCCAGATGCCATTCTGATAGACGGGGATCAAGTCCGCACCCAGGCGGGGCACAGCACCCCTGACGGCACGGTGCTGGTGGAGGAGCGCTACACCACCGAGGCCAGGAAAGCTGGGGCGTGGGGGAATTTCCGGTATTGTCGGGATTTGGCGGAGCAGGGAAAAGACGTGGTGGTGTGCAGCATCTCCATGTACACTGAGATCCGAACCTGGAATCGGAAAAACATCGAAAACTACCGGGAAATTTACCTGAAGGTGACCCAAGAGACGCTGTACAAGCGGGACCAGAAAAAGCTGTACTCATCAAAAACGAAAAATGTAGTGGGAGTGGATTTGCCTTGGGACGAGCCGGGGCACTCCAGCATCGTGATCCAGAACGACGGTCAGGAGTCTCCGGAGGAGATTGTCGAACGTCTGTTCAAATTCTTTGAGCTGGAATAGGAGGGCAGCATGATATACAAAGCTGACTTGCATACCCACAGCACAGCGTCCGACGGACAGTATGCCCCGGCAGAACTGGCGGAGCTGGTAAAAAAACGCGGCGCCCAGGTGTGGGCCCTCACAGACCACGACAGCGTGGATGGAGTGATGGAGGCGCAGGCGGCCAGTGACCAGCGGAACCTCCGGATGCTCCGGGGCGTGGAGCTGAGCGCGGACGATTACCTGAACTTGCACATTCTGGGCTACGGCTTTTCCGCGCCGGCCCTGCAGGAGTGGCTGAACAGCCTGAAGGGCGGGCGGAACGACCGCAAGTACCGCATCCGGGACTTCTTGCGGACCAAGGGCCTGGAAATTCCTCTGGATGAGGTGGACGAGGAGGCGGTCGGCGGGTCCATAGGCCGGCCCCATTTCGCGATGGTAATGCTCCGGCACGGGTATGTGTCCACCCGCAAGGAGGCGTTTGACCGCTACTTGGATACCCCGGAGTTTCAGGAGAGCGAGAAGGGCACCAAGCCCAGCGCCCGGGAGTGCGTGGAGCGGGTTAAAGCTGCAGGCGGAAAGGTTTCCTTGGCCCACCCCTATCAGATCGTACTGAATGAGGAGACGCTGGAGGAACTGGTGAAGCGGCTGAAGGGTTACGGCCTGGACGCGATCGAGTGTTATTACCCCATCCATACGCCGGAGCAGACGGCAGAATATTTGTCCATTGCTAAAAAATACGGCCTGCATATCACCGGCGGCAGTGACTTTCACGGGGAGAAAAACAAGCCGGACCACCCCCTGGCCGCATGGGAGCTGGAACTGGATTGGCTGTTGTAAGGAGAAAATCATGGAATTTGAGCTTATGGCGTCAATGATGTGTGCCAATTACGGGCATCTGGAAAAAGAGGTACAAGAGCTGGAAGAGGGCGGGATTGACTCCTTCCATATCGACATTATGGACGGGCGGTATGTGCCTAACTACGCCATGTCGCTGAACGATATGCGCTATATCGCTGGGGCTACCTCTAAACCGCTGGACGTCCACCTGATGGTGGAACATCCCAACACCCGGATTGGCTTGTTTTTGGACAATCTTCGCCAAGGGGACACCGTCTACATTCATCCAGAGGCGGAGTATCACCCTTCCACCACCCTCCAGGCCATCATCAACGCCGGGATAATCCCCGGCATCGCCATCAACCCGGGGACCTCTGTGGAGACGGTTCTGGAAATGTTGCGGATCGTAAAAAAGGTGTTGGTCATGTCGGTAAATCCGGGGAATGCGGGACAGATGTTCCTGCCCTATGTGGGGAAGAAGATTACAAAGCTGCTGGCGTTGAAAGAGGACATGGATTTTGAAATTTATTGGGACGGGGCGTGCAGCGCGGACCGAATCCTGGAGTATGCCCCCAAAGGCGTTCAGGGGTTTGTGCTGGGAACAACCCTGCTGTTCGGCAAGGAACGGCCCTACGGGGAGACCCTGCAAAACATCCGGGAGCTGAAATTTTGAAGAGCGTTGCGGTGGTGTTGTCTGGCGGCACGGGAAGCAGGCTGGGCGGGGATATCCCCAAACAGTACATAGAGCTGGCAGGAAAACCGATTATTGTTCACACGTTAGAACAGATGGAGCGCTGTGAGGTTGTGGATGGCGTTATCGTAACCGCCGCCCTGGAGTGGGAGGCGGAGATTGTTCGATGGAAGGAAGAATTTGCGCTGAACAAGCTGCTGAGCGTAGCTCCCGCCGGCTTAGACCGGCAGTTATCCATCCGAAACGGGCTGATGGCGGCGGAGCGCTTTATGGACCGGGATGAGCGGTCCGGCGTCATCATCCAGGACGCGGCGCGGCCTCTGACCAGCGTAGCGCTGCTGAGCCGGCTGGTGAATGAGCTGAAAAGCGCTTCCGCCGTGATGCCGGCGCTGCCCATTACCGACACCACTTACACTAGCAGAGACGGCCAATGGGTGGACGGGCTGCTGGACCGCT
>Ga0224748_10542_pt1 | contig 11779 bp, 17 predicted proteins | sample LIM_F_Water_Neg_FD_182074 | JGI IMG/M metagenome (GOLD analysis project Ga0224748, IMG submission 182074) | Enriched cells from gastrointestinal tract of the lab mouse from Pacific Northwest National Laboratory (PNNL), Richland, Washington... | ecosystem: Host-associated > Mammals > Digestive...
AATGTCAAACTCACGGTTTGACAGGTTCAGCGGCTTTTCCCCGTAAAAACAAGTACGTTCCGCAAGATTTACGATCAAGCCCTGGGAAGAAACGATTTTAGGCGCAGCCTTGCTTCGTTCATCCCTTCGCAGGTGAGCCGCCACTCTTGCAGTCAACTCTTTCAGGCTGAACGGCTTGGTTATGTAATCATCACCGCCAGCCTGCAAGCCGTTTATTTTGTCCTGTTCCGTAATCCGGGCTGTCAGAAATAAAATGGGGCAGACGACATTCTGGCGGATCATTTTACATAGCTCCAATCCGTCTGTTTCCGGCATATTGATATCAAGCAGAATCAAATCCGGATAGACATTCAGCATGGATATTGTCTGCCTGGCATTTTCCGCTACAAAGGCCTCATATCCACACTTCTGTAAGTGACTTGCCAATAACTCTGTCAGCATTTTTTCATCATCAACAATGAGTATTTTGTATGCCATAGTAACCTCCTCTCCCAGAATATGATACTGCAAATAAGTCAAAAAGTGGTCAAATTCCTGCTTTTCAGAGCGTTCTCAACCGCTTTTTTTATGACAATGCTTGAATTTGTCGCGCCTGATATTGCGTCTACATCTATTTTCTGTTCATCAACTATACGGTCAGTGATAACTTCCGCGGCCTTTCCACGTTCATGCCTGTGCTCCAGAATGTTAATATTTGTGATTTCTCCATTTTGCACGGCGACCTCCACTTTGGCATATATAAAATCCACGTCATATTCACCAACATAAACTCCGTCAGGAATATCAGAAATATTTATATCTTCAATGGTGGTTTCCCTTACTGCCTTTCTATAGTCCGCGACACTTTTAAGGTAGAGGATTCCCAAAACGAAACCTACAAACAAAAGGATCATAATAATAATTAATACTGTTTTCTTTTTGCATACTCTCATTTCATCACTCCTCACTGTCCGCAATAGAGTAATATAACATATGAAAACCATGTTCTAAAAACTGGACTTTCGATAATCCCATTGCTTTTTTAATATATTCTTCTTTATTTTCCGCAAGCCGAATAAGCCCGGACAACATACCCCAGAAAACAAAAACAGTAGGCATGATTCTCAGATCGCTTCGCAGGTCGCCTTTATCTATGCCGGATATTAAAAATTCCTTTATCTTTTCGTTTATTTCTTCCCCTATTTGATAAGTTTCTTTTTCTTCGGGAAGATAATCGCGGCGCTCAAAATCAATATTGATTTTGTCCAATACCATTTGGAAGTAGAACGGAAATTCTTCCTGATACTGAACCAATCCACGACAAATGAAATTGTACTGTTCTTTTGTGGTTTGCTGCTGCTCCAGCGCGGAAGCGATGTAATGATAAAGTTTTTTCATGCTGTCCAGCACTAAGATACCAACAATTTCCTCTTTGTTCTCAAAATACACGTATAAAGTCGCTTTGCTGTATCCGGCCGCTTTGGCTATATCGTCCATAGAGGTTGCCGCTATGCCTCTCTCCATGAACAATACTGACGCGGCGGAAGCAATTTTTTCCCGGTGTACACTTTTCGGCTCTTTTTTTCTCCGCGCCATTGTCTGCCTCCTTATAATTGAACTCACGGTTTAATTATAAGAGTTTTAAAGAACACTGTCAACTTTTACCTCCAAAAATAACCTGGAAAATATTTACTTGAATGAGATGCCTCCACTTCATGTCGATCCAACATTTTTAGTTTAAGTTTTTCCATACTCTGTTTTTCCCATTAAAAGACCTCATGTTCCGGCTCAAAAAGCTCTTTTAACCCTTCCTCCAGCTTGTCAGTGATCTCTTTTACTTTCTGCTTTTCTGCCTGTGTTATTAAGTTACTGTGATTATGCCAGCACAGACTCCCGCTTATTGATGGCAGCCTCTACTTCCTCGATAGTCTTTTCAACAATCCTTGCTATCCGCTCTGATGAATAGCCCTATCGGCGCATATTCATTATCACGCCTGTTATGACATTATCTGTTGGAATTTCATTGACTTTATGATGATTTCGGCATTTTCTCCCCTCCATGCCATATCTGGCTCCGGCGGTATCTGCTGGTAAAGGCTGGCCACTTCCTCCAAGGTCTGAATGTCCTCATAGTATTTTCCAAGGCCGCGGTATTCCCCGCATTCCGCCACTGTAAATGTAAGGACTGTTTTCTGATCCGCTTTCTTTTTCCCATTTTGGTTCTCCTTCCCATACTTTTATTTTTATGCCGCAAGATATTTCTCCGCATCTCCCGTCACATACCGCCCAAGATATTCCTCCCGGCGCGGCACGACAATATGCGGCTTCCCATGCACGTTGATCCATTCTGCCACAAACCAGAAGCCAAGCCCCCGGTCATCCGGCTTCCAGATGCCTTTTCCATCAAACGCCCCTCCTCGCATCATACAATCTATGATTGCAGGGTTTGAGAGCTTCTCGGCAAACTCCCACCGGTTCGGTGATTTCTCCCGGTGACAGCCGAAACCACAGTAGACACACACCCTGTCCTGTTGCATCCGATAGTCTCTAAGACGGGCTTTCCAACATCAAAAATACCCAAGTCCATTGAATTGCCCTGTGCCTCCCCTTTCCCATGATCCGCGACTATTTGATGATGTTGCGGAAAGGTGTAAAATCCGCTGACTCCTGCTCATCGGTGTCCACCACGTCATTTACCGCAATGTAGCGTACATTATGTTCAGGGAAATTTCTGTTTTTAGCTCCCCTGCATTTTCCGTCTAATGTTATCAAGCGCAACACTGCCGAATACCTCTGTCATTTCCTGTTTCCCGACATAAACAGGCTTTACAACGATTTTCACCGGCTCTTTCCTGCCTTTCCCACTTGTTTCTTTTTTATTGCTTTTTATTGCTTTTTTCCTCTCTATTTTCAACCATAAAATCACCCTTACCCTTTCTGCGGTCATTTCCCGCCAATAATATCACAATCCGTTTTATCTCTCTGTACAGAAAGATAAATCTGCATAAAACAGCATTGAAGATACCCTTTCCCCAATGCTGAACATCACACTATATTTTTGCTCCTGTTAGTATCTTTTTTGCCGTATCCCTGTTGCCCTGCCCCAGTTCAGAACGGTAATTCTTACCGCCGAAGAATACGGGCATACAACGCTCCATGATGCGGTCATAAATCCTCGCGTGTTCCAAGTCCTGCGGATTTACAGCTTTTTCTGCTTTCTGGTATGGCATTGCCCGCACATCAAAAGCCCTGTTTCAGTGTCCATGTAATCATCAGCCTCTTTTATTCCCTCATTCGTGGCATTTTCCATTTCTTTCAGCACTTCATCAACAACAGCCTTAATCATAAACTCTCCCCCTCTTTGAAATTACCGTTATAGGAATACCCACTTCCTGTTTTCTGCTCAATTTCAGGCATATAGTAAATGTCATTTTCCCGCACTACCACAAGCCCAGGCTGCATAAATGCCCGCATTGCTCTCTCGACAGTGCCTACCTCATGTCTTGTAAGCAGTGCTATCATCTCCGCCGAAAGCGGTGTCTGTTCGTTTAAGAGCAGTTTCCCGTTATGCCGCAATGATTTCAGATACAGTTTGAGCAGGATATTCACGTATAAAATGCCGTCCTTTGAGCCTTCTAGTACCACAATCTCCCGCTGGTTAAAAAAACCCTCCTTTTTTGCAAATAAAAACAGAACAACCATAAAGCCTGCAAAGGTATGTTTCATCCTTGTAGGTTTATAATTGCCCTGACGCTGTGTGTACGCGGCGATTAACGCCGCATAATTCTGCCATTTAAAAAACTGTTCCTCTTTTTTGGCTTGGTTTTTTCACAGTCAAATACGTGCCTTTCATGGATATGCGAAGTGCCCTCGTCAAGATGTAATGCCCAGTCTAATATGTGTACATGAGAACCAAATTTTTCTTCCATCTCCGCAAAAAATTCTGTAGCAATCCTGGCTAACACTTCTCCTGATACAGACTCATCAATTATGCCAATCTGATAAACGCTTTCCTCTGGACAGGTCTTGTTATTTATCAGTAAATCATTCACCGTCCTGTTACGTTCTGTGTGTCTTGTTTTTTCATTCCGTTCGTTCTGTGCCTGTATGTGGTCTGCGTAATGCTCGAAATAATAAAGCTGTTCAATCTTTTCAAATGAATAATCATTTCCTTTCATTTTCTCCCATAGCTCAGCTTGGGAGAAGGCAGCTTTGCTGCCGATTTCAACGTCAGGCAATACCCAGTATGAAGTGACGCAGGCATCACTTCTACTGGGCAATGGCTGCCGCCCTTGACTCGCACAGGGAAGTCGCGCTCCCTGTACCCTTGCACAAAGGGCTTCGGCTTCTGTATCTGCCCTGATGGACAGATATAGTTTTGCTCACTGTGCTATGCAAGAAATTGTGACATTTTTACATGAAAAAAGCATTTAAGATTTCTCCCAAATGCTCAATCATTCGGTTGTTCATAACTCTTATTTGCGGTTTTTATCTTTAGAACTACAGATTATCCCATATCATAACCTACTCATATTCCCACGGTATTTCATTGAAACATTTGTAAAACTCGCTATTATTCCAATCTGACACCGGACGATAATCATAGGCAACTCCATTTATATGGAAATTCGGACAACTGTCTGTAGCCATAGACAGCTTCACTACATCCCCGTTTGCCAATGTCAATTCCAAACAGGCACATTGTGTTCCACACTCTGTCCCGCCATATATATATTCCGCGTTACTAAACCACTCTTCAAACTTTTGCAATGTCTCTGCATCTGTAATGGTCTGACTATAAAATTGCCCGCCGGTAAAAGCAGACTTAACATCCAACTTAGCGGATACAATATCTTTTATATCAGAAACATCATAATTTTGATAACCTATCTTTTCTGTCAACATAATCTGTATATAATCACATAACTTAGGCGCTTCTATGAAGCACTCCATCATTCCCTTATCGTCATCATAAGTATAGTATAAATACCCTTCTTCAAACACTCGGATTTCCATATCGTTATAGATTATCTGCCAGCCTTTTTCTTTATGACCTTCCCAACGTCTGCCAAACGGCTGTCCTTCCAAATCCAACGCCTCTACTTGTGCTGACAGCCATTCCTGGTCTTTATCTGTAGGAATATAATAATAATAAGCGTACTCCATTATCATGGAAGGCTGTACTTTTATACATACCTTGTCGGATTCCGGCCGTTCATAAAGCAGGATATTCTGTATCGCATCATGTTCTACTGGCATTTCCCCTGCCGCAATAAAGGCACGAAAGATTAGCGCATCTTCCCTTAATACGGTAACGGGACTGTTTCCATTTAAAATATCAGATACCTGCATATCAGCACCCGTTTCCTGCTGTGCGGCATCTTCCCCACTTGGCATCTGCTCCGAAAGCAGACCGCTATCCTTAGCTTCATCTGAGGAAGCGATCCGCACTTCCACATTCCTTACAGATATAGATACCTCCTTAGTTTCATCTGTTGGATTCTGTATGTTCACACCTATTTTAAACCATGCGCCTTTTTCCACATCCATTGTCACAGGCATTCCCGGTGTGATATAGGTGGTTTCATCGTAAGCGTTTTCTTCCCTGACCTCTATCGGCAGCAATTTAATTTCCGTATCCCCTAGTCCTTCACCGGCATAAAAGGTAAGCGTATTACCTTTGGGACTGATTTCTTCGTCCGAATAGCAAACGGGTTCTGTACTTCCTGCAGGGATTGTAATTCTGATCTGATATTCTTTTGTGGGATTCGTCAAAAAGCATACCGTCAATATCACTAATACTGCTGCCGTTGCTATCATAATCCATAATGTGGGTTTTTTATAATTTAACACGGATTTCACTCTTTCCTTTACCCCCACTTCCCCAAAAGCCAATGGACACACCATAATCATACTCCTCTGTCCCGCACAGGATAACAACACTTTAGAATACTCTTTTTTCTCATGGAATGTCATATTTTTGGCTGCTTTTTCGTCACATGCCAGTTCAATGTCCTTGCAGAGCAGGGAATATGCCATCCAGCAGAGAGGATTAAACCAATGGATACACAACAATAAATAACCCAGCGCTTTCCACCAATGGTCTTTCCTTTTAAGATGCGCGGATTCATGTGCAAGGATATAGTCCATCTCTCTCTCACACAGTGCAGAAGAAAGATAAACCCTTGGTCTGAAAATCCCCATAATAAACGGCGATTTTACGGCATCACAAATGTAAATATTATCCCTGACGCATACCGCTTCTCTTACAAGTTTATGCAGCTTTACAGCACTGCCCAACGCACAAATTATTAATAGAACCATACCACAGCACCAGATAAGACCGGCAGCATATGTAACTGCCTGCAGGGGAGCCACGCTATCTGATTCATTATACGCAAAAGTTTCTGTCAGCATTGGGTTTATTGTATTTTTTACAATCGTCAGGCGGCTGTCTATGGACGGTATATAATTTTGTACCTCCCCTTCCACAACTGTACTGGATTTTATAGGTTCTGTACTTGGCAGTATACTGAACGGACTTTCAATGGAAAACGGACAAATCAGCCTGATTGCTACTACTCCCCATAACAAACAATTCACCCATTTGGGAATTTTTCTAAATAACAGCCTGATACATAAAACCGCCAATATTAACCATCCGGCAGTAATGCTCATATTTAATAATTTCAGGAAAATATCGCCCATACCCTTTACTCCTCTGCCTTGTCAATCATCCTGCGGATAGCTTCCGCTTCATCCGCAGTAATCTTGGAACCCTGCATAAATGCCGCAATAAATGCCGGAAGAGAGCCAGCAAAAGTATCTTCCACATATTGTCTGCTCTGCATGGAATAAAATTCATCTCTGGAAATCACAGCAGTTACCACTCCGTTTTCATTACGGAACAATCCTTTGTCTATTAACCTCCGCAATACATTATGTGCCGTTGTTCTCTTCCAGTTAAATTCTACCGCTGTCATCTTTACCAGTTCAGACGAAGTAACCGGCTCATGCGACCAAATCATATCTGCATATCGTGCCTCAATAACACCCAGTTGTATTTCCGCCATGTGTTTCCTTCTCCTTTCACAGACTACTCGTAGTGGTCTTTATTACAGACTACACCAGACAGTCTCAAATGTCAAGATAAAGTTCTCACATCTAATATTCCCTTGGTCTGCCTATGCGTATATACTTCTTAGGCATCTCATAGGTCTTGCTGACTTCCGTCCATCGCTTAATACGGAAAACATCAGGGAACTCTTTTACCAGCGCATCCATTTTTCTAATCCTTGCGGGATTGTCACTGTAAACCGTTGCCATCTCCTCATCCGCATTAAGATTAATCACTACTTCCTGCTCATACCTCGCAAGGTTCATATTTCCTCCTTTTCCCTCTTTAATTGCCGTTTTCCCCTTATTTGTTCCTGCCAGTTCGCCTTTTGTGACGTATGGCGTTTCCATGCAGCTTGGCAGGCTCTTTTATCGGTCATCGCCCACTTTTTCGCTTGCAGTATCCTTTCGGACGGTCATTCAGTTTTCAATGTTCGTCTGTATAAGCATTATCACATAAAAACCCCCTTTCCTTCTGTATTTCCTGAAATATGGAAATTCGCCACAAAAGCATTCAATTTCCATAATTGTGGAAATGATTATTTTTGTTATTCCACATAATTCTTACACATAAATATAAAATTCGTGGTAGAATTGGAATATCTGTTTTACTGTAAACCGCCCCTTGCAACCTTCCCAGCCATTGTATTTATGCCCCTTGCCTTTCAGTCTGAAATGAATGAGCTTTCAGCCCAGACTTGACAGAAAGACAGACGCAAAATATCCTGTCGCTAAGAGGTTTGTAAGGGGGAGTATGTCTGATTGGAGTGATTATCAATGAAATGTAAACTTACTTTGCCGAAAAACTCAAAGACCTGCGGAAATCCCACGCAGGGGAAACGTAAAACCTGATAATCTCTAATCCGCGGCGGTCACTGCCACTCCCTCCTTCCACTCATCCCCAGTTATATTCTAAATGGTAAATACATACGCTTTCTTCGCTCGCATTGTGCCCGAAATTCCCGTTCTTCTCCGCCATCATAATATGATTCCATAATCATTCTTTCTCCGAAAAATTCTCCATAGTTTCCTCTAACTGTCTCCTATATGGAATAAACAAAATAAATGCCATCCCCATCGCAAGACTGTCCGCAATCGGCGTTGCCCACGGTATACCGTCTGCGCCAGCCACTGCATTCATAAGGAACATAAACGGAACATCCAACCCACCCTTACGCAACAATGACAGAACCATCGGTCTCGTTTTTTGCCCGGTAGCCTGAAAAATAGATATAATCATCATCGTTACTGAAACCGCTGGACAAGTAATACATATAATCCTAAGAACATTTGAAATTCGAATATAAAAACATAACTACGGATGCTGGATATGAAAGTGAAGAAAACTATGTGTTTCTTGAAGAAAACGGGCAGCTTTCCTATATAAAGCCTGCCAACTATGAGATTTCAAAAACACGCAGGTACAGGAATGACATAGGAAGAATGGAAAATATGGAGTATGACGCGGAATCGGATGCCTATATCTGCCGATATGCGAAAAGGCTGGTGCCAGACCATGTGAGACATTCCAAAAGCAAAACAGGTTATATAAGTGAGAAGACGATTTACAAATGTGAGGACCGCGGCGGATGTCCGTATAAAGCTGAACGCATCAAGGGCAACAATTGTAAAACGCCGCTGGAAGAAAGGACGAAAACACTTCAAGCCGCCAAGACGTTTCTAACATATAAAAACAGAAAAAATGAAGCTGCCGTTTCACGGAGGATGTAAGAAATTTTGTGTCTATGGAAATTTAAGTTCCCTGATAAGAATTCGATATGTAAATTTGGGGTGTCGATTCCTTGAATTTCTTGTTGTCGATTGTTCTTTCTATTTATAGTATAACCACCACTGGTTTGTTTATACACCCTGTCCAAAATTTTTTGCATCAAAAGAAAGGCATATCAAAGACTGCTTTTTGTGGGCTCTGCCCACACCCGGCCTCAGGAATAAGGCTGGGGTTTTCTGGCAATACTCTGAATGCCGATGGAATAAGGCTGGGGCGGCTGTCCTTTCACTTGGAGCCGCCCTAGCTTTTTCTTTTTATAAATACTGGGTCAGCCTTTCCCCATACAGGACGATCAACTGGTTCAGCACCTGATCCCAGCCACGGTATCTTTGGGTCCATTTTTTGGTGATATTCTCACTGGCCAGATACAGCATCTTCTCTAGGGACTGGTCACTGGGAAACACACTCTTGGTTTTCGTTGCTTTTCGGTACTGACGGTTTAACCCTTCAATAATATTTGTGGTGTACATAATCTTTCTGATCTCCTCTGAAAACTGAAAGAAAGAACTCACATCTTCCCAATTGTTTTCCCAGTTACTGATCGCGTAAGGATATTTCTTTCCCCATTTCTCTTTCAGCCCTTCCAGTTCGGAATATGCCGCCGTTTCATTTGGCGCGTTATAAACCGCTTTGAAATCATTGGAAAACTTCTTTAAGTCGCTGTAGTTGACATACTTGAAGGAGTTGCGCGGCATATGGATCACGCGTCTCTGAATCTGAGCCTGGGGGTAAACAGCGCCGATGGCTTCCTTAAATCCAGCCAGCCCATCGACACAGAAAAACAAAACATCCTTTAATCCGCGGTTTTTCAGGTCATTTAACATCCCCAGCCAGAACTTGCTGGACTCATTGGCTCCAACTGTGATGCTGAGAATCTCTTTATAGCCTTCCGTCGTAACCCCCAGTACAACATAAGCCGCCTTGGTGAGAATCCGTCCCTCTTCCCTTACCTTATAATGGATACAGTCCATAAACACAAAGGGATAGACAGGAGCCAGGGGGCGGGACTGCCATTCCTTAACCTGTGGCAGAATCTTATCCGTAATTTTGCTGACCATCTCCGCGGACAATTCGATTCCATAGAGGTCCCGCGGCTGGTCATGGATATCCCGTGTGCTCATTCCCCTTGCGTACAGAGAGATGACTTTTTCTTCAATACCGGAAATATCCCGCTGATATTTGGGAATCAGCTTTGGCTCAAACTCGCCGTTGCGGTCCCTGGGGACATCCACCTGAAATTCCCCGAACTGACTTTTGAGGGTCTTTGGAGAATGTCCGTTCCGTTTATTGCTAGTCAGCAGATCCCCTTTCTGATTTTTCTGATAACCGAGGGAAGCATCCAGCTCCGCCTCCATAAGCTCCTGAAGGATGTCCTTAAAACTTTCTTTGAGAAGGGAATAAACATCCGCGACGCTGGAAATGTTGTTTTCTGAGATAATCTGTCGAATTTGCTCCTTAGCTACTGCCATAAAAATACTCCTTTTCGATAAGAATTGTCATATCTGAATTCTTACCAAAAAGGAGATATTTTTTTCCAAAGACACAAACTATTTTACACTACCTTTGCTTTTACAGAAAGTAAGGATATCATTGATCCATTTTCCATACCGCAGATACCCGTCCCAATTCCCAAGTGTTTTCATATCGTTCATAAGCTCGTGCGCCATTGCCATATAGTCTGCTTTTTCGTGGTAGAAAGTACCACTCATCTTATCCTTCAATATTGACATAGTCATGAAATTACTGTCTGATTTATTCCCGGTATGAGCGTTTAACGCAAGCATCTCCGTATAAGAACAGCTACTCGGATTTACCTTGCTCACATCCACTATCTGCTCATACTCTTTTCCGTTTTTGTCAGCGCCCTTCACAAGATAAACCGGATTATCCTCTGAATAATCATCCGCTCTGTATACATTTGCGCTCTCCCCTGTCTTTACATGATGGATAGAAAATAATGCGTCCGGGTCAATATGTACCACATTTCCTGTTGCTTTCACATTCGCCCCGAAGTCACCCTTCGTACTGCTTTCTGCTTTTCTTGCTCCCTGCCATGCCGGATACCCTGCTGTTCCTATTCCATTAACATTCATCTCTAAATCTCCTCCATTATTTTTAGTATTGCGGCTCATCTGTCATTCAGAGCCATCTCTGCTCTCTTGATGTAAGTCCGAGCAGTCCATTGTTTCCTATATCCTAACTTCCCCTGTCAAACTTCATGGCAAACACCTCCCTTCGCCGCTCTCTCGTTCAGAGCCTTCCCTGCCCCCTTGCAGTCCGCAGAGGCAAAGGTTTATGCGCCTCTGCGGAATAGGGTGTAAGGATTATATCTGTATGTCCAGCCCTTTGCTGCCTTTAGAGTACAAGGCATTTACACTGTCCTGATAGATAGCATCACCTGCAAAAATCTCATCCAGTATCTCATGGGAAATTGGCTTTCCGGCTGTCCATGTTGGGTCTTTTTCCTTTACAGCCTGTGTTACCCTTCCAGAAATTTCTAAATGAAGCTGGCTCAACGTCCACGGTGCAGCACGGCGGGTACTTAAATCTAATGACTTCACATAGGAATGAATCTTATCATAATATGCATCCGTCTCAGCAGTATTATCACCAGACATTCCACCATACTTATAAAACCCCTTTTTAACATCTTCATAAACGTGCTGCTTCATTTCTTCTGATACGTTGACAATTCGTTTCCAATCTGTTCTTCCTGTAATTCCCATGCCCTCTACGCCATAAGAATTTTTGAAGTGTCCGGAACGCAAGTCATCAATGGTATTGCCACAATAGTTGCCTTTCGATGCCCCACTGCCGAAAAGCATATTCGTATTTGCTTTGCCACCGTTCATCCTTGAAAAGAGCTGCCAGATTCCCTGACTGTTATTTCCTATA
>Ga0224748_10545_pt1 | contig 11750 bp, 9 predicted proteins | sample LIM_F_Water_Neg_FD_182074 | JGI IMG/M metagenome (GOLD analysis project Ga0224748, IMG submission 182074) | Enriched cells from gastrointestinal tract of the lab mouse from Pacific Northwest National Laboratory (PNNL), Richland, Washington... | ecosystem: Host-associated > Mammals > Digestive...
GATGTGTTTAAGGGCAGATGCTACAATAAAGCGGAATTGAATAGAATGTTGACAATTACAGGGTGGGAGCGGTTCTGCTTTTATTCTGTTTTTTCTGATTTAACAAATCCGTCATTAATTTATTCGGAAAACTATCTTCCCAACGAGGATTTGGCGAACCGCCTGCTGCCATTTTACAATTATCCGCATACTGTTTTTATAAATGAAAGAACGCTTTATGAGGACTTGGTAAATAATGGCCTGTTTCATCAAATGGCTAATGCATACTTAATCGAATGTACAATAAATGGCAAGCTGTCGGACATTGACCATGTAACCTGCTCCATGGACAGAGGAAAGGAAAGGGCGCTTTTTACGATTATCCGTCATTCAGGAACTGTGGAAAAGAGGGCGGCATATCAGGAGGGCAGAAAAAGGCTGACTTGTTTTATAGAACATGCACGTGATTTGAAGAACCATGGTATTGCTGTAGTTGATGCACAGATAAAAAATGACACGTATGTCATGCCATATGTAAAAGGAGAGGTCGCGCAGTTATATTTGAAACGCCTTATCAGGACTGATATAAATAGATTCTTCCAAGAGCTGGATTATTTTAGGGATTTGATATTGCAGTCATCTGATATTGTAAAAGAAGATATGGGTGATGGGGAAGGTGCCATTTTGCGCAGGGGATATCTCGACATGGTTCCATTGAATAGTTTTCATTTAAATGGTACGTTTGTTTTTTATGACCAGGAGTTTTGTGAGGAAAATTATCCGGCAAATGCTATTATTGCAAGAATGATTACAACGCTCTATAGTGGAAACTGGGAACTGGACAAAATCATGCCGATAGAAGAATTGTTTTCAAGATACCATTTAACAAAAAATTTAACCCATTGGCTTGAAATGGAAAGGATATTCCTTTCGAATCTTGTAAATGCGGAAAAGCTTAGAATTTACTATGGCAGACATCGAATTGGTGATGAAACCATTCATTCAAACAGCCAGCGGATTAATTGTTCGGAGTCGGAGTACAGGAAAATTTTTATTGATATTTTTAAAGATACGGATAACCGTAAGCTTATTCTTTTTGGCTCTGGAAATTTCACCAAGAAATTTTTAGCTTTGTATGAGAAGGATTATCCTGTCTATGCCATTATAGATAATAATGCGAACAGATGGGGAGAAAAAATGAATGGGATTGCAATACAGTCTCCGGAAATATTAAAACAGCTTTCATGTGATACATATAAAGTGATAGTATGCATTAAAAACTACGCGTCAGTTATCAGCCAGCTCGAAAGCATGGGGGTGACTCAGTACAGCATATATGATGCTAATATAGGGTATGGGAGAAAAACACGGGAATATGTGATTCAAAAGGACTCGGAAGCAGCACCGAAAAAATATCATGTCGGGTATATTTCAGGGGTATTTGACCTGTTTCACATAGGGCATCTGAATATGTTTAAACGTGCCAAGGAACAGTGCGATTATCTGATTGTAGGCGTGGTGACGGATGAGGGTGTGCGCAGTATTAAAAGAGTGGAGCCGTTTGTGCCTTTTGCAGAGAGGATTGAGATGGTTCGTTCTTGTCGCTATGTTGACGAGGCGGTAGAGATACCGCTACAGTATAACGATACAAGGGAGGCATATAAGTTATATCATTTTGACTGCCAGTTTTCAGGAAGTGACTATAGGGATAATCTGGCGTGGTTAAGTAATAAGGAATTTTTGGAGCAGAATGGTTCCACAATGGTATTTTTTCCCTATACAGAGAGTACAAGCTCCAGCAAGATAAAGGAACTTATTGAGAAAAGACTGATGTAAGGGGGCAGAATAATATGCATTTATCATCATACAAAAAGATGGAGTATATGGTTAAATTTTATAATGAGTATTATCCGGCAAATGATGGTGTCATAAAAGTATTTGATGTTGGAAGTTATGATAAGGGAGGTACTTACAGAAATATTTTTGATGGTTCCGGATGTTGTTATACTGGAATGGATATTCATGAGGGACCAAATGTGGATTTTGTTCCTGGTGATATTTATGACTGGAAGGAAATTGGAGATGAAACAGTCGATGTAGTGATATCTGGTCAGACGTTTGAATATATTGAATATCCGTGGGTTACGATGAAAGAAATTGCAAGGATATTAAAACCGTCCGGGTTCTGTTTTATTATCGTGCCCTCGACAGTACATTATGGGGCAGCTGGTGATGGCTACCGCTATTATGCCGATGGATTATCGTCGCTTGCAAAATGGGCAGATTTGAAAGTACATCATACGTCAGTGGGAGAAGTTCCCAAAACAAATAATATTACTGACTGGATAAGCGAGTATAACGATGCCTGCCTTGTGGCACAAAAAAGACCATATAATGATATAAAAGGGATTCCATTTGAGAGAGAAATCAGGGTTCCAGTCAATAGCATTAAGGGGTATGCCCTGTTGAGAGAGAAAGTAAAAAATGCATGTGACAGATTCGTGGAGAAGAAACCGTTTGTACTGTTTGGGGCGGGATGGATAGGAGATATGGTTCTGGAGGTTTTGGGAAACGACAATGTGCATTGCTTTGTGGATAATTCGGGCATAAAAATAGGCACTGAGCGAAAAGGAAAGAAAGTTGTTTCATTTCAGGAGTATAAAAGGGACAGTGATAAATATAATTGTCTGGTTACGGCAGCTGAATCGGCATCCCTGGCGATCACGGAAAGCCTGCGGATGGAGAGGATTTCCTGCCAGTCAGTATTCGGAGAATTGTAAAATGTGAAAAGGAGAACATATGGATAAATTTTATTGTATAGTAGATGAAATCCAGGAACAGGCCGGGATGATAAAAGAAAGATTTCTTGATGAAATCAAAGAGGGAAAGCCTGTCATATTTGGGAGCGGCGAGTGTGGCCATCGGATATATAATCTGTTACGCTGTTGCAATAAAAATATATTGTGTTTCTGTGACAATGGTATGGCTGGCACCGTTGACAAATCAACAGGAATTAAAATTGTTTGCCCTGAGGAATTGAAGGATTTGGTCAGCAATCCGGCAATACTGGTCTGTGTCGGGAGTGAGGACGCACGTCAGTCCATCTGTCAACAGTTATTGTCATTAGGTTTTGAAAACACACAGATACATATGATGAATGAATACTTTTACTGGCAGACAGGGGAGTATCTTGCGTCAAACATTGAAAAATATAAGAAAACATACCAGCTTCTGGACGATGAATTTTCCAGAACAGTATATTTGGAAAAAATGAAGAAGATATTTCTGTTAAGCGGTATATCAGAGATTGTCAGTCCAAACAGGGAAGAGTATTTCGATGAGAAAATAATTTTGACGGACGATGAGATGTTTATAGACTGTGGGGGGTTTGACGGTGATACATCAGTGCGTTTTATCGGGCAGTGCGGTGGTAATTACAGAGGAATTGTCATTTTTGAACCAGAGCGATGCAAAAAGGAAATTATTGAAAAAAATATGGGAAACCAACCATACGAACTGTACCAGACCGGGGTATGGAGCAAAAATACGAAACTTTGCTTTGATGCAAGGGGAACGAGCAGCTCCCATATATCAGAGCAGGGAGGCGGCTGCATGATAGAGACTGTCGCGTTGGACGAGACCGTCTATGACAGGAAACCGACTTACATTAAAATGGATATTGAAGGCGCAGAACAGGAAGCACTGAAAGGCTGTAAGCGAATCATACAGGATTACAAGCCCAAGCTGGCAATCTGTATCTATCATAAACCGGATGATTTATTTGAGATTCCGATAATGATAAAAGAGATGAACCCGGCGTATAAACTGTATGTGAGACAGTACGCAGACGCATGGTATGATACGGTATTATATGCAATATAGCAAAAGAAATTTACCCTTGACAATTTCATGCTTTACATTAAATTGAAAAAAATGCATAATGAAAATAGTGCGAAATCAAAGATTTCACCATCTTGATTTGTATGCCCGCTGAGGCGGGCATATGGGAGTTAGTGCGAAATCAAAGTATGTATGGAGAGGGATGAAAGCAGGAATGAGGCGTTATTTCAATACAGAGGGACAGTGTGAACCGGAGATACACTACATGGTGGGACTGGGCGACAGATTGAACCGGATAAAACAGTTTTTTATTGACAGGGGAAAATATTTCGTTATGAACCGAGGGTGGCAGTATGGGAAAACAACAACGCTATGTGCCTTGGAAGAGTATCTGTGAGAAGAGTATCTTATTGTCTCTATGGACTTTCAGGGAATCAGCACAATGGAATACAGCGATGAGTTTGCTTTTACAAAAGCGTTTATGAGAATGTTCATGGAAGCGCTTGAGGAGGGAGGAGCTGCAAAGGAAGAGATAAAACAGGCAGCTGCATTTGCCGAAAGTGCGGAACAGTGTGATAAGAATCTGCCATAACCCTTTTGTGTTTATTCATAACAGTTAATTGATAAAAGCTGTTCATTTTGAGCAGCTTTTGTGTTATGATGAAACCAATATGATAAATAACAATCAACCACTTACCGGAGAGGTGAGGCAGGAGGACGATACTTTGAACATAATTTGTACACCAGCTGGCATTGTTGGCAGGGAGAATCCGCGTCAGGGAGTGATGGATATTGCGGCTGCGGGATTCGGTGATATTTTACTTGATTTGTCTCTATATTGTACCTGCACAGAACTAGAGAATATCGGAAAAGAAAATTTAAACAAAGAGAAGGATAGTTTACTTAAAATTTCAGAGCACCCCGAAAAAATGCATGAAATAATACAGCCGCTGTTGGCGCAATGTAAGAAGAATGGCATAGCGATGTCAGTAGCATATGCGCCGTATCTGATGCGGAATACAAAACACATAAATACCCATGAAATTATGACACAATTATCAGAAAAAAGCATTCATACAGCGGCACAAAGCGGCTGCAAGTATATTGTGATTAGACCCTTATTTGCCGGTATACCAGAAAAGGATTTATGGGAAGTCAACCGCGAATATTATCTGAAACTGGCAGACATGGCAAAGGAAAATGACATAGTGATTCTGCTTGAGAACCAGTGCAAAGACAAAAACGGGCATCTTATCCGTGGCGTTTGCTCAAATGCACAAGAAGTGGCAGCGTGGGTTGATGCGCTGAATAAGGAAACAGGGGACGAGCGTTTTGGCTTCTGTCTGGATGTTGGCGTTTGCAGCATCTGCGGTCAGAACATGTATGATTTCATTTTGACAATAGGGGACAGGCTAAAGGCTGTCATTCTGCGCGACGGTGACGGAAGCCATGAAAGCGCCCTGTTGCCGTTTACCTGCGCAGCTCAGGGACGGTCACAGACAGACTGGCTCAACCTCGTTCGCGGGCTGCGTGAAACCTTTTTTGACGGTCAGCTGATACTGAATATCAAAGACACTGCGACAGCATTTTCGCCGATTTTGCGCCCCGGACTTCTGACAATGGCAAAGACGGTGGCGGATTATTTCAAGTGGCAGATTGGGATGGAACAGGTTTTAAGGGAGTATCCGTCGCGTGTCCTTTTCGGCGCCGGAAATATGTGCCGCAATTATATGAAATGTTATGGGGAAAAATATCCACCGCGATACACCTGCGACAATAACAGGGCGCTGTGGGGAGAGGATTTCTGTGGTCTTGAGGTGAGAAATCCAGAGTGCCTCAAGGATCTGGACAAGGACTGCGCGGTCATTATCTGTAATGTCTATTACAAGGAAATCGAGGCGCAGCTTCGGCAGATGAATATCGAAAATCCGATAGAGTATTTTAACGACGAGTATATGCCGTCGTTTTACTTTGACAGGATAAAGCGCGATGCGTGGAATGGGGGAGAGGGATGAAAATAGGTGTACAGACCCAGAATATAGTTGATGACACAAATCCGTCAGCGGGATTTCAGACGCTTTCTGATATCGGGTTTTCCTGTGCGGATTTCAGCCTGAACAGCTACCTCAAAAATACTTCTATTTATGCGTCGGATTTGAATAATTTTTTCAGTCAGCCGGTATCTGCGCTCGAGCATTTTTTTGCGCCGCATAAGCTGACAGCCACAAAGGCGGGGATAACCGTCAACCAGATGCATATGCCATACCCCATCTATGTTCCAAAGGGCTGCAGCCGGATCAATGAATACCTGCAAAAAGAAGTGGCGCCCAAAAGCATGGAAATTTGTCATTATTTCGACTGCCCATTTATTGTGGTTCATGGATTGAAGCTGGCGTATTATCTGGGGACGGAGCAGGCAGAATGGGAGCAGACAGAGCAGTTTATTGACACAATTGCCCCCATGGCAAAGGAAATGAACATCACGATATGCATTGAAAATCTATATGACAGTGTGGCAGGGCACCTGGTCGAGGGACCATGCTGCGATGCGCACAAGGCAGTAGAGCGCATAGACCGCATCAATGAAAAATACCATGCGGAGGTGCTCGGTTTCTGTTTTGACACTGGGCACGCAAACCTTGCCGGAATAGACTTCGAGCAGTTTATCACCACGCTTGGTTATCGGCTGAAGGTGCTCCATATTCATGACAACGACGGAATAGACGACCTGCACCAGATACCTTTTACATTTACAAGGACAAGGGAAAATAAGTCTTCTACGGACTGGGATGGCTTTATACAGGGACTTCGGAATATTCATTTTGACAGGACGCTTAGTTTTGAGACCGCGCCCGTCTTAAATGCATTTCCCGGACAGCTGAAGCAGGATGCACTGTCGCTGATCCTTAAAATTGGAAAGTATTTTTCCGGCGCTGTGTGTATGGGCGAAGGAATTTGAAGGAACATGGGGAGAAAAAATGATGGATGAGAGAATGCTGACGTTTATCCACTCTTTTGACAGTGATAAACCGTCCTATCTGAATCAGTTGGAGAAATATTCAATGGAGACAAATGTGCCGATTATCAGGCCGCAGATGCAGAGCCTGCTTCGGCTGCTTATAACATGGGGACGACCAATGCACATTCTGGAAGTGGGAACGGCGATTGGTTTTTCGGCATTGCTGATGAGCGAGTACGCGCCTAAGGGGTGCCATATTACGACAATTGAAAAATATGAAAAACGTATCCCTGCTGCGAAGGAAAATTTTGAAAAGGCGGGAAAGTCAGACTGCATCACGCTTCTTGAGGGGGATGCCGCAGAACTTCTGCCGGCTTTAAAGGAAGACGGCATGTATGACCTGATTTTTATGGATGCGGCAAAAGGGCAGTATATCAATTTCCTGCCGGATATCCTGCGTCTCCTGTCACCAACCGGGCTGTTGGTGTCGGATAATATCCTGCAGGAGGGCGAGCTGATTGAGTCAAAGTATGCAGTAATCCGCAGGAACCGCACCATCCATAACAGGATGCGGGAATACCTGTACCAGCTGACGCACTGCGAGGAGCTGGAAACAACGATACTGCCTATTGCGGATGGGGTGACGCTCTCCGCAAAACGAAACGGTGAAACAAAAAAGTTGGAGGATTGCAATGAACAATAAAAGACAAGGAAAGCCGGAGCTTCTGGTTCCGGCAAGCAGCCTCGAGGTTTTAAAGACGGCTGTTGTATTTGGCGCGGATGCGGTCTATATCGGCGGAGAGACATTCGGCCTGCGCGCCAAGGCTAAGAACTTTTCCGGTGAGGAGATGGCGGAGGGAATCCGTTTTGCGCATGCGCATGGTGTAAAGGTATATGTGACGGCAAACATCCTCGCGCACAATGATGACCTTGAGGGTGCAAGAAAATATTTTGAGGAGCTAAAAGAGATACAGCCGGATGCGCTGATTATATCCGACCCCGGAATGTTCATGATTGCAAAAGAGGTCTGTCCCGAAATTGACATCCATATATCCACGCAGGCAAACAACACAAATTTCCAGACCTACCGCTTCTGGTGGCAGCAGGGCGCGAAACGTGTCGTGTCGGCGCGGGAGCTTTCGCTTGCGGAAATCCGCCAGATTCGGGACAACATACCAAAGGAGATGGAAATCGAGAGCTTTATTCACGGCGCAATGTGCATTTCCTATTCGGGCAGATGCCTGCTGTCCAATTACTTCACCGGGCGGGATGCCAATCAGGGGGCATGCACGCATCCCTGCCGCTGGAAGTATGCAGTCGTTGAGGAGACGCGACCCGGGGAGTATCTTCCGGTGTACGAGAATGAGCGCGGAACCTACATTTTTAACTCCAAGGATTTGTGCATGATTGAATACATTCCTGAGATTGTTGGAGCGGGAATCGACAGCCTGAAAATAGAGGGTCGCATGAAGACCGCGCTCTATGTGGCATGTGTGGCACGAACCTACAGAAAGGCGATTGACGACTTTTTTGTGTCCGAGGAGACATACCGCAAAAACATGGAATGGTACAGTGCCGAGATTGCCAAATGCACCTACCGCCAGTTCACGACGGGATTTTATTTCGGGAAACCGGATGAAAATACGCAGATTTACGACAGCAACACCTATGTCAATGAGTATGTTTACCTTGGCAGCGTGGAGTCGGTGGACGAGCGCGGCCTGGCAAAATTTGAGCAGAAAAACAAGTTCTGCGTGGGGGATACGATTGAGCTAATGAAGCCGGACGGCCGCAATATCCACACAAGGGTGCTTGCCATGTACAATGAGGACAAAGAGGCAGTCGAGAACTGCCCGCACTCGCGGCAGGTTTTGTATGTGGCGCTGGCAGACAGGCCGGAGACGTATGATTTGATGCGTGTGGAGGCTGCAAAATAATTTAACAAAAATCAGGCTTTTTTGAAAGTGATATCTATGCAAAGTGTAAAAAAACGGAAAAAGCGTCCAAAAATTTCAAGAAAGCCTTGATTTTTTACCTGAGATATATTATTGTATAAAAAGTAAAAGAAATAAGGCACAATTTTATGAAATGCAATAATGTAATGATTCAAAACAATATATCATGATAGTGCGAACGAAGATGTTCCAAAAAAGAAGTATCTCTTTTTTTGGAACTTTTTTACTTATGTGCACAAGCGTTATATTGCACGAAATATGCGTTATGCACGACCACAATAACGAGCGGGGTATCATGATTTATAGAAAGTGAGGAAATTAATATGAGCGAAGCATTAAATGTGGAAAAAATTTTCGGAGAGAAAGTCTTTACCATCGAAAAGATGAAAGAGCGGCTTACCAGAAAGGTGTTTCTGGAAGTAAAGCGGGTAATGGACCATGGCGGCGAGCTTTCCATGACGACAGCCGATGTCGTTGCAAAGGCGATGAAGGACTGGGCGGTTGAAAACGGTGCGACACACTACACACACTGGTTCCAGCCGCTTACGGGAATCACGGCGGAGAAGCACGATTCTTTTGTGTCCCATCCTGATTCGGAGGGCAAAATGCTGATGGAGTTCTCGGGCAAGGAGCTGATTAAGGGTGAGCCGGATGCTTCCTCATTTCCGTCAGGCGGACTCCGTGCCACGTTTGAGGCGCGGGGGTATACGGCATGGGACATTACATCTCCTGCCTTTCTCAAGGAATCCGGATGCGGTGTCACGCTCTGCATTCCGACGGCATTCTGCTCATACACCGGTGAGGCGCTTGACAAGAAAACGCCGCTTCTGCGCTCTATGGAGGCACTGAGTGAGCAGGCGCTGCGTATCGTAAAGCTGTTTGGAAACAAGGGAGCGACAAAGGTTACGGCTTCCGTGGGACCGGAGCAGGAATATTTCCTGGTAGACAAGGATTTATATATGCAGAGGAAGGACTTGATGTTTGCGGGACGCACGCTGTTCGGCGCACCGGCCCCGAAGGGACAGGAGATGGAAGACCATTACTTTGGCGTCATCAAGGAGCGTGTCGGCGCGTACATGAAGGATTTGAACGAGGAATTGTGGAAGCTGGGCGTTACGGCAAAGACACAGCACAACGAGGTTGCGCCGGCACAGCATGAGCTTGCCCCGATTTATGAGACGGCAAACATTGCGGTTGACCACAACCAGCTTGTGATGGAGGCGATGAAGCGGGTTGCCTACAAGCATGATTTGAGATGCCTGCTTCACGAGAAGCCGTATGCGGGCGTGAATGGCTCCGGCAAGCACAACAACTGGTCCATCACGACAGACAACGGCGAGAATCTGCTTGACCCGGGCGACACGCCAAACAAAAATATCCAGTTCCTGCTGGTGCTTGCCTGCATTATGAAGGCAGTGGATACCCATGCGGATTTGCTCCGCCAGTCCGCTTCTGACGTGGGAAATGACCACAGACTTGGTGCGAACGAGGCACCGCCTGCAATTATTTCCATTTTCCTTGGCGACCAGCTTGAGGATGTTGTGCGGCAGCTTGTGGAGACGGGCGATGCGGCAAAGGTAAAGCAGGGCGGAAAGCTTGAGACGGGCGTATCGACGCTTCCTGACTTTGAGAAGGATGCGACGGACAGGAACAGGACATCACCGTTTGCCTTCACGGGAAACAAGTTTGAGTTCCGTATGGTTGGTTCTGCGGACTCGATTGCCAGCCCGAACACGACACTGAACGCCATCGTTGCGGAGGCATTCTGCGAGGCGGCTGACAGGCTTGAGCAGGCAGCGGATTTTGATTTGGAAGTGCATGACATCATCAAGGAATACATGACAAAGCACCAGCGAATCGTATTTAATGGAGACGGTTATTCCGACGAGTGGGTTGCGGAGGCAGAGCGCCGCGGACTTCCCAATATCAAGTCCATGATTGAGGCGGCATCCACCATCACGACAGACAAGGCGGTTGCCCTGTTTGAGAAGTTTGGCATCTTTACAAGGGTTGAGCTGGAGTCCCGCGAGGAGATTATCTATGAGACATATGCAAAAACCATCAACATTGAGGCGCTTACCATGATTGACATGGCAGGCAAGGATATTATTCCGGCGGTTGCCTCCTATGCCGGCGAGCTGGCAAATTCGGTAATTGCCATCAAGGAGGCCGGGGCCACGGCAGCAGCGCAGATGGAGATGCTTGAGGAGGTAGACGGACTTCTGGCAGAGGCTAAGAAAGCGCTCAATACGCTGAAGGAAGTGGAGGCTGGCGCTTCCGGGATTTCCGATGCGAAGAAGCTGGCATTCTACTATAAAGACACTGTAAAGGTGGCAATGGATGCACTGCGCGCGCCGATTGATAAGCTTGAGATGATTGTGGACAGCACGATCTGGCCGGTTCCTACATATGGGGATTTGATGTTCGAGGTATGATATAAGTATCGCAAATGCTTTTGACGTTTACGATAAAATCGAGTAGGGGAAAGGGTTCTCCTACTCGATTTTCGTATTAAGAGGTATGAAAAACATCGACGCTTGCTGTCATTTCTTTTGACAGTGTGTTTAATGCTTTTGTCATGTCTGAAATGTCTCCGAGCTCCTGATAAATATTCTCAATGGAAGCCATCATCTCCTGAATGCTTGCAGAGTTTTCTTCGGAGAGCGAGGCTGATTCCTGCACGACGGTCACGGTTTCGCCCCGGATTTCTTCAAGTTTTTGGGAGTTTTCCATAATGATGTCCATGCCGGACGCGGACTGGTCAATGCTGGTGCAGACCGCGCGGAAGATTTCGCTGGTTTTCTGGATATTTTTCTCCTGCTTTTCTATGATATTCTGGACTTCCGTCACGCGCTCAAGTGTGTGTGTGGAATTGGTATTCAGGTTTGTGATCATCTTCTGAATCTCGCCGGCGGCGCGGTTGGACTGTTCTGAGAGCTGCTGAATCTCTGAGGCAACGACGGAAAAACCCCTGCCGTGTTCGCCTGCGCGTGCCGCCTCGATGCTGGCATTTAAGG
>Ga0224748_10546_pt1 | contig 11748 bp, 11 predicted proteins | sample LIM_F_Water_Neg_FD_182074 | JGI IMG/M metagenome (GOLD analysis project Ga0224748, IMG submission 182074) | Enriched cells from gastrointestinal tract of the lab mouse from Pacific Northwest National Laboratory (PNNL), Richland, Washington... | ecosystem: Host-associated > Mammals > Digestive...
AGGATTGTGCGCGAATTAAGCGCCAGTTGTCGGAGTTTATTGCGGGGACGCTGAAAATGGAACTCAGCGAGGAGAAGACGCTTATCACCCACAGCAATGAATACGCCAGATTTTTAGGTTATGATGTGCGGGTCAGACGCAACGGCCAAATCAAGCACGGAGGGCCGGGAAGCCGTACCAAAAGGACTTTGAATGGTATGGTAGAACTCTGTGTGCCATTTGAGGATAAAATCATGCCTTTTCTGTTTGATAAAAAAGTGATATGTCAGACAGAGGACGGCAGAATCAAGCCGGAGCGCCGGAAAACCTTGCTGCGATGTACTGACCTTGAAATCATATCTGCTTATAATGCAGAACTGCGGGGACTTTGCAACTACTATTCTATAGCGAGTAATTTCGGGAAACTGAATTATTTTGCGTATCTGATGGAGTATAGCTGCCTAAAAACCCTTGCGGGAAAGCACAAAAGCAAAATCAGTAAAATCAAGGCGCAGTACAAAGATGGACGGGGCGGTTGGGGGATACCCTATGAAACCAAACAGGGGCGAAAACGCTGCTATTTTGCAAAATACAGCGATTGCAAAGATGCTTGGAATCCCACCGACCAAATCTCAAATGCTGTTGTGCGCTTTGCGTATACTACAACAACGCTTGAAAAACGTCTATCCGCAAAAGTCTGTGAGTTATGCGGAGCGACCGATGCAGAACACTACGAAATCCATCATATCCGTAAGGTGAAGGATTTGCAGGGCAAGGAAACCTGGGAGCAAATCATGATTGCCAAACGGCGCAAAACGTTAGTGGTCTGTGAAAGCTGCCATAAGCTGATTCATAGAAAAAAGTTTTGTAAAACGGAGTAATGATGGCGAGCCGTGTACATCGAGAGGTGTAAGCACGGTTCTGAGAGGGGGTGGCGCAAACCTGCCGCAGAAATGCGGTAAGGCGGCGCTTCCCTACTCTACCCCGCCAGCGTGAAGCGGAGCAGCAAGGAGTGGCCTCTGGGCATCATCACCAATGAGGCCGCCACCCGGGCCGGCGCGGGCGGACCCTTCTGGGTGTTCTCCAATTAGGGGGCGGCTGTTATGGAAAAGCACGTCCCCTGCCGTGCGCGGGCGCTGCGCCTGCGCTACGGGATATCCCTGGCTGAGCTGGCGGACGCCGCCGGCCTCTCCCCCCAGCTCATCAGCAAGATCGAGCTAGAGCCGCAAAGGCAAACCCCCGGACACGAAAAGAGGCTGAAACGTGCCTTTGCCGCGCTCATTGACCGCCGCCGCGCCCGGCTGGACGCTCTGGAAACGGAGCTGGCCGGGTGCGGCGGCCTGTTCCAACCCACGGAGGGGGATGAATATGGAATCTGAGACCTACTACATTCCCGCGAACTACACCGACGCGGGAAAGCTGTTCGGGCTGTTCGAGATCCGCAACGCCATCGAGGCGGTGCTGGTGGGCCTGCCGGTGCTGGCCTTCTGCGCCTTCTGCCTGCCGCTGGAGATCACCTGGAAGATCATCGTGTCCCTGTTCCTTCTGGTGCCGACGGTGGGCTTTGCCCTCATCGGCCTGAAGGACGACAGCCTGACCCGCTATTTGCGGATATGGTGGATCTGGCGGCAAAGGCGCCGGGTCATGACTTATCGAGGAGAGGTAAATGAACATGAATTTGAAAGAGCTTATCTTCGGCGGCGGCGTGACCGGCGTCAGTGACCGGGGCGGTGCCTACGCTGGGAGCGTCCAGGCGTGGCTCCCCGTCAAGGACATCATCAAAGGCGTGGTGCTCACCCGGGACAAGCGGTTCATCAAGATCGTGGAGCTGCTGCCCGTCAACTTCTACACCATGTCGGAGCTGGAAAAGGGCTCGGCCATCGCCGACCTGGCCGCCTATCTGAAGATCGCCCCGTCCAACCTCCAGATCAACGTTCTCACCCAGAAATTCGATTTGAACAGCTACATGAAGATGCTGCGCGGGGCGCTGGAGCGGGAGCGGAACGAGCGGTGCCGGGAGATGATCGAGGAGAGCATGGCCTACGTCCCCCAGCTGGTGGAGCGGGAGGCCATCACCCACCGTTTCTTCCTGTCCTTCTCCTATGACCCCAGCATGAAGGCTGCGGACAACACCCCCGGCGCCATCGCCGCCTTGCTCAATGAGAAGGCGGAGGTGGCCCGGCGGTATCTGGACCGCTGCGGGGTGGCGGTGCTGGAGCCGGAATACGAGGACAACTTCATTTTGGAACTGCTCTACGGCCTGCTGAACAAGCACACCTCCCAGCATATCCGGCTGCCGGAGGGGGCCTTTGACATGCTGGGGACGGTCCACGGTGTCTTTGACGAAACCGCGCTGCAAAAGACCGAAGCCCCCGCCGCCGTTGTGCCGGGGAAAAAGCGAAAGAAACGGTTTGGGAAAAAGGCCCTCCCCGGCGGCGTCAATGTGCTGGAGGCCGGGGCCACCACCATCCCGGACCTCATCTCCCCCTCATCCATCGACAGCCATTCCCCGGACTGCCTGCTGCTGGACGGGGTGTACCACGCCTACCTCTACATCGCGGGCTACGGCTACGCCACGGTGGTGGGCAAGGGCTGGCTGACGCCCCTCATCGAGGCCGGGGAGGGAGTGAGCCTCAGCTTTCAGTTTCGCCGCCAGCCCCGGGAAAAGACGGTGAGCTCCATCTCCCAGGCCACCATGGTGAACCGCTCCCGGATGCGGGATGTGGGGGACACCCGCCAGGACTTCGAGGAGCTGGGCGACGCCATCTACGCCGGGACTTATCTGAAGGAGGGCATGAACCGGGAAGGAGAAGACTTTTACTATATGCACACGCTGATCGAGGTGGTGGCGGATGATCCCGACACCCTGGAGCAGCGCCTCACCTCCGTGGAGACCCTGTGCGTGGCGTCGGATATGCTGGCCAAGCGGTGCGAGTTCAAGCATGAACAGGCGTTTTTGTCCTTCCTGCCCCTGCTGATCTCGGACCCGGATATCGAGCGCAAAAGCCGCCGCAACGCCCTCACCCAGGGGGTGGCCGGGGCCTTCCCCTTCGCCTCCTACGAGCTGAGCGACGCGGGGGGTATCTTCCTGGGGCTGAACCTCTACAACCGCTCCCCGGTGTTCATGGACCTTTTCGACGACTACAAGTACACCAACGGCAACTTTGCCGCTTTCGGCTCCAGTGGCGTAGGCAAATCCACGCTGCTTCAGTGCGCCGCCAAACGTCTGCGGGAACAGGGCCGAAAGATCATCTGCGTTGTGCCGGAGAAGGGCCACGAGTACCGCCCCCTCTGCGAAGCCATGGGCGGTCAGTTCATCAAGCTGGGGCCCTCCTCCCCAGACTGCATCGGACTCATGGAGATTCGCCGGTTCAGTGTCGGTGTCTGCGGCGGGCAGACCCGCCGGGATTCCCTGCTGGCGGAAAAGGTGTCCTGGCTGTCGGTGTGGTACTCCCTGCAAAAGCGGGGACTCACCGAGGAGGACCGGAGCTACATCGACTCCTCCCTCATCGAGTGCTACGGACGGTTCGGGATCACTTTCGACAACACAAGCCTGTTTGAGGAGGATGGCAAAACGCTGAAAGAGATGCCCGTGGTGAAGGACTGGTACGACCTGCTGATGGAGCGCCCGGAGACCCGCCACCTGGCCGTGGTGCTCACCCACTATGTGACTGGCTCCGCCGCCTCCATGGGCGGGCGGACCAACGTGGACACGGACAACCCCTACATCGTCATCGACCTCACCGGCCTGCCCGATGACCTCCAGCTGGCCGCCGTCTATGCCGCCACCGGCTTCGCCACGGATGTGATCGTGCAGAATGGCGACGTGGGCACAGCGCTGCTGTCCGATGAGCTGTGGAAGCTGCTGGGGGCCAATTCCAACCCCTTGGCGGCGGACTACACCATGCAGATGGTGAAGCTGATCCGCTCCCAGGGCGGCATCGCTGGGGTCACCTCCCAGGGCATGGCGGACATGATGGCCCTGGACGGAGGTAAGTACGGAAAAGGTATCCTGGACAGCTGCCGCGTCAAATTCATCATGCAGATGGAGGAGCAGGAGGCCCGGCTGGTCCAGGAAAAGCTGGCCCTCACGGAAGAGGAGACCAGGATGATCACCCGGTTCCGCCGGGGCGAGGGTCTGCTGTGCATCGGCCATAACCATGTGCCCATTGCCATCCACGTCTCACCCAAGGAGTATGAGGCCATCACCACCTCTCCCACCGACCTGCGGGCACGCCTGAGGCAGGAGGAGTGACGGAAAAAGCGGCCTGCCTGGCAATGAGTCAGGCAGGCCCAAAAGCATTAAGCATAGGCGCGCGGGCAGCGGCGGAGCAAAAGGCAGAACGCCCGTCGGTCAGCTAAGGAGCGTCGCCACCTGAGAAGAGTAATCTTTTAGCGCGTTTCGGAGGAAATCCGGGTCAGTTTCCCACATACGCCGATTACTTACCCAATCGGAAATCAAGCCCTGATAAGTAAACCCGGTAACCGCGTTATTTAAAAAGCGGAGCGCCGCGGGTCTCCCCTGATAGGTAAAACCAACTACATTGATTTGAGCAATCTCTTCGCCCCCCTCGTCAATAATTGTTATATTTGCCGGCGCTGGAAATCCTGTTCTGTTATCGACCCTTGTCACGCGCACTTCATTGACGTCAAGAGAAGCCGACTGCCGTTCTAAGCCAAGCAGGTCAATGTACGCTCCGTTATATGTCAGATCCTTATCTATTGCGGCTTCAGGAGATTTTAAGCAAACAGCCCTGGTATTGACCAATATAAGAGCGGCCCCTATACACAAAGCAAAGGAGCAGATCACCATGAGTATCAGATAATTTCTCTTCACAAATTTACTTTTCAATTTATTATGCTCCCCTTTGTTCATGGTACTTGGTGATTAGACAAAACGGTGAGGATCTAGCATTAACGCGTCGCACACGGCTAGCGCGATCCTAAGAGTAGATGAACGCAGAGCCCTTTCTCCAGACTCAAACCGCTGATACTGGCGCAACTGTATACCGGCCTTATTTGCGATATCCTGCTGGGTCAGTTGAAGCTGCTCTCTGCGTTCCGCAAGCAATTCAAAACCGCTTTCGGATGGGATATCTTCTAATTCTACAGGGCCAAACCTCGAAAAATTGACGGTCTCCCTTTTGACTGTTGGCACAAAGTTGTCATTGTACTTTTGACTTGCTCGCATGTTTTAAACCGCTCCTCTCGCGTTACGTCCAATTGGTCGTATGTATATAATACGACCAGCTGGCGAGAATGTCAAGGGTATTTTTCTTACGAGGATCAGTTGGTCCTTAACCATGTCTTTACCAGCCATGAACAAAACTCACAAGCACAGTGAATATCAAGTGAAAAGGAGACATTTTCATGCCCAATCTCAGAGAATCTATCCAGAAGATCCAGACCATCGCCCATGACGCCTATAGGGCAAGCTCCCAGGCGGCCACCCTGCTGAACGAGCAGGGATTCTCCCCGGAGGTCTTCGCAAATTCGCTGGAGCAGACTGCCTCCCAAATGGAGCATGCCGCCGTGGAGCTGCGCGCCCTGTGCGAGTCCTGCCTGCCCGAGCTGCTCACCATCGGACGTATGCCTGTCCTGCCTCCCTTGGATGTGGCTGGCTCTATCAGTGTGAACGAGTTCGGCTGGCTGCTGATCGAGCTGAACACCCTGCTGCCCCACTGCCGCTTTTCCACCCCTGTCTGGCTGACGGACACCATCACCCGGCTGCTGGACCAGCACGAGCGCCGCCAGGGCAAGCTTCCCATGCTGGACCGGGCCCTTCTGGTCATCGAGGAGTTCTGCGATGTGGATTCCCGCAATGTATTCGATCAGGATAATAAAGGGTGGAAGGCCGTCAGCAATGCCATCAAGGGCAGGCTGGTGGAGGATGACGACCAGTTTACCCTCAGCGTATGCCTGCTCTCCCAGCGGTTCTCCGGTGCAAGGTCGTGCCACATCTATGTGCTTCCCCTTAGCGAGGCTGGGGACTTTTTCTCCATGCGCACCGACTGCTACTCCTTTTCTCGCTGACCTTCGGTTACGTTGGAGGCGCAAATCATACCCTCACCTTCGGTTACAATCGCCCGTCAAAACCCCCGACCATCGGTTACATTGGCGGTACAAATCTTCCCCTGACCTTCGGTTACTCAGACACCCTGATGTAACCGAAGGTCAGCCCCATTTTTCCCTGAGATTTCAACGTTTTTTCCCGTCTGATGTTCGGTTACATTGGGAAAATGTAACCCTCCTATGTCACCTTCGGTTACATTCCAGCCTCAAATCAAAGGAGGTGTCCCCCATGCTCTATGACCGCAGGGATTTTGGCCTGCTGCGTCTGGCGGGGGCCTATCAATGGCTGCCCCTGGCCTCTCTGCGCTCCCTGTCCCCGCTGAAACAACTTCTCCGGGAGGCCGAGCTGCTGGCCTCGCTGGGGCTGCTGGCGTTCTCCCGGAACGACGAATATTTTATGCCCTCCCCGGAGGGATATCAATTCCTGTCCGCCCATGACCTTTTCTATCAGCCCCCATCGAAAAGGCCCTATACCAGAAGTCCTACTCTCCGCCGCCGTTTAGAGGTCGGCTCCATCCTGTTCACCTGCCTGGGCGCAGGAATTGAACCCGCCCTCGACAAGGTGGAACGCCTGAAACGCCAGCCGGTATTTCTCCCGGCCTTCGCCCTTCGCTCTGGCGGCGGCAACCTGATGAATGCCGCCGGCTGCGCCGGCTTCGGCCACTGGGGGGACGCCGCCTATATGGTCCAGTATGTGAGCGAGAATACCCCCGGCTTTTTCATGAACAACGAGCTGTCCCACCTCCACAACCTGGCCTCGGTGTTCAGCGAACGACTGGACACCCCCCAGGCCCTTCTCCTGGCGGGAGAGAGTTACCGTTCCGTTTACGCTATCCTGTCCCGGGCCACTCCCACCCAGCGCAACGGAAAAAAGGGCTTTGTGGACTACAGCCAGGCATATCCCCAGCTGGGCATCCCGGCCTGCCTCCTGTCCTGTGATGACACCGGGACGCTCCAGCTGGCCATCATGCGCCAGCCGGACTACCGGGCCAAGATCGCCCGGGCCGCCTTTGGAGCTCGTTGGACGCAGTCGGACGGCCGCATCCCGGAGGCGGACGGCCAGGTGGACGGCAATCCTCTGGTCATCGCCGTGGACATGGATCTGCGGCGCTTGGACCGGGTGTGTCGGGACGCCCGGCAGCAAGGGCGAAAGGAGATCCTGGTGGCGGCCTTGGACGGCCAGATGTCCGGCCTACTGCTGGATTTCTTCCCGAAAGAAGCGCCCATCCGGCCCCTACGGGTCAACAGCAAAGTGCTGTCCGTAGCCTTTGGCGGCGAATGCGTTTTGGGCGACCCCTGGCCGGACGCACCGCTGAACTGGAAGGGAGGGCTGGTCCATGTTTAAGCTCTCTCAGCAGATCGCCAAGCTGGAGGACCGCTGGGGAAAAAAGCTGGAGCGGCTGCTGGACCGGCACAAGGGCAAATGGAAGCTCTATATCCCCATCGGCCTGTCCGCCTGGTACTTTTACGGGATGCTCATCAACTCCATCCGGCTGGGTACCCAGGCCACCTTCAATCAGACGGGTGAGCCGGTGGGCTCCATCTGGGTGGTCAACCCCTTCCGAAATTTCATCGCTGTCTTTACCCCCACGGGTATCGCGGTGACGCTGGTGGGGGCGCTGCTGGTGTGCCTCATCACGAAAAAGGGCTACGTCTGGTTCTCCGGCTACAAGTTCACCCGGGACAAGCGGGGCTTTGACATCCTGCCAGACGGCACCCATGGCACATCCGGGTTCATGACGAAAAAGGAACAGGAGAAGATCGTCCTAACCGGGTCCATCAAGGACTTGGACCGCACCCTTCTGGGCAAGCGGAAGGACCGCCCGGAGGACGACGACAAATACGCCGAGTATATCACCCTGAAGCCAGGGAGCGGCCTCACCGAGCACACCATGATCTACGGCGCCACCGGCTCCGGCAAGACCCGGGGCTTCGTAAAGCCCTTTATCCTCCAGACCGCCCGCAGGAAGGAGAGCATGGTCCTGGTCGATCCGAAGGGCGAAATTTATGAGAGTATGTCCGCTTTTTTGAAGGAGCAGGGCTATGAGGTGCGGATGTTCAATCTGCTGGACATGGCCAACAGCGACGCCTGGAACTGTCTCAGCGAGATCGAGAAGGATAAGGATCTGGTGCAGTCCATCGCGGAGGTCATCATCAAAAACACCTCCAACGCCAACGAGCGGCAGGACTTCTGGGAAAAGGCGGAGCTAAATCTGCTCATGGCGCTGATGCACTACGTTGCCTCCCAGACCATCCCCGGTACCAAGGACCTGCTCCCCATCCAGCAGCGTTCCCTGGGGACCATCTACCGGATGCTGTCCAACGAGTCCTTTGCCGACCTGGAAAAGCGGTTCCAGGAGCTGCCAAAAGACCACCCGGCCCTGCCTCCCTACGGCATCTTCAAGCTGGCTAACCGGCAGATCTGGGGCAACATTGCCATCGGCCTGGGCAACCGCCTGTCCGTGTTCCAGAATCCCCTGGTGGACAAAATCACGTCCTATAACGAAATAGATTTAACGCTGCCAGGGAAAAAGCCCTGCGCCTACTTCTGCTGCATCTCCGCCCAGGATTCCTCTCTGGAGTTTCTCAGCTCTCTGTTTTTCTCCCAGCTATTCACCCGGCTGATGGACTACGGCCGCAGGCATGGGGACCATGGGCGTCTGCCGGTGACGGTGAACGTCTGCCTGGAGGAGTTCTGCAACATCGGCAAGCTGATGGACTTCAAGCGGGTGCTCAATGTGTGCCGGGGCTCGGCCATCTTCTGCCAGATCATCGTCCAGTCCATCCCCCAGCTCCAGGACCGCTACCCCAAAACCGAGTGGGAGGAGCTGATCGGCTGTACCGACATCCAGATCTGCCTGGGCTGCAACGACGTGGACACCGCCACCTACATCTCCAAAAAGTGCGGCATGGTGACCATCAAGGTGGAAAACAACCAAATGCCGCTGATGCCCCTGTTCTCCCCAGTCTACACCTCCACCCGGCCCTACAGCCAGACCAAGAGCAGCACCCAGCGTCCCCTCATGTACCCGGATGAGATCATGCGCATGGACAACCAGGAGTGCCTGGTGTTGCTGCGGGGTCAAAAACCCCTGCGCCTCTATAAGATCATCCCGGACGAACACCCCAGCTTTGGACGGTTGCGGGATGTAAAGGTGTCTGACTACGTTCCCCATTGGCGGCAGGAAGAGGGGAAGCCAAAGGCCAAGCCGGCGCCGTCCCCGAAGCCTTCCTACGAACAGGAGGAGGTACCCCCACCGTCATCTTCCACAGGCTCACCGCCTCCGTCTCAGGAAGATGCCGCGCCTCCGACCCCGGATTCCGCACCGCCGCCCAAAACTCCCGGCGAGTGGGAACCAAAATATGACTACGGTCTGCTGGACCTGGTGGACGGCTTTGACGGCGCGGGACAGGAGCCGGATTCCGGCCAGGACGCGCGCTACGGAGGGTTCGATCTGATTGAAACCGAGCCTCAGAACGTGGGCGGCGAACAGAACGAGGGACAGCGTTGAATTGCGCTGTCCCTCGCCGCACTTTTTATTTGATCAGCCATTCATAATCCTGGCGGCCATCTATCACATATTCGATGTAAACCGTGTCATCCTGAATTTTATAAAGAATCAAATACCATTTTCCGAAAAGCATTTTACGGTATTTCCCGCTTGGAATCATTTCAGAGTCAAGATATGGAGTACGAAACGGCATATAGGTCAGGGATTCCGCCGCCTCTTGGTAATCATCTATCAGTTTTAAAGCAATTCGTTCATCCAGCTGCGCCGCAAACGCCGCATGGTCTCTAAGCTGATAAGCTGCCCGTCTGGACACCACCAGCCGGTATCTTTTAGGCTCCGGCATGACACACTCCGTCTATAGCTTCCTTCATCATGGCGGAAACTTCCTCAATCGTATAATCCCTGGCTCCGTGAAGGCGGTCTTCCTCAACTCGAAGCAGTTCCTCCCTCAGTTTCAGCATTTTTTCCCTGCGGGTAAACGTCTCAAGATCCATGACCACCAGATCGCCCTCACCGTTCTTAGTCAGGTAGACAGGCTCCTGGCTGGACCGGCACAGCTCCGCGATCTCGTTATAGTTCTGACGGATGGCCGCGCTGGGCTTAATATTCATCACAAGCACCTCCGCATAGCTTTATTTCAATATTATTATATCCGTTTTCCGCTATATATGCAAGCGCAATTTTCCAATCAACAAATTCAGCATAAAGGAGAAATTCGTCATGAAGGCAGCGCCTATGACCGCCAGGCCCTCATTCCCCTTGATGAAGCAGGGGGACATTCAAAATATATACCACCTCCAGATGCCTCGCTGGCTGTTCACCGACCCCCGGTATATGGGGCTGGCTCTGGAGTCCAAGGTGGCCTATACCTTCCTGCTCAACCGTTTCCAGCTCTCCCGGCTCAACGGCTGGGTCAACGAGGACGGGGCGGTATTCATCATCTACACCCGCCGCTCCCTGGCGGAGGAAACGCAGGTCAGCTACCGCAAGATCATTGAGGCCATGAAGGAGCTGTCCGCCGCCGGGCTGATCTGGGAAAAGCGGTGTGGCCGGGGGGACGCCAACCAGATCTATCTGGCCCTGGTGGACCACGGCCAGCCCAAGGGCGGCAGCGCCCCCTTTGTGGACCCGGAGCACGAGGCCGCAGGTGGGGACCCGGAGCCGGAGGGAGCCGAATCCGTAAGAAGTGCCGAATCCGCACTTCTCGGGCAGGAACAGGCTGGGGACGGCGTTTCCCTGTCCGCCGTAGAAGTGCCGGAACAGCACTTCAAGAAGTGCTGGGATGGCACCTCTGCAAGTGCGGAACTGGAACTTCCAGAAGTGCCGGAACGGCACCCCAATTATACTGATAAGAGTCATACTGATCTGAGTCACACTGATGTCAGTCCGTCAGTCCCCCGCAGGCGCGGGACTGCTGACGGTGAGGAGGAGCTCGCGGGCATTTTGGACGCCTGCGAGCTTCCGTGTTTCTCCCGGGAAACTGCCAGAGTGTTTGAGAACGCCATCGAACGGCTCTATTACGCGGACAGTTTCCGGGTGGGAAACGCCACTCTGCCTCAGAGGCGGGTGCGGGCCAAACTGAGGCTGCTGGACTACACCATTTTGCAGACCGCCGAGGCTAAGCTCCACGCCAACCTGGACAGACCTGTACGAAACTCCACGGCCTACACCATGTCCACCATTTTCAACTGCATCGCGGAGAGCGAGAGCGACGTGATGGTAGACCCCTACCTGAACAGTCTGAACGCCCCGCCGGGACGCTGACGGGTAATGGGAGGGGCCTGCCATGAATTTGACCGGGGATCAGCGGTATTTCCTGACCATCCTGGGACAAACAGGCTTTGTACGCCCGGACCAAGTGCTGCCGCTGCTGCGGATCAACGAGCCGGGGAAGGAGTCGGGTCACGCCGAAGCCATGCTCCGCCGCCTGCGCTACCTGGGGCTGCTGTCCCGCTCCTCCGAGGGGCTGATCTGTCTGCCGGAGTTCCGGGACAGCGCCCCGGACCGGGAAAGGCTTTTCGCCCTGGATATCCTGCTGGCCCTGGCTCCGGCAAAGCTGCTTCAGGTGTCGGTCCAGCCGCCCTACAAGCTGTGCTTTCTCTTGGAGCGGGCCGATGGGTGGGTGGACCACTTTGCCGTCATGCCGGTGCACCTGGGACATGAGGTGCGGGTCTGCCAGCTCCTC